>Ga0153994_1000254_pt1 | contig 16566 bp, 16 predicted proteins | sample TSNC078MetaG_FD_104735 | JGI IMG/M metagenome (GOLD analysis project Ga0153994, IMG submission 104735) | Attine ant fungus gardens microbial communities from North Carolina, USA - TSNC078 MetaG | ecosystem: Host-associated > Fungi > Mycelium > Unclassified | place: USA: North Carolina, Lumber...
AACTATATATTTCTTTTGCCATAGTTTCTCCTTATAAAATTAGTTATTAAAAATAAAATATAACCTATGACACCACCCAATGTATTTAAAATCAGGTCATCTACATCAAATGCTCCCACCCGCAAAAAAAGCTGAATCGTCTCAATGGTCAGACTCAAAAGGAACGTCGATATGATGACATCTGATAGTTTTCTCTTTTTAACGCGAATTACCGGTATTATAAATCCAAAAGGTATAAAAACTAATATATTCCCAAACAAATTTAGCATAAAACTGGAAAATCCCACAATCTCTTTATATGTATAAAATCGGGAAATCTCCCTGAAAGGTATAAGATTATAACGATACTCTTCTACAGTTATCTGCCTTCCAAGCTGTTCACTAAACAGACATACATAGGCCAGTGCTGCTAAATAAAAAACAAATAATAATTTAAAAGCAAACCGAACCTTTTTCTTAGACCGAATACCCACGATACACCTCCTTTTGCAGGTAGAGATTGCCCCCTTGCCAGATGCAATACGAAAAGGAACCCGGTTTAAGTTCCTTTTGCAATCTTGTGTACTGTATCAATGATACCCTCCATTGTCAATGGATGGTATTGGGACAGCGGTTAAAATAATATATTCGATTTGCTCTTTAATAATCTTGCGCCATTAATAATGGATATAACACCCACTGTTACTCCTGCAACAATACTGATGATTCCAAAAACAAGATTACCTACGCCTACATTCTTCATGATTCCATATACTTTTTCCTGCATTATAAAAACCTCCTGATTTATTCTTTTTATTTATTCTGCTCCATACTGCATATAATAATCATCAATGGCTGCTTTTATTTCGTCATTAATGATAATCTCACCGTTATAAGTTTTGTTGTAAAGGTGTTCTACCACTTCTGCCATGGTAACGATAGCAGTCGTTTTTAATCCATACCGTTCCTCGATTTCCAACAATGCGCTTTGAGTCCCTTTTCCCCGTTCCATTCGGTCTACCGAAACAACTAATCCAAGTACATCAACACTTCCCTGCGCTTTAATAATCGGCAATGTTTCTTCTATAGAAGTTCCTGCCGTCGTCACATCCTCAATGATAACAACTTTATCGCCGTCTTCAATGGGACTTCCAAGTAATACACCTGTGTCACCGTGATCCTTGATTTCTTTACGATTAGAGCAGTACTTTATGTCTCTGCCATATAATGAATGAATGGCCATTGCTGTTGCAACGCTTAAAGGTATACCTTTATAAGCAGGTCCAAAGAGGATATCAAAGTCCAATCCAAAGGTATTCGTGAGTGCTTTGGCATAGTATTCTCCTAAACGACTTAATTGACCGCCTGTTCTGTAAAAGCCTGTATTGACAAAAAAAGGCGTCTTCCTTCCGCTCTTCGTCACAAAATCGCCAAACTTTAAAACATTACAGTCCACCATAAATTCAATGAATTCTTTTTTATATTGCTCCATATATACTCCTTATATTCGATTATTGATGCTTTTAGACTTAATTTTGAACAGATACACTAATTATAAAGACCTAAAAGTTATGTGTCAATGTTTATCAATAGATAAATATAAATTAAGTACAAAAAGTTTAGGCTTGACAACCCAAACCAAGGCGTATATACTTGTCCTAATGAAAGGGAGTAGCTAACATTATTTAGTGTATACGATATCGTCAATACGATTTACTTAAGGTGAATCCGGTACGTACTTATAGCGAGACTTTTATTGTAGTTTTTTAATTGCAATAAAAGTCTCATTTTTATTGCAATTCTATAATGGATTTTCCAATAGAGAAGGAGAAAAACAATGCTATTAACTTATGTCCTATTATTTGCAGGCTTCGCCTGTCTTGTCAAGGGAGCCGATTGGTTTGTGGAAGGAAGCTCATCTGTTGCCAAACTCCTTAGAGTTCCCAGTATTATTATTGGTTTGACAATTGTCTCTTTCGGTACAAGTGCTCCCGAGGCCGCAGTAAGTATAACTGCTGCCATTCAGGGACAAAACGATATTGCTATGGGAAATATCGTTGGCTCCAATTTTTTTAACTTGCTTGCCGTCGTTGGTATTTGTTCCTTCATTACCCCTGTAAAAACCTCTCGAAATATGTTAAAAAAGGAATTTCCTTTATTAATTATTGCAACTGCTATCTTATTGATTATGTGTATGGATACCTTTATATTCAAGGCTGATGGAAATGCTATTGGCCGTATTGACGGTATTATTTTGCTCATCATCTTTGCGTTATTTTTGGGAAATCAGGTTTATTATGCTTTGCAATCAATGAAAAGTTCGGCCAGAGAGCCACGAACTGAAGAAGAAAAAAGTCAGACACTTTCACCACTTAAAAGCATTCTATTCATTATTCTAGGTCTGATACTTGTTATCGTAGGTGGAAATCTGGTGGTTGATAATGCTTCTAAGATTGCCGAATCTTTTGGTCTAAGCCAGGCTTTTATTGGGCTGACAATTGTTGCCCTAGGTACTTCTCTTCCTGAATTAGTAACTTCTGTCATTGCCGCTAAAAAAGGGGAAAACGATTTGGCTCTTGGAAATATTATTGGTTCAAATATCTTTAATATCTTATTCATTTTAGGGGCTTCTGCCACGATTCATCCTATAAGTGTAGGAATCAACTCAATTTATGATACCCTTATATTACTTATGGTAAGTGTTATCGCATTCCTTTTTGCCAAAAACAAAAGAGAAATCAGCCGCAATGAGGGTATTATAATGATTTTAATGTATGCCGCCTATATGGTATATCTTATTCTTAGATAATTCCAATCAATTCATTAATATCTTTAATACTATATTGATTCATATAGGCTTCGATTCCTTCGACTATTTCCACCGTCGCATAAGGATTCGTAAAGTTTGCCGTTCCCACAGCCACAGCGGTTGCCCCTGCCATTATAAACTCAATGGCATCCTCCGCCGTACATATGCCGCCTATCCCTATAATGGGAATCCTCACCGCCTGTGCACTCTGATAGACCATGCGCACGGCTACCGGCTTAATGGCCGGACCTGATAATCCGCCGGTTTTATTGGCAATGGCAAATCCTCTTTTATGAATGTCAATCTTCATCCCCGTAATTGTATTAATCAGGGATAAAGCATCTGCACCACCTGCCTCTGCTGCTTTAGCCATTTCAGTAATATCAGTGACATTGGGACTTAATTTCATGATAATCGGATGTTTTGAATGATCCTTAATGATCTTTGTAATTGCCTCCACAGCCCTGGCATCTTGTCCAAAGGCAATGCCGCCTTCTTTAATATTGGGGCAAGAAATATTGATTTCCAATAAATCTACATCCTCATCACTTAATCGCCGGACAGCGTCAACATATTCTTCTATTGTTTTCCCACATACATTAACAATAATTTTCGTATCAAATTGTCTTAAAAAAGGAATATCTCTCCTGATAAAAACATCGACTCCCGGATTCTGTAGGCCGATTGCATTGAGCATTCCACTATGGGTTTCGGCTATTCGTGGTGTTGGATTTCCCGGCCACGGTATATGAGCAACACCCTTTGTCGTCACCGCACCTAAACGGTTCAAATCTACCAGTTCACTATACTCTGCCCCTGAGCCAAAAGTTCCTGATGCCGTCGTTACAGGATTTTTAAACTCTACGCCTGCTATATTGATTTTAGTATTCATCAAATTTCAACCTCCAATGCATTAAATACCGGACCATCCTTGCAAATACGTTTATTATTTACGTTGGTATGATGATCCTTTTCTTTGGATTTACAAACACAGGCTAAACATGCCCCAACACCGCAGGCCATACGTTCTTCCAGAGAAAGCCAAGCGGTAATATGATTCTCTTTTGCATAGGCAGCTACAGCCCTTAACATCGGTGTTGGGCCACAGCTGTATATAGTTTTAGCAGAGTTACCCTCAACATTAACAGCATCTATAACATTGCCTTTAATACCTGCACTTCCGTCCTCAGTGGCAATGATAACTTTGCCATAGGGTACAAATTCATCTGCTAAAAACAAAGCATCTTTATAACCTAAAACAATTGTTTTCTCACAATCTAATCGTTTTGCCAATTCCAGCATTGGCGGAATCCCAATCCCGCCTGCGATTAAGATAGCCGGTTCCTTTGTCAGCTCAAAACCATTTCCCAAAGGGCCCATGATACTTATACTATCATGGGCCCTGATTTTAGAAAATTCTCTTGTCCCATCGCCTACGACTCTATATACAATGCGGATAGCTTCCCGTTTGACATCCACCTCACAAATACTGATAGGTCTTGGAAGTAATCTTGAATTATCATTACTATACACAGAAATAAATTGTCCGGGCTTAACCTCTTCTGCCATGGAACCTACGGACAACCACATGCTATAAATACCTTCTGAAAGTTCTTTTTGTGAATTTACCAACGCTGTTATCTTCTTTATACTCATCTTTACTCCTCACTTAATAAAGTACTTTACTCAGATATATTATACCTTATGTGTCTCCTGTTCTCAAGACATTTCCCATTTTCGGTAATACCACGCATAACCGTTCGCCGCTATTTCCACATTTTCTAAGACAGATTTTTCACCGCTAAACAAATCCACGAACTGAAATCCTCCCATATTAATCCGGGCAGTCCGTTTTTCTGCCTGAAAATTAAAAAGACCCGCCACAATCTCATTGTCTACTTTCCTGCAGACGCAAAGAATAGCAGTGTCACGGGTATTCTCCGTCCAAACATCTGCATGAGAGGCAAAAGGTGCATATTTAAAGCGAAGTCCTTCCATCTTTTTCATACCTTCAAAGATTCTGTTTGGTATAGTTTTCTCCCTATGGCGATACTCGGCATCAGCCCAGCGAAATTTTCCTCTGTGAACATATCTTGAATCTGCATTTTTCTCAGTCTCTTTGGCCTCTTTATAAGTATAATCATTGAGTTGTCCAATTTCATCGCCACTGTAAATAATTGGGATACCAGATTGGATAAAAAGAAAAGCATTAAGCATCATTATCTTATGAACTGCATGATCAATCTCTTCCTTACTCTGTTCAGAAATCGCCGTTTCCAAACCACAGAGAGAAGCCATGGTTCCACACAGACGTGCATCTTGAAGGTTAGGGTCATCATTGTAGGATTCTCCTCTCGCCTTGCTTCCCGGAAATAATCCACAGAAGTAATCATTGAGAAAACGCTTATGCGCCGGCTCCTGAATAGCAAAATTCTTCAACCATTCATAGTCCAGTCCCCACCCGAGATCATCATGACAGCGAAGGTAATTCAAAAAGACATATTCCCTTGGCAAATCGCTGACAAGATCCATCTGCCGTTTCAATAAAGATGTATCCTTTGTTGCAACTGTGTGCCAAGTAGTTGCCATAGTCGTCACATTATATAACATATGGCATTCCGGGTTTTCAAGGGTTCCAAAATAAGGAACCACTTTTTCCGGTTCCATCACCACTTCTCCTAAAAGCAATACCCCCGGACATACAATCTCTGTAATCATACGTATCATCCTGACAATGGTGTGTACCTGATTTAAGTTTCTACATGTGGTTCCCACCTGTTTCCAAATATATGGAACTGCATCGATGCGAATAATATCAATGCCCTGATTTACCAGATATAGCATATTGCACACCATTTCATTAAATACAACAGGGTTGGTATAGTTCAAATCCCATTGATATGGATAAAAGCTCGTCATCACAAATTTGCCACAATCTTCTCTCCATGTAAAATTGCCGGGGGCCGTTGTCGGAAATACCTGGAGACATGTTTTTTCATATTCTGCCGGAATATCATAAGTATCAAAGAAAAAATAACGTTCCTGATACTCTTTTTCTCCCTGCAGGGCGCGTTTTGCCCATTCATGATCCTCAGAAGTATGATTCATGACAAAATCCACACAGAGACTGATTCTCTGTGCATGGCACTTTTCTGAAAGCCGCTTCAAGTCTTCCATAGTACCCAACTTTTCCTGAACCTTCCGATAATCAGAGACCGCATAGCCACCATCACTTTTCCCTTCTGTTGTATCCAGAAACGGCATCAGATGCAGGTAATTTACGTTACACTCTTTCAGGTAATCCAGCTTCTTTTCAATACCTGTCATATTTTGAGCAAATGCGTCAATATACAGCATCATACCTAGCATATCCTGCTTTTTGTACCAGTTCGGATTCTTTTCCCGTTTTCTATCCAGATTTTTCCATTCTTTCTCTCTCTCCTGATAGCAGTATTCTATCTGCTCACAAAGTTTATCAAACATCTCTTGATTATTGCTGTATAGTTCACAATAAAGCCATTTTAACTCGTTGTAGTGCTTATTCAATCTTCTCTCATATTCCAGTGTTCTTTTCATAAACTACTCCATTCTCTAATACAACCACTTCATATGGACGCAGGTGTATAAGGATTCTGCAAACTTGTCCTTCATCATAATTTCCCTGCTTTTAAAAAGGAGCGTCATATCATAATGAAATGACACTCCCTGTCAATAACTTTTACATTTTGACAGCGCCCTCTGCAACGCCGGCGACAATGTATTTTTGAAGGAAGATATACAATACAACAATCGGAATAATTGTAACCAAAACTGCCGGAAAAATTAATTCCCAGGGATTCCCATACTGCCCTGCAGTCAATCTCGCAAAATACAACTCTAATGTCAAAGTCTTGACACCATCTCTATTGCCAATGACCAGAAACGGGAGAAGATAATCATTCCAAATCCACATTCCATTTAATACGATTACTGTAACAGTTGTTCCTTTCAAAAGAGGAAAGACCACATTGAAGAACATCTGGAATATATTAGCACCGTCAATGATGGCTGCCTCTTCTAATGCCTGAGGGACACTCTTGATAAATCCATGATATAGGAATACCGACATACTCAATCCAAAACCGCCATACATAATAATCAAGCCGGGTATATTTTTCAATCCCATTTTTTCAAAAATATCTAATAACGGATACATAACAGACTGAAACGGAATCAACATTGCTGCAGTAAATACAAGATATAAAACTTTAGCCAGCTTCGTTTTACTTCTTACCATCACCCATGCAGAAAGTGACGAAACCACTATCAGAAGGCCTACGGACACTACAGTAATGACAACAGTTATGCCCATCGATTTAAAGAAGTTAATCTGCTGTGCTGCACTCTTAATGTAATCCAATGTCCATGATAAAGGCATCGCAACCGGCGACTCTACAATTTCATTATTCGACTTAAAAGAATTAATTAGTAAAAATACCAATGGTGCCAGAGTATAAATCGAAAGCATAACAAGGGCGATGTGCGCTATAATCTGCCCTGCTTTATGACGACCCTTCATTGACATTACACTTCCACCTCCTTCTTACTTGTAACAGAAACTTGAATTAATGTCACAATAGCAATTAAAACAAAAAATATAACTGCCTGAGCCTGTGCAAGACCATAGTCAGGCGGCGAACCATCTCTGGTTGTTCTCAAAATCTGCAGCGCCAACATACGAGTCCCAAAATTGCCGTCTGTCAAGGCAACGTTTTGATCCAAAAGCATGAAACATTTTGATAAAGTCAAGAAAAATACAATGGTAAAAGACGGCATCAGCATCGGTACCGTAATGCTCTTAAAACGCTGCCATGCGTTGGCACCGTCAATGGCAGCCGCCTCTGTTAAGTCACTGGAAATATTGTTTAAACCCGTCGTATAAATAATAATCATATATCCAACCATCTGCCATGTAAATAGCATGACTAATGCAAACAGTGCTTTTGTATTATCCTGGGTCATGTTTTGTAGGGCAGGGATTGAAATAATACCCTGTTCGCCAAATAAAATTTTCGAAAATACAATTTCAAAGACAAACTGCCATATATATCCAAGTGCCAGTCCACCCAAAAGATTTGGCAGGAAATAGATTGTTCTGTAAACAGAAGCAGCTTTATGAAGATAAGTAACAAGCAGTGAAACTGCCAATGACACCACATTAATGACAACGACCGCAACCAATGTGAACTTTATTGTATAAATAAACGCATCAATAAATTTCTGCGTCTTAAAAGCTTTTATGTAGTTGTCGAATCCAACGAATGCATCCCAGAAGTTTTCACCGCCCACAAAATATGTGCCACGCCATCCTGTAAAAGAATAAATCACACCCATTATAAACGGAATAGCAATGACCACTACAAACAAAATTATGGCCGGAAGTGCCAATGGCACAAGTCTTTTCTTATAATATTTATCCATTTTGTCCTCCTACGTGTTTCCTAAAGAAAGAGAGCCTCACCTAAAATCCCTGATTTCAAAATAGGGATTTTCAGTGCGGCACCCTTTAAATCATATTCTTAGTTCAGTCCAGCTGCCTCAGCCCAACTTGAAATGACAAAATTTGCAATATCTTCATAAGCGGTATCTGGCCACTCGGCTGTATTCACGTAATTCTCCAGCATATGTAAGCCAAAGGTTTCTGATGCCCAACTAGCCGGACTGCCTGCATATGCATTGGTTAACGTTTGATCTGCTGCAATGTAGGAAATGATGGAATCCCCAAGGCTATATCCTGCAGATGTTGTTCCCGGATCAGCATTATAAGGAATAAATGCCATTTCTTCAACAACAAATCTCTGTCCCTCTTCAGAAGTATTGAGCCATACAAGGAATTCCTGCGCAAGCTCTTTCTCTTCATCGGAAACCTTATCATTAATACAATAGTAATTCGGAACAAATACCGGAATAGACTCTAACATATGCTCAACAGTTTGTCCTTCTGCTTTAATATCGTCCTGTGTAAAAGGCATCTTAATCGGAAGGAATGTCAATGTATCGACAACATCTGCATTTGCAGTTTTAATATTTTCATAGGCCCAATTACCTTGTTTTATAAAAATCGCTTTACTGTTAGCAAATGTTGCAACTGATGGATCATATCCATTGGTTGTCGCACTAATGAGCTCCGGTCCCCTTGCGGTTGTTGCGTTAGAGGTTTTCAAGTCAAGAGCTTTTGCATATGCCATAAAGGCACCTTTTCCAGCTTCTAACTCTTCCAGTGTAGCTTCACCTGCCGCTTTAGAATCTTTAAAGACGGCATCTATAGCAATATTAATAAAGTGATCCCCGTAGGTCCATTTCTCAGCACCTGCTACAGAAAATACCCCCTCCAGACTTGCTGCCTTGCCAGTCTTCTCATCTGCCAGTTGGAATTCTTCTCCGCTTAATGTTACCGTTCCGGCTGTATTTTCTTTGATGTAAGCCTGTAAGGTTATGACCGCTGCTTCAAATTCATCATAGCTTGCTGTCTTAAATGCCTCAATAAATGCATCAACATTATCTTCTCCAAAAAGGGATGCCACCATCTGCGTATCTACGATATAGCCATATCCTTCAACATTATAAGGAATACCATAATTGGCATTGCCATCGGTTAAATGAAAGCTATCTGGAATTTCACCTACCAGTTGTTTGAATTCTTCATTGGTTGCATTGGCGAAATCCATGGCATATCCGCCTTCCACCCACTCAACTAATGCCTGTGCATTCATACAAGAGAATATTGCCGGCTTATTTGCAGAATTCATCTCTGTTCTTAAAGTGTCATCACTGTTTGTTCCCGACCCCAGAGAAAACACTTTAACTGTGACACCTTTTTCTTCTCCGAAAGCTTTAGCAGCCGCTTCCATGGCATCTGCGTTCTCACCTTTCGTATTAAAAATATAAAGGTCATAGTCTTTGTCAGAACCGGCATCTGCAGTCTTGCTTTCAGAACCACTCTCACTTTTGCTTTCAGAACTTCCGCCAGAACCTCCGCATCCTGTCAGCATCCCCAGTGATAATAGCCCTGCAAGTATCATCCACAACACTTTCTTTTTCATTTCTTATCCTCCTATCGCTTGGAAAGCTCCGCAAATCACCTTTTGGAAGCTTTTTTACTTGATAGGTTCATTATATACTTCACATCATCATATGTCAACCGGTAATATAGTCATTTTATATATGTTTATGATAAGTACACAAATTTTATTATTCATTTTTATGATATATTGTATTTATTCTCGCATATATGTTTGCTATTTTCTGATTTTCTAGTTATTTATATAATTATCATCTACGGTTTCGCATCAAAACCATTCGTTAATATATTACCGGTAACATATGGTTCAAAAAAATTGCCCATGCCTTTTTATTTTTTTTGTTGACTCTCTCTCTATCAAACTTACCGGCATTGAAATAATAGAAGGAACCATCTCCCCCTTTAAACTCTTATCAATATATTCGATGGACATCTCCGACATTTCTTTAATGGGCAAATGTATTGTTGTAATTGTAGGTGTAGTTAGGGTTGCAATCATAACATCATCAAAACCCACCAACTTAATTTGCTCCGGAATCCGGATACCCATAGCAGTGCAAATCTGGATAACTTGCGCCGCAATCAAATCGCTACTGGCAAAGATACCATCTACTTCCGGATTTTCCTTAAGACTCTTTTGAATATAAGCATGATAATTCATGGAACCATATACCAGTTCATCACTTTGCAGTACTTTGCTCTTTATTTCTGCCTGATTACAAACCTCTGTAAATCCATAGGCTCTTTGATCTGCAGGCATATCTTTCCCAATAACACCTCCAAAATGAAGCAGATTCTTACACCCACATTCAATCAGATGCTCTGCCGCCATTCTTCCCCCACGATAATTATCTGCCTGAATGGTAGTTGCCGCCATATTATCTTCACGCTCAATGTTAATAATCGGGATGTGCAGGGCATGAAACTTCTCTGCCTTTACATATTTACTACAAAGAATAATTCCCGCAACCCGGTTGGATACACACATATCCAGATATTCCTCTTCTTTTTTCGACTGTTCATTGGAATTGCATAAAAGTATCTTGTATTTCTTCTTGGCTGCGGCAGCCTCTAAATCATTGATAAGCTTTGCAAAAAAAGGATGACTAATGTGGGGAACAATCACACCAATCGTATTGGTGTATTGCTTTGAAAAGGCTCTGGCCAATTCATTGGGCTGATAATTCATCTCTTTCATCACTGCCCACACTTTTTTCCTTGTTTCTTCGCTGATATAACCCTTATTATTAATCACTCTGGAAACCGTAGTCGCCGTAACCCCCGATTTTTCAGCTACATCTTTTAATGTTGCCATGGTTTTTCCTCACTTTTTTATATAATACACCTTTAGTATATATTAGCTATTATATCGATTTTAAAGTACTTTTTCAACCCATACCTTTTATTATTTAAAAGCAATAATCATCATGACCGCCGAAGGACATTAGAATCATATAAGCGATATGCCACAGAAGTATCAAGCGCCACGTTGTTATAGTGAAAATTATTCGGTTTCCCATGTTTTTTTTGGCTTCACCTTAATGCCTATTAAACGAACAAGGTCGGGCAGTTCATAATCAGTTTCAACTGAATAATGTATCCAGCCTCCAAAATCGCCACACGGGTAACGATTCTTCCAGACGGTTTGTATTTCTGGGCGCAGATCGCTCAATATGGATTCCACTTTCTGCGCTCCCTTATCGTTGATGGAAATGGTACAGCAAAAACCATTTTCCTCAAAAAACACATAAAGCAACAGTGTTTTTTTATGAACATATCGAAAACTCCAACCGTAATCATTTCCAAAGGGAAACTTTATTTCACGGCTTAAATCATAATGCACTTTCAGCATATCCTCAAAACGCATCAAGCGACTCCAAGCATCATCACCCATGAAAATCTGAATAAACTCTTCCGGGGGCTGATGTAATTTTTCGGTCAATCGTTTTTTTCCTAACATGTAAAATCTCCTCGCTATTCTTTAATTAATTTCATTGTACCACATATCCCTTGACATTAAAAATTACGTATAGCCTTTCATATAATCTCCGTGAGCATCAATCAATTCATCGCACATGCATTTAATATCTTTTATATTAAGCTCTGCTGCTGTATGTGGATCCAGCATGGCAGCTTGATATATATAATTCCTATCTTTGGTTACGGCTGCTTCAATAGTCAGGAGTTGGACATTGATATTTGTCATATTCATAGCCGCAAGTTGAATCGGGAGCCGTCCTATATGACAAGGCATAATTCCGCTTCCATCTACCAGACACGGTACCTCAACACAGGCTTCAGAAGGAAGATTGTCAATCAATCCTTCATTTAATACATTGCCTCCTATCCTATAGGGTTTGTTGGTTACAATTGCCTCCATTATAGCGGAAGCATACTCACGAGAACGTTCATGGGTGATTTTACCATCTTTTAATATCTCTTCTTTTTCCTCGGCCCATCTCTCCATTTGTCTCACACAACGGCGCGGATATTCGTCTAAAGGAATATTAAAATCTTCAATCATTTCCGGATATTTGGCTTTAATGAAGAAAGGATTATATTCGGCATTATGCTCACTGGATTCAGTACAATAATAACCGAAATGATTAATATACTCATAGCGAACCATATCATTATGTTTTTCCTTAGCATTTTTCTTTTTAGCAAGTTCCCTGATTAAGGGATACAAATCATTCCCTTCTTTATCCTTGATTTCTAATAGCCAACTCATATGATTAATTCCTGCTATTAAATCGCTTCGATCTTCTAACTTATCTTCCAGTCCTAAACCTTTTAGCAAGGTCTCAGAACAGACCTGTACACTATGGCAAAGACCCACAGTTTTAATTTTGGTATAGCGCTGCATATATCCTGTCAGCATTGCCATTGGATTACTATAGTTTAAAAAGATGGTATTGGGGCAAACCGCTTCCATATCCTTTGCAAAATCCGCCATAACCGGAATCGTACGGAGGGCTCTCATAATCCCTCCAATGCCTAAAGTATCGGCGATAGTTTGTCTCAAACCGAACTTTTTTGGTATTTCAAAATCAATGATAGTACAAGGGTCATAACCGCCAACCTGAATGGCATTAACTACAAAATCAGCATTTTTAAGAGCCACTTTACGATTTCTTGTCCCCAAATAAGTTTTAATAACTGCCCGGCTTTCATTAATATTTTCATTAATTGCAGATAAAATAACTCTTGAATCTTCCAGACGCCCGGCATCAATGTCATAAAGCGCTATTTCAGCATTCCTTAACGCAGGGGTACACATGCAGTCGCCCAATACATTCTTTACGAACACTGTACTTCCTGCACCTAAAAATGTTATTTTTATCATCATATCCTCTCCTTCTTATGATCCCCAATATCAGAATCTATCCTTGTTTAATCGTTAAATTTATTATATAATGACAGCAATCATTAAGATATGATAATTGTTTCAAGATAATTGTCATTTTGTTGCATTGACATTTAGCAGTGGCAAATAATAAGCATCTGCAAAAGAGGGGATTTTTATGAACATTTACTATTATGGAAAGGAAAATTGCCGACCCGGACATTTTTTTGGACCAGCTATACGTACACACTACTTGATTCATTTTGTTTTAAAAGGACAAGGAATTTATAAAACACCCGAAAATGTTTTTAAGCTAAACGCAGGCGATGCTTTTTTGATTCGTCCGGGGGAAGTCACTTATTATGAGGCCGATCAAAAGAATCCCTGGAGTTATGCATGGGTTGCATTTGATGGTTCGGATTCCATAAACATATTGATGGAACATAATTTTATAGATAATCATCTGATTACTAAAATCATCAACAACAAAATGGAAAGAATCATTACGCTGCTTATGGAAATTACAACAATTTTTGAGAAAACAGCCTATGATGAAAATGAGCTTTTGGGATATTTTTACCTAATTATATCCTGCATAGAAAAAAGTAATCGCATAAACGTTTCAGATTATGATAAGAAATATCTGGAAAAAGCTATTATCTACATACATAATAATTACAGCTACAAAATTAATATAAGTGATGTAGCCAGACATGTGGGAATTAATCGCACTTATTTATATCGTATTTTTATTCAGTACGAAAATGAATCACCTAAACAATACTTAATGAACCACCGTCTTCTTACGGCTAAGAGTATGTTGGAGCATACGAATTATAATATCACAGAAATAGCTTTATCCTCTGGGTTTCATGATACATCTTCTTTTTGTAAATACTTTCAGCGTATAGAAACAATGACGCCTTTGCAATACAGAAAGAAGGTAGTATCAAAATATGGATGTGATGTCTTTTTGCATGTCGATAACTGCCATACGTGAAGCTTTGGCAAAATTCTCTGCTCCTACATGCTCATAGGCCGGCTGTTTATATGCCGCAATAATACCTCTTGAAGAGTTGACAATCGCTCCAAGGCCGTCTTTATTAAAATAGTGAATCAAATCGCTGGCTTTTCCGCCTTGTGCGCCGTAGCCCGGTACGAGGATATATGTTTTTGGCATCAACTTTCTAAGCACTTTACCCATTTTGGGGTATGTGGCTCCTACCACTGCACCGACATAGCTATAACCACATTCCCCGATATGCTCTTCTCCCCACTGGGCTACTTTTTCTCCCACTAATTCATATAAAGGGCATTTCCCTATTAACTGATCCTGAAATTCTCCGCTAGAGGGATTTGAGGTTTTAACCAGAATAAACAGACCCTTATTCTCCTTCTTTGCCACCTGTATAAATGGGTTGATGCCATCACTTCCCATATATGGGTTGAGGGTGACAAAGTCTTCATCAAAGCCATAGCAGTAATTACTTCCTATCTGTGCTTTCCCTAAATGTCCAATGGCATAGGCTTCTGACGTGGAACCAATATCTCCCCGCTTGATATCACCAATAACCACCAGATCCTTAGATTTACAATACTTGACTGTTTTATCAAAGGCCATCATTCCGGGAATACCAAATTGCTCATACATGGCAATTTGAGGCTTTACCGCCGGTATTAAATCATGAATTGCATCAACAATTTCCTTATTAAATTGCCATATAGCCTCTGCTGCCCCTTCAAGGTTTTCTCCCCGCTCCCGGAATGCTTTTAACTTAATATGTTCAGGAATATATTTAAGCATTGGATCTAATCCAACAACAATGGGTGCTTTTAGCTTTTTGATTTTTGATACAAGTTTATTAATCATAATGTCCTCCAATGATTGAATTATTTATTTTCATATACCACCTTACCGGAAACAATCGTTTTTAAAACCTTGCCCTTGGCTTTATAGCCTTCAAACGGGGTATTCCGACCTTTTGAGAAAAAATCGGAAGCTTTAATTTCATATTCCAGGTCAGGATCAATAATAGTGACATCCGCAACTTTACCAACGGCCAGAGAACCTTTGTCAATTCCGATGATTTTCGCCGGTTTATAGCTCATCCGGCTGACCATCTCATAAGGTGTCAATAAGCCTTGATGCACCAACTCAGTCATCGTCAATGATAATGCTGTTTCTAAGCCAACGATACCAAAGGCCGCTGCTTTAATTCCTTTTGTTTTCTCATCGGCATGATGGGGCGCATGGTCTGTAGATATAGCATCAATTGTTCCGTTACCCAAAGCTTTAATAAGTGCTACCTTATCCTCTTTGCTGCGTAAAGGCGGAGACATTTTATAATTGCCGTCATCTGCTTTGATATCTTCATCTGTTAGCGTGAAATGATGGGGGCAGACCTCAGCGGTCACCGAAATATTATTTGCTTTTGCAATTTCAATCAGCTTGGCGCTGGTTTTTGTGGAACAATGGCAAATATGCAGTTTTGCGCCGGTGGTTTTAGCCAATAATATGTCTCTTGCTGTTATCAAGTCCTCTGCATCCGCGCTGATACCCTCTATACCTAAGCGTTTGGAAACCTCTCCTTCATTCATGGCCCCGCCCATTAAGCTGCCGTCTTCGGCATGGTCAAGCACTACAATTCCGGCTTTCTTTGCCGCCATCAAGGCTTCTTTATATAATCTTGAATTCATTACCGATTTACCGTCTTCACTGATGGCTACAGCACCTGCTTTTGCCATACCTGCTATATCTGTAAGTTCTTCTCCTGCCATTCCAAGGGTTACCGCACCAACCGGCAATATATGAACCACCGAGTCTTCATTGGCTTTATCGACCAGCCATTGTATCCTTTCGGGAGAATCAGTCACCGGTTTTGTATTAGCCATCGGGCATATACTTGTATATCCGCCTCTGGCCGCAGCCAAGGCCCCTGTTCTAATCGTCTCCTTATATTCAAACCCCGGCTCACGCAAATGCACATGTAAATCTACAAATCCCGGAACAACAAAACAATTACCGGCATCAATAATTGTATCTGCATCCTCGTCTATGTGTTCTGCCACCCGGGCTACCATCTCACCATCAATTAGTACATCATATATTCCGTCTCTTCCCGCTCCGGGATCAATCAAACGGCCATTTTTTATTAATGTTTTCATAGGGTATCCTTTCTGCAATTGCACTAGTGTTTATCTACATTATTTTAGCATACACAACGCAGAATATCAAACTTATTGTCATCTCGAATAATTTCGTTTGTCCCCATTTTTAACTCATTGGTGGCAAAAATAACACATAAAAATCTAAGCTACATTTTGAAAAATGATAATAAATGGAATATTATTGTTTTCAAGATAACTCTAATA
>Ga0153994_1000256_pt1 | contig 16545 bp, 14 predicted proteins | sample TSNC078MetaG_FD_104735 | JGI IMG/M metagenome (GOLD analysis project Ga0153994, IMG submission 104735) | Attine ant fungus gardens microbial communities from North Carolina, USA - TSNC078 MetaG | ecosystem: Host-associated > Fungi > Mycelium > Unclassified | place: USA: North Carolina, Lumber...
GCGATCGACGAGGCCAAGAAGCTGGGCATCCCGGTCATCGGCATCCTCGACACCAACTGCGACCCTGACGAGGTCCAGTACCCGATCCCGGGCAACGACGACGCCATCCGCTCCGTCGGCCTCCTCACCCGCATCGTCGCAGACGCGGCGGCGGAGGGCCTCATCCAGCGTCACCAGAAGCCGGAAGAGGGCACCGAGCCTGCCGAGCCGCTCGCCGAGTGGGAGCAGGAGCTCCTGAAGTCCTCCGGCGAAGAGGTCCAGGCCAGCGCAGAGACCGAGAAGGCGGCTGACGCCGACCTCGCAGAGGCCAAGGCGGACTCCGCCGAGGTCGTCGCAGAGGGCGAAGCAGTCGCAGAGGCCGTCGCGGAGACCGAGGCTGCCGACGAGGCCGCCGCCGTCGCGACCGACGACGCCACCGAGGCGGTCGTCGAGGCCGAGACCGAAGCCAAGTAGTCCGCTTCCTCTCCAAACAGTTTCGAAAGACAAGGGTTCTCAACGAACATGGCAAACATCAGCATCGCTGACATCAAGGCCCTGCGCGAGCAGCTCGGCACGGGCATGGTCGACACCAAGAAGGCGCTCGAGGAGGCCGATGGCGACATCGACAAGGCCACCGAGATCCTGCGCCTGAAGGGTGCGAAGGGCAACGCGAAGCGCGCGGACCGCTCCACGAGCGAAGGTCTCGTCGCGGCCAAGGAGAACGGCACCTCCGCCACGATGATCGAGCTCGCGTGCGAGACCGACTTCGTCGCGAAGGGCGAGAAGTTCGTCGCCCTCTCCGAGAAGGTCCTCGACGCGGTCACCGCCGCGGGCGCCACCACGGTCGAGGAGGCCCTCGCGGCCCCCGCCGGCAGCCAGACCGTCGCCGAGGTCATCGGCGACGAGGCAGCCATCCTCGGCGAGAAGGTGGAGCTGCGTCGCGTGGCCGTCGTCACCGGCGAGCACTTCGCGATCTACCTGCACAAGACCTCCAAGGACCTGCCCCCGCAGGTCGGTGTCGTCCTCGGCTACGCCGGAGACGACGCGGAGACCGCGCGCAGCATCGCTCAGCACATCTCCTTCGCCAACCCGGAGTACCTCACCCGTGAGGACGTCCCGGCAGAGGCGGTCGAGAACGAGCGTCGCATCGTCGAGGAGATCTCGCGCAACGAGGGCAAGCCGGAGGCAGCGCTCCCGAAGATCATCGAGGGTCGCCTCGGTGCATACTTCAAGCAGGTCGCGCTCCTCGAGCAGGACTACGCCAAGGACAACAAGCTGAGCATCAGCCAGGTGGTCAAGGATGCGGGAATCACCGTATCCGGCTTCGCCCGGTTCAAGGTCGGCGCCTAGCACGAACATGAAGGAGTCCGGATCGTCTCGTACGATCCGGACTCCTTTTCTGTGCGCAGCCACTGCGCGCACCCAGTAGCTTTAACGAGATCGCTCACGGAAGGACGCAGTACGCATGTCGGAATCCAACAAGAGGCGCAGGGTCCTTCTCAAGCTGTCGGGTGAGGCGTTCGGCGGAGGCCAGCTCGGCGTCAACCCGGACATCGTCGGTGCCATCGCCAGGGAGATCGCGCAGGCGGCCCAGGACGTCGAGATCGCGATCGTGGTCGGCGGAGGCAACTTCTTCCGCGGCGCAGAGCTCTCGCAGCGCGGCATGGACCGCGGACGCGCCGACTACATGGGGATGCTCGGCACCGTCATGAACTCGCTCGCGCTGCAGGACTTCCTCGAGCAGGCAGGCGCTGAGACGCGCGTGCAGTCCGCCATCGCCATGACCCAGGTGGCAGAGCCCTACATCCCGCGCCGCGCGGAGCGTCACCTGGAGAAGGGCCGCGTCGTCATCTTCGGCGCCGGCGCAGGTCTCCCGTACTTCTCCACGGACACCGTCGCAGCCCAGCGCGCCCTCGAGATCGAGGCGGACGTGGTGCTCGTCGCCAAGAACGGCGTCGACGGCATGTACGACGACGACCCCCGCACCAACCCGGATGCGCGCAAGATCGACCAGATCAGCCACCAGCAGGCGCTCCAGCAGAACCTCAAGGCCGTCGACTCCACCGCGCTCAGCCTCTGCATGGACAACGGGATGCCGATGCGCATCTTCGGCATCGAGCCGGCAGGAAACGTGACAGCGGCTCTGCTCGGCGCCGAGATCGGCACCCTGCTCGGCTGACACCGGCTCCGTGCCGCCCGGCCGTCCCCATCCGGGGCTCTAGACTAGAAACCGATTCACCGACTGAAGGAGAGACCGTGATCGCGGATGTGATTTCCGACGCCACCCAGCGCATGAGCAAGACCGTGGAGTCTGCGAAGGACGACTTCAGCACGGTGAGCGCCGGGCGTGCGAACCCCGCGCTCTTCCAGAAGGTGCTCGTCGACTACTACGGCTCGCCGACGCCGCTCGCGCAGCTCGCAGGACTTCAGAACCCAGAGGCCCGCGTCCTCCTCGTCACGCCGTACGACAAGTCGGCGCTGAAGGAGATCGAGAAGGCCATCGTCGCGATGCCGAACCTCTCCGCGAACGTCGGCAACGACGGCGACATCGTTCGCGTCACCCTGCCGGAGCTGACGGAGGACCGCCGCAAGGAGTTCGTCAAGATCGTCCGCAACAAGGGCGAGGACGCCAAGGTCGCGATCCGCAACATCCGTCGCAAGGCGAAGGACGAGCTGGACGCCCTCAAGAGCGAGGTCGGGGACGACGACGTCGCCCGCGGCGAGAAGGAGCTCGAGAACGTCACCCGTGCGCACGTCGACGCCGTCGACGAGGCGTTGAAGCGCAAGGAAGCCGAACTCCTCGAGGTCTAGGCGCTGATGACTGACGGCACACCGGGCGATCCTGAGAAACCGGTCCTCCCGAAACGGAACCGGTCGGCGTCGAAAGCCGAGTTCCGGGCCCAGGTGCAGGCCACCAGGGCAGATTTCGAGCGCCAGGTGCTCGCCAGGAAGGCCCAGCTGGATGCGACGAACGAGCGCATCGCGGAGCGCACGGGCCGCAACCTGGTCCTCGCGATCCTGATCGGCGTCGGTGTCGGAGCGCTCCTGCTCTTCAGCCTGATCTTCATCAAGGAGATCTTCCTGGTCTTCGGGATGGCGATGGTCGGCTTCGCGTCGTTCGAGCTGACTCAGGCGTTCCGCGGAGCAGGTCACCGCGTTCCGCGCACGCCGACGCTGATCGCGGCGCTGGCGATCGTCCCGGCGTCGTTCTTCTTCCACTCCGGCGGCCAGCTCGTCTCGCTGGCGGCGGGGATCGTGTTCGTCGTCGTCTGGCGACTGGTCGAGGAGGCAGCCAAACCGGATGCGCGGCGCGGGGGAGCAGCGCTCGCCCGCGACCTCACGTGGAGCGTCCTGGTGCAGCTCTATGTCGTGCTGCTCGGCAGCTTCGCGATCCTGCTGCTGGCGGAGGACGGCGGAGAGTGGTGGGTGCTGGCGTTCATCATCCTGGTGGTCGCCGTCGACACGGGCGCGTACGTGAGCGGCCTCTCGTTCGGCAAGCACCCGATGGCGCCGACGATCAGCCCGAAGAAGACCTGGGAGGGTTTCGCCGGTGCGGCGGTCACGAGCGTGATCGCGGGCGTCCTGCTTTCGGTGTTCATGCTGCACATGACCTGGTGGTTCGGCGTCGTCTTCGGCATCGCCCTGCTGCTCACGGCGACGCTCGGAGACCTCGCGGAATCGCTGATCAAGCGCGATCTCGGCATCAAGGACATGAGCTCGTGGCTTCCCGGCCACGGCGGTTTCCTCGACAGGCTCGACTCGATCCTGCCGTCCGCTGCCGTCACCTACGCGCTGTTCCTCATCTTCGGATGACAGAATGGGGGAGTGAGCACCTTCCCCCGCACTCGCAAATCTGAGCTCGGCTACGACACCGAGCAGGTCGACGAGTTCCTGCAGACAGCGCGCCGCGCATACGACGGCGGCGCCGACGACGGCGCCTCGGACAGTTCTCCGACGCTGACGGCGGCCGATATCAGGCACACCGCGTTCTCGATGAAGAAGGGCGGATACTCGACGTCGCACGTCGACGCAGCCCTCGAGCGCCTCGAGGACGCCTTCGCCTCCCGAGAGCGCGAAGCGAAGAGAGCCGCCATGGGCGACACCGAGTGGTTCGAGCAGGCGCGCACGACGGCGCAGGTCATCCTGAACCGCCTGGAGCGTCCGGTCGGCGAGCGATTCGAGCGGGTGAGCTTCCTCACCTACGGGTACAACAAGGGCGATGTGGACCGTTTCGCCACCCGGCTGTCCCGCTATTTCCAGGACGGACGGCCGATGAGCGTCGAGGAAGTGCGCACGGTGACCTTCCGCCCGCAGCGCGGCGGATACCGGGAAGTGCAGGTCGATCTGCTGCTCGACGGCGTGACGGATGTGATGCTGGCTGTTCGCTGAGTATGGGTGGGCTGTGTTGGCAGTTCGTCAATTGTTCGTTATGGTTCTGTGATCGTGGGTAGACGAGAAGCAGAGATCATTCCGCTGTCTCCGGCCAACCCGGTCGGCGTAGCGTTCAAGCGACCCCGGCGTCCGCACATCCGGTCGCGCGCAGCCCTGTACGGTTTCGCCTTCACGGCCGCCGTCGGCTTCGCGCTCGTGAATGTGGTCGACCCGTACTCCGGCTCGGCCGCGACTCCCGCGTACGCGGATACCGGGCAGACCACCAGCAGGTTCGGCGACGCCCCTGTGCAGTCCCTGACGGCGCCTGGCTCGTACACGGCGACCGTCTCGCGGGAAGCGATGACCGTCAAACCGAAGCCCAAGCCCGTCGTGACCGTCGCTCCCAAGCCGGCGACGACGTCCAGCGACTCCGGCTCCAGCGGAGGCGGCGGAGGCGCACCAGCAGCAGGCACGCCTGACCCTGGGTCCGCGCAGGCCATCGCGTACCAGATGCTGCAGGCCCGCGGCTGGGGCGACGACCAGTACAACTGCCTCGTCTCGCTCTGGAACCGCGAATCCGGCTGGAACGTCTACGCGTACAACGCGGGGAGCGGGGCGTACGGCATCCCGCAGGCATTGCCAGGCAGCAAGATGGCCTCGGCGGGTCCAGACTGGCAGAACAGCGCCGCCACCCAGATCACCTGGGGCCTCGGCTACATCTCCGGGCGCTATTCGACGCCGTGCGGCGCGTGGAGCCACTCGGAGAGCTCCGGCTGGTACTGATCCCGTTCCGGGCATCCTGAGCGTTCTCCGGCGCGCTGAGCGCCGTACGGCGTGCGGAGGCGTCTGCGTGGCATAGCGTTGAGCCATGGAGTTCGCGCTGATCGGGGTCATCGGGGTGATCGTCCTCGTCGTCGTCTCGAAGTTCTCGAAGCAGCTCGGCGTCGCGGCGCCGTTGATCCTGGTGCTCGTCGGCGTCGCCAGCTCCTTCATCCCAGGACTGCCGTCGCCGATCGAGGTCCCGCCCTGGGTGATCCTCTCCGCCGTGCTCCCTCCGCTGCTCTACGCCGCGGCCATCCAGGTGCCGCTGATGGACTTCCGGCGGAACCTCGGCACGATCTCCGTCCTGTCCGTCGGGCTGGTGATCGTGACGGCGGTCATCGTCGGCATCGTGCTCTCCGCTCTGCTTCCCGACCTGTCCCTCGCGGAAGGCATCGCGCTCGGGGCGGTCGTCAGCCCGACGGATGCCGTGGCGGCGACGGCCGTCGCCAAACGTCTCGGGCTGCCGGCCAGGCTCGTCACCGTGCTCGAGGGCGAGAGCCTCGTCAACGATGCGTCGTCGCTCGTGCTGTTGAAGTCTGCGCTGGCTGCGACGGCCGCTGCTGTGAGCATCGGTTCTGTCGCCTGGAACTTCGCGTTCTCCGTGGTGGTCGCGATCGTGATCGGACTGGTCGTCGGGATCGTCACGGTGTTCTTCCGGTCGCGGCTCAACGACTCTGTGCTGGAGACGGCGATGTCGTTCGCGGTGCCGTTCATCGCGTACATCCCCACGGAGGAGCTCGGCGCATCCGGAATCCTCGCCGTGGTGGTCGCAGGTCTGTACACCGGCCACAACGCCGCCAGGAGGTTCAGTGCCCAGGCGCGCATCGCCGAGCGCCTGAACTGGCGAACGGTGCAGTTCGTGCTGGAGAACGGCGTCTTCCTGCTGATGGGGGTGCAGCTCAACACCATCGTGCGGAGCGTCCAGTCCGATCGGGAGTCCATCACCGTGGTCACCGCTGTGGCCATCGGGCTGCTGATCTGCGTGCTGCTGCTCCTCGTGCGCGCGGCCTTCATGGCGCCGGTGGTGCTCTCGCTTCGCGCAGCGCAGCGTCGCGCAGAGCAGATCGGCGACAGGGTCAGCGACGGGCTCGACCGGGTGCGCAACCGCGACGAGCCGACCACGGAGCGCGGCCATCGGCGCTGGCGGCGGCTCACCCGTTACCTGGAACGCCGCTCGGCCGACATCACAGAGCTGCAGGACTCGCCGGTCGGCTGGCGCGGCGGCGCCGTGCTCACCTGGGCCGGGATGCGCGGAGTGGTCACGCTCGCTGCCGCACAGTCGCTGCCGGCGGACGGGAGCATCCCCTACCGGGCGGAGCTGATCCTGATCGCGTTCACCGTGGCGCTCGTCACGCTGCTCGTCCAGGGAGGCACGCTGCCGCTGATGATCCGTCTGCTCCGGGTCTCCGGCACGGATGCGGCGGCAGACCGCAGAGAGCTGGCCGGCCTGCTCGAGGAGCTCAGCGAGGCGGGCATCGCGGCGCTGGAGCGGCCGGAGATTCCGCTCGCAGACGGCCAGGAGCTGGACGGGGACGTGGTGGAGCGGGTGCGGCAGGACACGCTGCTGCGGGTGGAGGCGGAGTGGGAGCGCGTCGAGCGCGACGAGCAGCAGGCGGAGACGGTGGGACCGCACCAGCAGTACCGCGCGCTCAGGGCCGCCGTGCTGGACGCGGAGCGCGCCGCCCTTCTGGAGGCACGCAGCAGGGGCAACTACTCGTCGCGCATCCTGAGCAGGGCGCAGACGATGCTCGACTTCGACGAGTCGCGGATGGCGCAGCGCGAGGACCGTCCGTAGCCTTCGCCGGCAGGGCGGCGCGCGGAGGCGTGGCGTTTAGACTGGACGAATGCCGCGCAGCAACCGTCCCAGAGGTCGTCAGGGCCGGGTGCCGGACGACGACGACGAGGAGAACGGCCTCGGCCGCCTGCTCGCCGGCTGGCGGCGCACAGAGACGCGCCGCGGCATCGTGTGGAACGTGCAGCCCGTCTCCGCCGTCCAGGCCCAGAAGAGCTACGTCTGCCCCGGCTGCGGGAAGGACGTCGCTCCCGGCGTGGCGCACGTGGTCACCTGGCGAGCGGACGGAGTGATGGGCGACGCGGCGGACATCGCGGCCAGGCGGCACTGGCACGCCCACTGCTGGAAGATCAGCTGACGAGAGAGGTCACCGACGTGACGACTGCACCAACAGAGATCCGTGGCGCCATCGAGCTGCCGGCCAGGCGCGAGGACATCGAGCTGCGCACACGCGACGGTCTGACGCTGGTCGGTGAGCTGGCGAGCCCGCTCGACCGGCCGCCCGTTGCGACACTGGTGACTCTGCACCCGCTGCCGACCGCGGGCGGGTTCATGGACTCGCACATCCTGCGGAAGGCTGCAGGCCGTCTGCCTGCTCTCGCCGACATCGCGGTGCTGCGCTTCAACCTGCGCGGCACGACCTCGCCGCGCGGCACCAGCCAGGGCGCTTTCGGGCACGGCGTCGACGAGCGCTACGACGTGGAGGCGGCGATGGACTTCGTGGCGGAGCGCGGCCTTCCGAACCCATGGCTGGTCGGCTGGTCGTTCGGGACGGAGCTGGCGCTGATGTACGGCCGCCAGTACCCCGTCGCAGGGGTGATCCTGCTTTCGCCCCCGCTGCACAGGGCGAAGCCGGAGGATCTGGCGGCCTGGCAGGGGGATGCCCGCCCGATCGTCGCCCTCATCCCCGAGCACGACGACTACCTGAAGCCGGACGCTGCGGCCGAGCGTTTCGCGCCGCTGCCGCAGATCGAACTGGTCGACGTCGCAGGAGGCAAGCATCTGTGGGTCGGCGAGACCCAGACCCGGCGCGTGCTCGACGAGATCGTCGCCAGGGTCAACCCGTCCGCGCTGCCCCTGCCGACCGAGTGGCCTGCGGCTTAGCTCCACGACCGCAGCGCTGTCACGACAGCGGCCGGCCGGCTCTCAGAGTTCGTTCTGACGGGGGATGACGACCTGCTTGATGATGAGCAGGATGGCGGCGGCGAACGGGATGGCGACCAGCGCGCCCAGGATGCCGAGCAGCGTACCGCCCGCGAGGGCGGCGACCACGACGAGGGCGCCTGGCACGGCCACAGCGCGGTTCATGATGCGCGGGCTCAGCACGTATGCCTCGACCTGCATGTAGATGATGTAGTAGATCGCCGCCGTGATGGCGGTCGGCGGACCGGCCAGCAGGCAGACCAGCGTGATGATGATCGAGCCGGTGATCGTGCCCACCAGCGGGATCAGCGAGAAGAAGAACGCGACGGACGCGAGCAGGATCGGGAACTTCGCACCGATGATCGACAGGAAGATGGCGCTCAGGATGCCGTTGACCAGCGCGAGCGCGACCTGCCCCATCACGTACTTGCCGACCGAGTCGGTGATCTGGTCGCCGAGGTCGGCGAACCGCGACCGCTTGGAGGCGGGAACGAGCTGGTAGGTGGCGCGCTTGATGCTCGGCAGCGACGCGGTGAAGTAGATGGTCAGGATGATGATGATGATCCCGCCGAAGACGCCGCTGACGATCCCGATGCCGGTCTGCAGCACCTGCGAGGTGATGTTCGGCAGGTTCTGCTGCAGCCACTTGGTGACCGCGTCGATGTTGTCCTGGTTGACGATGGTCGGGAACTGGTTCTGCAGCCCCTCGAACCACTTCTCCGCATCCCCGTGGTTGACCCAGGTGATGATGCCCTGGATGAGCTGGGAGAGCTGATCCACCGCCACGGGCACGATCGCCCAGATGAGCAGCGTGACCAGGCCGATGATGACCACCAGCGTGACCGTGAGCGCCGCCCAGCGTGGGAACTTGCGCCGTTCGAGGAACGAGATCAGCGGTTCGATGCCGAGAGCGATGAACAGCGCAGCGCCGATGTACGTGATGATCGTCGCGAGGTTGACGATCGACGTCAGCAGCAGGAAGCCGAGTCCGACACCGAGGGTGCCGATCAATCCGACGCGGAACGGGTTCTGGATCTTCACGCGGCGGCCCCCTGGGTGCTCATGGTCAGTCTCTGTCGGTCGTCACCTTCTCCGCCTGCTGCAGCACGCCGCGCAGGTTCTCGAAGTAGCCGGCAACGGCTTCGCGCTCAATCCTAATCTGGGCCAACCGCTCCTCGGCGTCCGCCACCAGGCGGCGTGTCCGTTCTTCGGCGTCCTCGACCAGCGCAGCAGCACGTTCCTCGGCGTCGGCGACGATGGTACGCCCTGTTTCGTCCGCTTCCGACTTCGCGGACTTAATCGTCGCGCGGGCCTCGTTCTCCGCCTTCTCCGCCTCCGCGCGCGCCTGCGCCGTTCGCTTGACGGCGTCGGCGAGCTGGGTGTTGGCCTCGTCGAGGTACTTCTGGGTCTGGGCGACCGCCTCCTGGTGGCGCAGGAGATAGTCCTTCTCCGCCTCGTCGCGCCTGGCCTTGAGTTCGACATCGAGGTCGATGCGGGCCTGCTCGATCTCGCGGGTGCGCGCATCCACTGTCTCGAGCACCTCGGTGCGCATGGTAGTCAGCTCGGTGTCGAGCGCCGCCCTGGCCTGCACGGACTCCTGCTCGAACGCGCTCCTGAGCGACGCGAGCTCTGCCTCGAGGGCGGTGCGCGCCTCTGCGACCTCTGCGGCGAGCGTCGCGCGCGCCTCTGCCGTCTCCCGTTCGATGGCGACCCTGGCCTGCTCGGTCTCCGCGGCGAGCTCGACCCTGGTCTGCTCCGACTCGCGCTGCAGGGTGAGACGCTGCTGCTCCCTGTCGTTCTCCAGCTCGTTCGCCGTCGCCTCGCGCTGGTCGGCCAGGTCGACGCCGGTGCGGCGGGTGTCCTCCGCGAGGGTGCTCTGGATGCGCTGGACCTCTTCGTCGAGGCTGGACTTGGTCTGCTCGACCTCTGCGGCCAGGGCGGACTTCGTCTGCTCGACCTCAGCGGCGAGGGCGGACTTCGTCGTGGTGACCTCGGTCTCCAGGGCCGACTTCGTCTGCTCGACCTCCGCTGCGAGGGCGGACTTGGTCTGCTCGACCTCGGCCGCGACGGCTGCCCTGGTCTGCTCGACCTCGGCGGCCAGCTCTGCCTTGGTCTGCTCGACCTCCGCAGCCAACGCGGATGTGGTCTGCTCCACCTCGGCAGCGAGAGCCGCCTTCGTGGTGCTGACCTCTGTATCGAGCGCCGACTTCGTCTGCTCGACCTCCGCCGCGAGGGCCGACTTCGTGGAGGTGACCTCCGCGTCGAGCTGCGAGCGCGTGTTCGCGACCTCTGCGGCGAGAGCGCTGCGCTCCCTGGCGAGTTCGTCGGCGAGGGTGCTCCGTGCCGTGTCGACCTCCGCAGCGAGGGATGCGCGCAGCTCGGTGGCCTCCGCGTCCAGCTCCCTGCGCTGCCGCTCCGCGTCTGCCGCGAGCGCCGCCCTGGTCTGCTCGACCTCCGTGGCGAGTGAGGACGCGGTCTGCTCCCTGTCTGCCGCGAGCGACGCCGCCGTGGTCGCGCGGTCGGACTCGAGCTGAGCGCGCGTCTCCGTCGCCTCCGTCTCGAGCGCCGTCCTGGTCTGCAGGACCTCGTCTGCGAGCTGCTTCCTGGTGCGCTCGACCTCCTCGGCCAGCGCGCTCCGTGCGGTGGCCGCCTCGGTCTCCAGCGCGCTCCTGGTGCTGCTGACCTCGGTCTCCAGCGCGCTCTTGGTCGTGGTGACCTCGGTCTCCAGCGCACTCGTGGTCGTCGTGACCTCGTCGGCCAGCGCGCTCTTGGTGCGGGTGACTTCGTCTGCGAGCTCCTGCGTGGTGCGGGTGACCTCGTCGGCCAGCGCGCTCTTGGTCGTGGTGACCTCGTCGGCCAGCGCCGACCTGGTCTGCTCGACCTCCGCATCCAGTGCGGCCTTCGTCTGCTCGACCTCGACGGCGAGAGCGTTCTTGGTCTGCTCGACCTCCGTCTGCAGGGCGAGGCGGGTCGTCTTGGACTCGTTCTCCAGATCGGCCCTGGTCTGCTCGGTGTCTGCTGCGAGGGCCGCGCGCTGCTGCTCGACCTCTGCCGCGAGGTCGGCGCGTGCCTGCGCAGCCTCCGCCGCAAGGGCGTTGCGGGTGGCGGTCTGCTCCGCGTTCAGCCTGTCCGTCGTCTCGGCGACCTGTCGGGCGAGGTCGAGCCTGGTCTGCTCCGACTCGCGCTCGAACGCCGCCCTGTCCTCGGCGAACGCCGTGGCGAGCTCGGTGCGCCTGGTCTCGATCTCTCTGTCGAGCTGGGCGGCCTCTGCGCGGGCGGCCTCCGCCTCCCTGGTGGCGACGGCCTTCAGCTCCGCGGCCTCCCGGTCGGCCTCTGCGCGCACGGCGGACGCCTCGCGCTTGCTGGTGGACCTGACCTCGGCCGCCTCGGTGGCAACGGCGCCACGGATCGCCGCTGCTTCGCGCATCGCGTCGGTGAGAAGGGTCTCTTTGTCCGCCCTGGTCTTCTCGAGCAGCTCCGCCGACTCGATCTGGGCGTCCTCGATCGCGGTGGTCGCGCGAGCGCGGGCATCCGCCAGGATGCGCTCCGCCTGTTGGGAGGCGGTGGTCTTGATCTTCTCGACATCGGCGGCGACTCCTGCGCGCAGCTTCTCCGCGTCGATGTCGGCCTGGGCGATCAGCCGGGTCGACTGCTCCTCCGCGACCCTGAGGGTGTTCTCCAGCTTGGTGCCGAGCCCGGAGAACGTCGGGCTGCCGACCTCTTCGATCTCGGCGTTGAGCTCCTCGACGCGCACCTGCAGGCGCTTGATCTCCTTGGTCGCGTCCGCGGCCTGCGTGTTGGACTTGATCAGGTCCCGGCGCAGCTCCTGCAGGGCCTTGTCGACTTCGTCCTTGTCGTAGCCGCGGAAGACCTGGGTGAAGTTCGATTCGTCGGTGGCCACTTCTTACTCCTGAAAGCTCGGGGGGTGCGGCGCCTGGCGTGCACCCCGACGATCCTACATTTCGCAGGATGGGCGCGCACCGGTGGACAGCGCATCCGTTGAGGCAACGGTTAGACGGCTCCCAGGGTCACCCGGTATCTTTGAGTAACTGTGCCTCCCGTCGTCTCCGGCACAGAAGGAGCTTGCTTGCGTTTCGTATTCGCCATCGTCGCGTTCGTCGTGGCGGCCGTCATGATCGTCGCGGGAATCGCCCAGCGCACCGTTTTCGCGCCCCCGTCTCAGATCGCCGCCACCACGACGGTCAAGGGCGACCCCCGATACATCGTCATCGACGGCGCCGTGCTGAACGCCCATCCTGGCCAGCAGACCCTGTCCGTCGGCGGCGGAGACACCAAATCCCAGGTGGTCGCGTACGGCAGGACGGCCGACGTCAAGGCGTGGCTCGGCACGGAGAAGTACGTGAGCCTCGGTCTCGACAAGGCCACGGGCGACATCACCATGAAGTCGGTCACCACGAAGGCGACCGACGGCGGCCCCACCTCGACGACGTCGCCGACGAGCACCCCGGCAGCGCCCGCCGACCCCGCGACGACGACACCGGCAGAGGGAGCGACGACAGGAGACGCGGTCGCCACCCCGAACCCGAACCCCGCCGGTTCCGACCTCTGGCTCGAGGAGTTCGACGGCGAGGACGCCCAGGTCACCAGGATGAACGTGCCGGACAGCATCAGCGTGATCGTCGCGGGAGACGGCGCGAAGGCCGCTCCGAACCAGATCCGTGTCACCTGGCCGGTCGACTCGAGCACCCCGTTCGCGTTCCCGCTCATCATCGGCGGCCTGGTGCTGCTGGTCGTCGGGATCGGCCTGTACCTGTGGGGGCTGTACGCGATCCGCAAGTCGCGCGGACCGCGCAGGAAGGGGGGCCCGAAGATGCCGAAGCTGCCGAAGGCGCCCAAGTACAAGCCGTCGAAGGCCGTCGAGGCCACGCCGAAGGGCCGAAGGTCGGTCAGGCGCTCGATGGTCGCCGTGCCGATCACCCTCGTCGGCGCCCTCGCCCTCAGTGGATGCTCGATCGGAGCTGCTCCCTCGGCATCCGTTCCCGTCCGCACGGCGAGCCCGATCACCACGGAGCTCCCCAAGGCCAAGGACCAGCTTCCCCCCGCCGTGACCGTGCCGCAGCTCGAGCGCATCGTGAAGCGCATCTCCGCCACAGCGACGACGGCGGACGCGAAGGCGGATCCCGCGATCGCGAAGCAGCGTTTCACCGGCCCCGCACTGCAGTTGCGCGAGGCCAACTACGCGATCCGTGCGAAGAAGGCGGACGAGCCGGCGCTGCCCGCCATTCCGGCGAGCCCGATCATCCTCTCCCTCCCGCAGGCCACGGACACCTGGCCGCGCACGGTCACGGCCGTCGTCGAGACGCCGAAGGACGCCAACGGCGCAGCGCAGGCTCCGCTCTCGCTGACGCTGGTGCAGGAGACGCCGCGCGACAACTACCTCGTCACGTACGCGGTGTCGCTGGAACCGAAGGCGAAGGTTCCGAACCTCGCTCCCGCGAGCATCGGCTCCGCCGTCGTCCCTCCGGACTCCAAGCTGCTGAAGCTTCCGCCGAAAGACCTGGCCGCCGCATACGGCGACGTGCTGATGAACGGCGACGCGAGCACGTCCGCCGACCTGTTCAGCGCGGAGGGCGACACCCTGCGCACCCAGGTCGGCTCCGACTGGAAGGCGCAGCAGAAGGCTGAGCTCCAGCAGAAGTACGGCGCGACGTCGTCGCTCGACTTCACGAGCGCGGTCGGCGCCGGTCCCGATATCGCCATGGCGACGAACGACTCCGGAGCGATCGTCTGGGTCAATCTGGAAGAGACGCAGACCCTGAAGGTCGTCGAGGCAGGCGCCGAAGTGGATGCCGGACCGACCTCCGCTGCGCTGTCCGGAGTAGCGTCGTCCAAGACGGGCATCGCATCCACCTACGGATACCAGCTGGCGTTCTACGTTCCGCCTGCCGGCTCGTCCGCCAAGATCACCCTCCTGGGCTTCGCCCAGGGCCTCGTCTCAGCCAAGGAAGTGCAATGAGCCAGATCCCGCCGAGCCCCACGAACCTGCGGGGAGCCGTCGACCTCACCTCGCTCGTGAACAGGGCCATGACGGCCGGTCAGCCGCCGGCGGCCGGCGCATCAGCCGCACCGGCGGGGGAGCAGGGCGGCGACGTCGCGCTTCCGAGCCTCTACTTCGAGGGCACGGACGCCAACTTCAACGACTTCCTCGACCTGTCGATGACGGTTCCGATCGTCGTCGACCTCTGGGCGGAGTGGTGCGAGCCGTGCAAGCAGCTCAGCCCCATCCTCGACAAGCTCATCGCCGAGTACGCGGGCCGGCTCGTTCTCGTGAAGGTCGACGTGGATGCGAACCCCCAGCTCACGCAGGCGTTCCAGGCCCAGTCGATCCCTGCCGTCGCCGCCGTGATCGGCGGACGCCCCGTGCAGCTCTTCCAGGGAGCCATCCCGGAGCAGCAGGTGCGCGACGTGTTCGAGCAGCTGCTCCAGCTCGCCGCGCAGAACGGCGTGACGGGTCGCGCCGCCGTCGACGGAGCAGAAGTCCCTGCCGCGGACGACGCCGAGCAGGCGGAGCCTGCCCCAGAGCCGCTGCCGCCGCACCACGCAGAGGCGTACGAGGCGATCGAGCGCGGCGACTTCGCGACCGCCATCGCCGAGTACAAGACCGCCATCGCCCAGGACCCGCGCGACTTCATGGCCGTGGCCGGTCTTGCCCAGGTGAGCCTGCTCGCGAGACTCGCAGGGAAGTCGCTGGACGAGATCCGGTCGGCGGGCGCCTCAGCCCCCGATGACGTCGACGCTCAGCTGCTCGTGGCCGACCTCGACATCTCGGGCGGGCACGTTGACGACGCCTTCGACCGCCTGCTCACCCTGTTCCCGAAGCTCGACGCAGCGGGCAAGGACGCGGTGCGCACGCGCATCCTGGACTATTTCGAGATCGTCGGTGTGGATGACCCTCGCGTCGTGAAGGCGCGGGCTAGGCTGGCGTCGCTGCTGTACTGAGCCGACTCACCGGCCGCGGCGGCTTCGCTCCTTTCCGCATCGCATCGATCAGCCGGGAGGCCACTGCATGACCCGCGTTCTCGTCGTCGGAGGCACCGGCCTGGCCGGGCGCGCCGTCACCTCGGAAGCCATCGCCCGCGGACACGACGTGGTGGTCGCCTCCCGCCGGGTTCCCGATGACGACAGCGAGCAGTACGTCGACGGAGCGGTCTACGAGACGGCGGACATCGTCTCCGGCAACGGCCTCGAGGCGGTGCTCGACGGCGTCGACGTCCTCGTTGACACCACCAACGGCTCCGGCCGCACGGCAGCGCACGTCTTCGCGCACGGGTCGCAGAACCTGCTGCACACGGCCGCCCGCTTCGGCGTGCACCAGGCCGTGCTGCTCTCCATCGTGAACGTCGACCGCTCGACATACGCGTACTACCGCGCGAAGGCGGCTCAGGAGCGGGTCTACCGGGAGTCGCCGCTGAACACCCGCATCCTGCGCACCACGCAGTTCCACGACTTCGTGTCTGCGATCTTCGCCCGCGGCACCGCCGCCGTCGTGCCAGCGCCGACGAAGACCAGCTTCCAGCCGATCGCCGTCTCCGACGTGGCGAGGCTGCTGGTGGATGCGGCGGAGGGCCAGGGCGAGGCCGACTCGACGCTCACGGTCGGCGGCCCGAAGGTCGAGACGGCCAGGGCTCTCGCCGAGCAGTGGAAGGCGGCGACTGGCGCGCGCGGTGCGATCGTGCCCGTCCGGCTCGGCGGGGCGCTCGGCAGCTTCCTGCGTGCGGGGGAGAACCTGATCCCCGGCAACGCCCTGCCGGGGATCGACTACGGCACCTGGCTCAGCTCGAACGCGGCTTGAGCCACAGGCCGCCGAGCGGAGGCAGGGTCACCAGCGCAGAGGCGGGGCGTCCCGCCCACGGCTCGTCCACGGCGACGACGGCTCCGAGGTTGCCGACGCCGGAGCCGCCGAACGCCTCGGCGTCCGTGTTGAGCAATTCGTCCCACTCGCCGGCGAACGGCAGGCCGAGCCGGTAGTCGCTGTGCGGCGCGCCGGAGAAATTCATCACGATCGCGATCGGCGAGCCGTCTTTGTCCTTCCGGAGGAACGCCACCACATTGCCCGCGGCGTCCGAGCCGTCGATCCACTCGAACCCTGCCGGGTCGCTGTCGAGCGCCCAGAGCGCAGGGTTGGCCTTGTAGACGGCGTTGAGCTGGGCCACGAGGTCCCAGAGGCCGCGGTGCGACGGCTGGTCGAGGATCCACCAGTCCAGGCCGCGCTCCTCGCTCCACTCCGACGGCTGGCCGAACTCCTGTCCCATGAACAGGAGCTGCTTGCCCGGATGCGCCCACATGAACGCGAGGAACGCCCGCACGTTCGCGAGCTGCTGCCAGTGGTCGCCCGGCATCTTGCCGAGCAGGGAGCCCTTGCCGTGCACGACCTCGTCGTGGCTGATCGGGAGGAGGAAGTTCTCGCTCCACGCGTA
>Ga0153994_1000257_pt1 | contig 16429 bp, 14 predicted proteins | sample TSNC078MetaG_FD_104735 | JGI IMG/M metagenome (GOLD analysis project Ga0153994, IMG submission 104735) | Attine ant fungus gardens microbial communities from North Carolina, USA - TSNC078 MetaG | ecosystem: Host-associated > Fungi > Mycelium > Unclassified | place: USA: North Carolina, Lumber...
CAACCTGATGATGAAAAAACTGGATCAGCTCCAGGCCTTGCAGAAAGACATGATAGACAACATTTTTGGAGATTGCTATCCGGACAGCCAGCTGATCATCTGTCAAGCGAACGGAAGGCCCTTTATGCCGGAGCAGCTGAACAGGAAATTCAAGGAGATCATCTTTGAAATGCGTGAGGCGGGTTTTCATTTCAAGAGTGTGCCTGAGAACCTTTTGGACGAGGTCGTTTTTCACAGCGTCCGGGCTGCAAGCGCAACGAAAAAGCTGGCGGTCTCAGGCGGGAACATAAAAGCCGTTATGACGGCCGGCGGATGGGCTGAACCGGACATGGTCATCCGTTACTCGAAAACCTATCAGGAGGAACAGTCGAATATCGTGCAGCAAATGGAGGAAGATTATCTTAAGGCGGATGAAGAACCGGTGACGCCAGATAAAGAGGTACTACTGCAGTTCATTGCAGAGCACCCGGAGTTAATCAATGAATTATTATCCACTAAAAAGTAGCCATTTTATTAGCAGGGAAAATGAGATGGCATCAGATTTTATTAGCAAAACGGGTTTTTACCCAATTTTCATCATCAAAATGATGTACGTTTTATTAGCAGAAAGGCATGTGGAAATGCGCAAAAAAATCGCTAACCCACAACCGCGAATTGTGAGTTAGCATTTATCTGGAACCAGCATGAATACTGGGGTTTGATGGCGCGCCTGAAGGAATTCGAATCCCTGACACCTGCCTTAGGAGGGCAGTGCTCTATCCACTGAGCTACAGGCGCATATTTAGTTTTGGTGTAATACTTTAGGTCCGATTAGGAGGCGAATGCTCTATCCACTGAGCTACGGAGACATCTATTCGAAAATATTAAACCTATCTTCAAAGACGAAGACTTAACAGATACTAATTTTACTATTGCCCTTAGCAATTGTCAAGTCCGATACGGAACTTTTCGATTAAATCCCCACAAAATTTTTTGTTTCTTTATAAGTATTAGTATGGTAAAATAACTTATAATCAAAATGATAATATTCAATTAGGAGGGAATCTGTTTTATGGAAGAAAAGTTACGTGATATACGCTCTGCAAGGAATCCTAAAGCCAGAATTAAGATCATGGAAGGGCATTTTGCAACTTCCCATTCCCATATTAACATTTATATTGATATGTCCACCGTCAAATACCGGCATAATAATGCGAAGGCAACAGCCAGGGAGCTTGCCTCAAAGTACATAACATCTAAGCCAATTGATACAATTGTTTGTCTCGACGGTACGGAGCTTATCGGAGCCTTTATGGCTGAGGTGCTGGCAGATAACAGTGCCATGTCCATTAACAGCCATAAGAATATTTCTGTCATTACCCCGGAATTTAATCAGATGGGACAGATGATATTCAGAGATAACACCCAGCGAATGATACGGAATATGCAGGTTCTTCTCATGGTTGCATCGGCAACGACGGGGAAAACCATTGACCGTGCCGTAGAATGCATTGAATATTACAAAGGAAGTCCCTGCGGAATTTCTGCAATATTCAGCAATGTCAAAGAAACGCATGGAATAGAAATCAATACAATTTTTACTGGGGAGGACCTGCCGCAATATAAAGCGTATGCTTATAATGACTGCCCATATTGTAAGCAGAATATGAAAATAGAAGCAATCGTAAATAGCTATGGTTATTCCAAACTATAGAATGGAAAGGCCTGATATATATAATGGATTATATTGTTGTGGATTTCGAATGGAACCAAAGTCCTTATGGAAAAGGGACAAGTAAGAAGCATCTGCCCTTTGAAATTATCGAAATCGGTGCCATAAAACTTGATGATAAGCGTCAGTATGTGGAGTCTTTCAGTGTGGTAATCAAGCCCAAAGTCTATAAACGTCTGCATTATGTAACCAGAGAATTGACCGGTATTTCCTATGATGAATTAGGTCAGGGAGAGCAATTTAGCCATGCGATTGTAGATTTTATGTTATGGTGTGGCGATGATTACATGTTTTGTACATGGGGAAATACTGATTTGATTGAGTTACAGCGGAATATGAAATACTACCGGTTGGATGATTTATTGGAAGGTCCTATTAAATATTATAACGTACAGAAGTTGTTCAGAGAACTTTATAGTGAGGATAAATCCGCCAACGCTCTTGAGACAGCGGTTGAATACTTCAACATTGAAAAGCATGATGAATTTCATCGTGCTATTCATGATGCAAAATATACAGCGGAGGTCTTTGCCCGAATGGATCTGGAAAAAGCAAAGAAATTATACACTGTAGATTATTTTCAGAATCCCAAAACTAAAAAAGATGAGATTAGGTTAGTTTATGATGATTACTATAAACATATATTCAGAGAATTTCAGACAAAAGAAGAGGTTATCGCAGATAGAGATGTTAGAATAACTAAGTGTTATCAATGCGGGAAAACCGCAGTCAAGAAGATTCGTTGGTTTGCCGGTAAAAACCGGGCTTATTATTGCCTGGCGAAATGTCCGGAACATGGTTATATCCGTGGTAAGATACGTTTGAAAAAAACGGATGATGATTTTTATTATGCCGTAAAGACGCTGCGGCTTATTGATGAAGTCCAGGCACAACTCATACGTGATATGAAGAAAAGCATTACTTTGAAAAGACAGGAGAAGCGTCGTAAAGAAGAAGCGAGAGAATAGCTTTGAGTAATTGACGTGGTCATGAGTCATAGAAAAACCAACTGTACAATAGATTTATATATAAAAGGCTTAGGAGAGTGCTAAGTGAAGAAGGCAAAATTCATTATCAATCCATCTTCAGGAAAGCAGAATTTCATCAAACAGACTGAAGAGATTGCCGGCTGCCTGATTCTAAATCAAATTGTTAATCAAATTGATGTCGTTTATACGAAACAAGAGCATGATGCCAGAATAGAAGCTGAGAAGATTAAGCAGGGTGAATATGATTTTCTTATGGCCGTCGGTGGAGACGGAACGTTGGGTGATGTAATCAATGGCGTGATTAAGGGACGCAGTGAAGTTCCCATAGCGATTCTCCCGGCCGGTCTTACCAACAGCTTTGCTGCCACCATCGGGACACCGACAAATCATAAAGAAGCATTTTGTGAAATGATTTTAAATTTTAAAACAAAAGATATCGATGTGGGAAGGGCTAACGGGGATTACTTTATCAATATGCTGGCCGGTGGTCTTTTGGCTGATGTAGGATATCGGGTAGACAAAGAAAGTAAGCTTGTTCTTGGGAGGATGGCTTACCTTATTGAAGGTGCCAAAGAGCTTCCTAAAAAGGCCTTTACGTCATTCAGGCTGGCATTTGAATGTGAGGAATATAACGGTGAAGACGATGTCCTTTTATTTGTTGCAGCGAACACCGGTAATATTGCCGGTATGAAAGATTTTGTGCCTGATGCCAGATTAGATGATAGCCTGTTGGATATTGCCATCTTTGAAAAGATGGACATTGGTGAACTTTCAATGCTTTTAATTAAATTTCTCCAGGGAGAGCATTTAAGGCATTCTAAGGTTAAATACTTTCAAACAAAAAAACTGAAAATTCACGGACTTGCCAGACAGGATGTTCCGATTGACTGCGATGGGGAGCAATACCAAAAGCTTCCGATTGTATTAAAGGCATATCCGAAAGCAGTCAAAATTATTGTACCATAATGAATTTGCTAAGCCCCTTTATTTAGGGGCTTTATGATTGCGCAGGATACTGAGTAAAGTTTTGGCTGCAGCCAGAAAGGCCATAATAGAAAGGGTTAGCATAATAGAGGAAAGAACCTCTGATTTACTTAAAACCAAAGAAGAATCAGAGGTTTCACGGGTTTCAGACAAGAGTGCTTCTGTTTCTTCAATAATCATGCTTTCTGACGCAATTGTGGTTTCGGCGACTGCGGCAGCGGTGTTGATAGCTTCTATGTTTAAACTGTCATAAATATTAAAGCTATAATCCAGGGCTGTTTGTGTGTCCTGATAGGCATACTTGCTGCCCGGACTGCTTAATATAACACATACAAGATTTTTATAATCTCGGTTGGCATAGGTAACCAGTGTAATGCCGGCTGATTTTGTATAGCCTGTTTTACCGCCATATACGCCTTCATAAGGAATGGTGCCGTTAAGCATTTTGTGATGGTGGGACAATTTGATTTCCTGGCCGGAACGGAGGTTTGTACCGGGAATCACATATTCGCTTGTGCCGGTAATCGTCAAAAACATAGGATTTTTTGCGGCTTTAGAGGCAATGAGCGCTAAGTCATAGGCTGTTGTGTAGTGGTTATCATCATGGAGTCCGTTAGCATTGGTAAAATGAGTACTTTTGCAGCCGATATCGGCGGCATAAGCATTCATTTTCTCAGCAAAAGCAGTGACAGAGCCGGATACATATTCGGCTGCACCATTTGCAGCTTCATTGGCAGATTCCAGCATAACAGCATACAGGGTTTGCTCCAGTGTCAGCTGCTCTCCGGCAGATAAACCGATATTGGTACTATCGGAAGTGATGCTGTTGATGGCATTTTCCGAAAAAGTAATGGTATCGGATAGATTTCCGTTTTCCAGGGCTAAAAGGGTTGTCAGTATTTTGGTCGTACTCGCCGGATAGTGGACGTCATCCATATTTTTATAGTAGATGATAGTACCGGTTTCAATGTCCATGACGACGCAGGCTTGGGAATATAATAAGATTTCACTGGAGGAAACATTGTCTGTGTCCAACAGCTGTGGGCTAAGCTCTTCATCAGAACTAGCATAGACAGTGGGAAAAGGCATATATATCAGTAGCAAAATGATGCATAGAAAAAGATAATAAACTCGTTTCATCGAAGCCTCCTTTGTACAATATATTTATACCTAAAAAAGATTATGTTTATATTATATCAAAGTTTTGTTAAACCGATGGCGATTTTTAAATTGGTTATTTTTTATTTGAATTAGTCTAATCATAAATAGTTAGGAAATATCTTATGGTACATCTATTATGACGGTAAAATGAGAAAAAGTGTACAAAGCTGAAGATGATATAATAGGCTAAAGTACTAAAAGAATCAGTTGTGAGAATGTAATAAAAAAACAATGATAAATGATAAGAAAATATCAATTATTGACAGTGTTCTTTGGCGGTGATACCCTACATAAGTATAGAAAAATATTTCTGTTTTCTATAGGATAAATGATAATGTTTTGTTGACATTTGGAAGGAGGAATACAAATGAACGGACAAAGTAGCTGTTGCTGCCAGGAAGTGGATGAAAAGCAATTGTTAGCAAGGGTAGGTCAACTGGCCAAAGACTATACAGGTGAGGGGAAACTTATCCAGGCATTGCATATGGCACAAGGTATTTATGGTTATCTGCCGTTAGAAGTGCAGAAGGTTATTGCAGATACGTTGGAAATTCCATTGTCGGAGGTTTCCGGTGTTGTCAGTTTCTATTCATTTTTCTCGACACAGCCAAGAGGGAAACACACAATTCGTGTCTGTCTTGGCACCGCCTGCTATGTAAGGGGTGGGAAGAAAATCGTAGATCGTTTAGGCGATATACTTGATGTAAAAGTGGGAGAAACAACGGAGGATCAATTATTTACACTGGAAGTGGCCCGTTGTATTGGTGCGTGTGGACTGGCGCCGGCGATGTCGATTGATGATGAAGTTTATAAGCAAGTTAATCCGGATCGTCTGGAAATGATCTTAAACCGATATCGGTCTAAGGAGGTTGAATGCGATGGATAAATTAGTAAAAAATATTGCCTGCCTTGATGAAATCAAGGCATCGTATATAAAGTCACAAAAAGGTTGGGAAAAAGAAATTCTTGTCTGTGGTGGTGCCGGCTGTGTATCATCAAATTGTGCTGAAATCAGGGAAGCGCTTACTGACTCACTGGAAAAGCATAATCTTTCAGATAGTGTCCATGTGATGGTTACCGGCTGTATGGGAACCTGTGCTGCGGGACCGGTTATACTTGTTAATCCGGGAGAGATTTTTTATACAGAATTAACACCTGGAAAGATAGAAGAAATTGTCGAAAAGCATTTAGTGAATGATCAGATTATTGAAGCATATACTTTCTATGACACAGCAAAAGGAAAGCGTATCCCCAGGTTATCGCAAATAAGTTTTTTTGAAGATCAGGTCAGGATAGCGCTTCGCAATTGTGGACAGATGGAGTATTCCTCCATTGAAGCTTACATAGCCAGAGATGGTTATTATGCCATTGCAAAAGCTTTGACATCAATGAGTCAGAGTGATGTTGTTGAAACGATGAAGGACTCAGGGCTTCGCGGCCGCGGTGGTGCCGGCTTCCCTCTTGGGGTTAAATGGCAGGCCGGTCTTAATGCTAAAAGTGAACAAAAATATATGGTCTGTAATGCCGACGAAGGTGATCCGGGTGCGTTTATGGACCGGAGTTTATTAGAAGGCGATCCTCATGGCATTATTGAAGGTATGATGTTGGGCGGTTATGCGATTGGGGCAAATAAGGGCTATGTTTATGTACGTGCAGAATATCCCATAGCTATTGAACGATTATCTAAGGCCATTGATCAGGCGAGGAAGCTTGGCATATTGGGAGAGAATATCTTTGAAAGCGGATTTTCATTTGATTTGGAAATCAGAATCGGTGCCGGTGCCTTTGTCTGTGGCGAAGAAACATCCTTGCTTTCATCTATTGAGGGACACCGTGGGGAGCCAAGACAAAAACCGCCATTTCCATTTGAGAGCGGATTATTTGAAAAGCCGACCATTATAAATAACGTGGAAACACTGGCGAATGTGGCGCCAATTGTCCTTCATGGTGCCGACTGGTATCGTCAGTTTGGGACTGAAAAGAGTGCCGGAACAAAGGTGTTCGCATTGGCCGGAGATATTGTCAATACCGGAATTATTGAAGTTCCCATGGGAATACCATTGGGAGATATTATTTATAAAATCGGCGGCGGTATCAGCGGCGGCAAAAAGTTTAAGGCGATTCAATCCGGCGGACCATCAGGCGGATGTTTAACAAAGGCACATTTGAATACCCCGGTAGATTATGAATCACTGGCAGCTTTGGGCGCAATCATGGGTTCCGGTGGGCTTGTTGTCATGAATGAGGATACCTGTATGGTTGATACGGCCAGATATTTTATGGATTTTATCCGGGATGAATCCTGTGGAAAGTGCCTGCCTTGCCGTGTCGGTACAAAACGGATGCTGGAAATTTTGGAACGAATTACTGAAGGTAGTGGACAAGTTGGTGATATAGAGCGATTGGAAGAGCTGGCAGAAACATTAAAGCAGACAGCGATGTGTGGTTTAGGCCAGACAGCACCTAATCCGGTATTAAGTACAATTAAATACTTTAGAGATGAGTATGAAACACATATTTATGATAAGCACTGCGTTGCCGGTGTTTGTGCCGAATTGCAGACATCTCCGTGTCGAAATGCCTGTCCGGCGAATGTATATGTTCCGGGATATTTATCCCTTGTGGCAGCAGGCCGTATCAATGAAGCCTATCAGTTGATTCGCCAGGAAAATCCATTTCCGGCAGTATGCGGCCGGGTATGTACCCATCCTTGTGAAAGTCACTGTCGGCGTTCTCAAGTGGATGAAGCCGTGGCAATCTGCGATATCAAAAGATTTATTGGGGATTATGCCCTGAGGGATAAATATAATATTCCGTTGGTAGAATCACGTCCGTCTACAGGGAAGCGGGTGGCAATTATTGGCGCGGGACCATCGGGACTGTCTTGTGCGTATTATTTGGCACATCTTGGTCACGAAGTCAATGTATATGAGTCGGAAAAAGTTGCCGGAGGTGTATTATATTGGGGTATTCCTGAATTCCGCCTTCCGAAAAAGGAATTGGCAAAGGAAGTTTTTGCAATAGAGGCCTCAGGTGTTAATATTCATTTAGGCGTTAGAATAGGTGATACGATTAAGTTTGAAGACTTACAGAAAGATAATGATGCTGTCTATGTTGCGGTAGGTACACAAAAATCACGTTTGATGGAGATTCCGGGAGAAGAGTTAGATGGTGTTGAAAGTGGACTTGCATTTTTACGCCGGGTTGGTCTGGATGTTGACCGCAGTGTCCCTGAGAAACTTGTCGTTGTCGGTGGGGGAAGTACCGCAATGGATGTGGCAAGAACCGCTTTACGTCTGGGATCTAAAAAAATCACAGTTATTTACCGACGCACCGAAAATCAGATGCCGGCCAGCCGTGAAGAGGTAGAAGATGCGATGGCTGAAGGCATCGAGATTATGACATTAGTATCAGCGTTGAAAGTATTGGGAAAAGAAGGGCATGTTTGTGCAATTGAATGTACTCGTCGTGAATTAACCGACTTTGGCAGAGATGGCAGGAAAAAATCAGAAGCAATCTCTGGAAGTCAGTTTGTGATTGAATGTGATGGGGTTATTGCCGCCATCAATCAGGATGTTGATACTGAATTTTCTGCAAATGCGGGAAAACCGGTTATCGATAAATTTACCGCCAAAACATCTAACGAAGGCGTGTTCGCCGGTGGTGATGCATCTCCGTGGGGCACTAATATTGTCATCGGTGCAATTGCTGATGGAAAGCGTGCGGCTTCAAGCATTGATAAATACTTAGGCGGCAGTGGCGAACTCAATAAGGGTGAGGAAATAGAAATCCCGGTCATCGAGGATGTAGAAGTTACAGAAGCTCATGATCGTTTTAAAACCAGAAGGCTTAAAGTGGAACAATGCCAGGATAATTTCGATGAAGTTGAACTTGGATTTCATAAGCTTGATGCGATGGCTGAATCGCTTCGCTGTTTACACTGTGATAGGAGGTAGGAAAGGTGAATATTACAATCAATGGAAAATCATTAAATGTAGAAGATGGTTTGACAATTATGGAAGTTGCATCCCGGCATAATATCAAGATTCCTAGTTTATGTCATCTCAAGAATGTACATCAATATGGCTCTTGCCGTATCTGTGTCGTAGAAGTAGAGGGAATGAAAAACTTACAGGCCTCATGTATTGTCAAAGCCAGAGAAGGCATGAACATAAAAACGAATTCAGCGAAAGTACGTCAATCGCGAAAGGTCTTATATGAATTAATGTTATCAGACCATTCAAAAGACTGTTTAAGCTGCAACCGGAATCAAAGCTGTGAGCTGCAGGCTTTAGGCTACACATTAGGTGTTGGGGAGTCTCGTTTCTCCGGTGAACGTTCATCATGTAGTATGGATATCTCCCCGTCAATCACAAGAGATACAAGTAAATGTATTTTATGCCGCAGGTGTGTTACTGCCTGTAATGATATCCAGGAGGTAGGCGCCATTAATGCTCAGAACCGTGGTTTTGAGACGGTTATCAGTCCTTCGATGGAGCTGCCCTTAAATAGCACGGCATGTGCGATGTGCGGTCAGTGTACGGTTGTCTGTCCTACAGGAGCACTGCAGGAGACTGACGGGCTGACACCGGTATGGAAGGCACTGGCAGATCCAACGAAGCGGACAGTCATTCAGGTAGCTCCGGCAGTGCGTGCGGCATTAGGAGAAGAGTTTGGTATGGAAACAGGAACCCTCGTGACCGGTAAAATGGCCAGCGCCTTTCACGAACTTGGATTTGACGATATATTTGATACGGACTTCGCGGCGGATTTAACAATTATTGAAGAAGGTACCGAGCTGTTAGGCCGCCTTGATAAAGCTTTAAAAGGAGGAGAGGCGGTACTCCCGATGATTACCAGCTGTTCTCCCGGCTGGATTAAGCATATTGAACATGCTTTCCCCGGGGAATTAGATCATTTGTCCAGCTGTAAATCACCGCATACAATGATGGGAGCCGTGGTAAAATCATTTTATGCCGAAAAGGTTAATCAAAAACCGGAGGATATGTTTGTTGTATCAGTTATGCCCTGTACCGCCAAAAAATATGAAATCCAGAGGCCTGAGATGGGGGTTGACGGACATCCGGATGTTGATGCTGTTCTGACAACGAGAGAACTGGCACGTATGATTAAGCAGGCAGGCATTGATTTTGATTCATTGCCGGAAGGCAATTTTGATAAACCACTTGGATTATCTACCGGTGCGGCAGATATATTTGGGGTTACCGGCGGTGTTATGGAAGCGGCATTACGAACCGTGTATGAGCTGGTTACCGGAAGGGAGCTGCCCTTTGATGGGCTTCATGTCACCCCAATTATGGGCTTAGATCAGGTCAAAACAGCGACTTTGAAGATTGAGGGCACCCTGCCTGAATTCAGTCATCTAGAAGGTGTCGAAGTCAAAATAGCCGTAACCAGCGGCTTGGCCGGTTCCGATATTTTGATGAAGGAAATCGCTGATGGTTCGTCACCTTACCACTTTATTGAGGTCATGGGTTGTCCCAGCGGCTGCATTAACGGTGGCGGTCAGCCAAGATCTACCTGTGAGGACTATAAAATAAAAAGAGCGGCTGCACTCTACAGGGAGGACGAAGGAAAACCCTTACGTAAATCCCATGAAAATCCGGCGCTGCAGCAACTCTATAAAGAATTCTTAGGGGAAGCCAATGGACACTTGGCACACCACTTGCTCCATACCCATTATGTAGAACGTGGTTTATACAATGAAAGGGTTAAATAAAATTTTTATCAACATAATAAAAGAAGATGCCAAGTAAACAACCAGGCATCTTCTTTTATTATCCTTCAGCGAACTCTGAATCGATATCATAAGGTCAGTGTACCTTGGAATCGTTATATTCTTAAGCGCACTGGCACATTTATAAAAGATTACAGGGAATAAAGTGATTTTTCTCATCAATCGGTATGACTTGTTCACACATACATATAATCCCGCCACAGCCACGCTTGACGCTCGCCTTGTCCAAAACGCTGAATTTTTTTACTTCCCGACTATCGGGATTTGCCGATTTCTTAATCTCCAACGGATGGACCAAACCGTTTGCCTCTACGAAAATATCAATTTCTTTTGCGTTAGAATCCCTAAAATAGCTCATATTTACTTTCGTTTTGGAATAGGCATAGCCTTTGAACATTTCAATTACGACAAAGTTCTCAAAGTAATGTCCGCTGGCAGCTCCGTTCATCAGCGTTTCAGGCGTGAGCCACATGGAAAGGTGGGCACATAAACCCGTATCGAAGAAATACAGCTTTGGCGTTTTGGTCAGGCGCTTCAAGGTATTGTTGGCATAAGGCTGCAAAAGATAAATAATCCCTAGCCCCTCTAAAAGCCTCAGCCATTCCTTTGCAGTCGGTTGTGTAATCTCAGCCGTATCCGCAAGTGTTTTGTAGTTGATTTGTTCTGATACAAGCGATGCACAAGCCATCAGAAATTTTCCAAAACGCAGGCTGTCCGTTACACCACCAAGCTCGGTAACATCGCGCATGAGATAGGTGTTGACATAAGCATTATAGTATTCCTGCCGCTGTTCGGCATCTGCACGAAACACCTGTGGCATTCCACCGCGCCAGATGTGTTCAAAGATGTGGACGACATCGTTTTTAGGAACTTTTTTCTGTCTTTCCAGTAAACAGGACAGTGAAAAATCCAAATCAGTTTCAAACGAAATACCGTCTTGTTCATTCTTTGAAAGGCTGTATAGTTCTAAAATGCCGATTCTTCCAGCCAGTGTTTCACGAACATTCTTCATCATGGCAAACTTCTGTGAACCCGTCAGCCAGAACAGTCCGGGCTCATCATTTTCGTCACAAATAACCTTAATCTGGGAAAATAATTCGGGGGCATATTGCACCTCGTCAATAATGATAGGAGGCTTATAGGTTTGAAAAAATAGCACTGGATCTGTCTTGGCAAGATTCCTTGCCATCATATTATCAAGAGTGATATAGGTTCTGTTTTCGCCTTCGGCCAAGTGTCTGAGCATAGTTGTCTTCCCCACTTGCCTTGCTCCCGTTACAAGGACAGCCTTAAAAAATTCACTCATCCGGATAAATTTCCGTTCTAGACTTCTGTTAATGTATCTCATATGGCACCTCATGTTTTATGATAATATAAAATTAAATTTATATTATCATAATATTTCCGTGGTGTCAATTCCGGAAGAATCGTTTTCATTATAAGGATCTCTTCCATTTCTTTTCCTCTAGCGAATCCTGAGAGACTTTGTTTGTTGTATCAGTTATGCCCATATACCGCTAAAAATAAGTGTAACGTTAATGATTCAATTATTATTCATTAATGAAAATATGATTTGTACCAAAAAGCATTCATTATTATAAAAAGACGATGTATGACAATAATGTCGAATCTCCATAAAAAAGTCATATACTATGATTGTAAATAAAAACAAAAAGAAAGGAAAGTCAAGATGGAAAATAAGAAATTTAATAAAGAGACATTAATCAGCATTATAGCTGGCAGTGGTATTATCGGATATATTATTTTTAATACTTTTTTTGTTTCGTTGGCGCAAAAGGATATTATGTACTTTTTACAGGTAACCTTGATTATTCCAGCAATTTTTCTGATAGTATATGGGATTTATGTTGGAAGAAATAAGGGTTTTATGCAAGCATTACCTAAAATCATACTGATGACAGCTATTACATTCATTGTCTCTTGTGTAAGTATGGTCTATATATATAAGGAAGAATATATATTTACGATGTTGGATAATACGGCAACAAGTGATAGCATCGCATTAAGTATTAACTCATCTGTAACACTGGGAACGGTAGTCCAACAAATTCTAATCTTTTTAGTTTGCGGCTGTATCGGCAGTCAGCTTGGTCATAAGGTGCCGCTGCTTTTCAAGAAAGTTAAAAATTAAAAATAAGGTGGGAAGATTAAATGTTAGAAATTAAAGGTGTTAGTAAAGGATTTGGCGATAAAAATATCTTAGAGGGAATCCATCTAACTGTAAATAGAGGCGATATAGTAGGCCTTTTAGGTAAAAATGGAGCAGGAAAAACAACACTTATTAAATGTATCAACCACCTATATCAATATAAAGGCGAAATCAAAGTTAGTGGTATTGCATATTCGCAGAATCCGGAACAGTATTTAAGAAAAGTAGGTATTTTATTGGAACCTAGTTATTACGATTATATGAGTGCAATGGAAAATTTAAGGTCTTATGCTGCCCTTAGTGGGGTGCCGCTTAAAAATATTGATGGCAGGTTAAAAGAACTTTTAGATGTGATAGGATTATCAAATGCAATGACAAAGAAAGTTAAGGAATTTTCTTTTGGTATGAAGCAAAAACTGGGTGTAGCAATGGCTTTGGTCAAAAATCCGGATGTGCTTGTACTGGATGAACCAACAATTGGTGTGGATCCCAAAGGTCTTGATGCGATGTTTTCGATGATTAAAACCCTGGCTCAGAAGGAAAATATAGCGATTATTTTTTCTAGCAATAATCTTAAAGAAGTTCAGGATATTAGCAGAAAAATTGCCTTTCTCAAAGATGGTAAAATCGTTGATACAGTTGACACAAATGAAATGCTCAATTTGGATAACACATATGCCATACATGTAAAACATCCAATTGCCGAAAAAATTAAAGATTTAATATCAGATGCTGGAAAGTGTCTTGTCGATGCGACAACGATTCAAGTAGAAAATTACGAAAGTTTAAATAAGATTTTAAGAATCCCGTTGGATTGTGATAATCCTATTATGGATATTGAACGCGAAAATAAGTTTCTTAGAAATTTCTATGAATAGGAGGGGCGACCAATGGCAGATTTAGTTAAGTTGGAAATCAAGAAAATTTTTTCAAAAAAAGACATCATGTTGATATTAGGGGTATTAATACTGGTACCTGTTATATTTAGCATATGTATTGTTAATAAAATAGGAGGATTGGACTTTGGAGGACAGATATCTATTGCTGATTATGGACTGATGATATGGAGCTTTTTGAAATATCTATTTGTCCTGTATCTTGTACCGATATATATTGCATGTAGCTTTATAGGTAGAGAAATAGAAAACAGAAGCATAAATATCATGTTATCAAATGAATTAAGAACAAAAGTAATAGCATCAAAGGTGATTACCTATACAATGATTATAACCGCATTTTTTATATTGTTTCAACTATCCAGCATTTTATCCTATTTGGTGTTTGTTCAAAACAGTGAACTTTATATGGCAGCAGATACAACATTTGTTCAGGGGATTTTTATATATTTATTTCAATGGCTGGAAATGATGTTCGTTTTGGCAATATCAGCATTTTTCTGTTCAATAATTAAAGGAAATGCAGCCCTGGTTTTAGGACTTGGGGTAATTATTATAGAAAAGATTTTAATCAATATCGATGCAATTAAAAAGGTAATTCCCTCATATATATCTGACTACAGTAGCTATTTTCAGATTGAACCAGACAAATTGATGCAAAGTAATTTATTTTCATTAGGGGTATATATGGTAATCATTATATTTTTTGTGGCAGTTACTATGAATATATGGAGGACAAGAGATTTTTAGGAGGTGAACTAATATCTGCAATCTTAAAATATGCAAAAGAAAAAGTTGGATTTAAAATCGTCAACCTTATTACTAACGGTACTATTTTCAACGAGAAACAGTTAATGAAGCTTTTAAACCCTTCATCATGCGTGAAGAGATTAGGCAAGTAGAACCGTTATTCATAGTTATAATGTGAGCTGCCGAATCAATTTCTTTGATATTATCTTTGTTAACTAAATAAGAACGATGGCATCGATAAAAACGGTTATCCAGTTGAACTTCAATATCTTTTAATTTAGCGATAAATTCAATCTTTCTCTCTTTTGAATGCAATATGACCTTGTGGATATTAGATGAAGTCTCAAAAAATAAGATATCCTGATAATCAACGACAATACTCCTATCCTTTATTTTAATAACAAAATTTTTTTGGATTTTATTATTGAAGGAAGTGTGCTTCTCGTTAACATTAAAAATACATTCTCTTATTTTACTTTGGAGTTTGCCTGGTTCATCTTTTAAAATATAGTCTAATGCCTCTACCTTAAAATTAAAAGTGACAAAACTCAATTCAGAGTGAGAAGTGATAAATACAATAAATCCTCTTGGGTCAAGTTTGCGTAATTCCCTGGCCAATACCATACCGTTCATATCAGTCTTTAAATCGATATCAAGGAAATACAGGCCGACAGTATCATTTTGCTTTACAGAATCTAAAATTCTATGGGGATTATCTTCACAAATATAAACATTAATCATTTTGAATTCTCCTTTGCAGACAGAAAATATAAAACTTAAAAAGCTTAACTGGCCAGAATTTCAAGGTTTTGAGTGAATACATTATCTTTATAATGTGTATCTAAAATCACATTATCATAATGGGAGATGATTTTATGCGCATTAAATAGACCTATCCCTCTGCCGGAACCTTTTGAAGAGACCGATAGCTTATTTATCTCATCCAGATTAATCTCTTTTGTTATAAAATTATTACTGATAATCATGACTATCGAGTCATGATTATTTAACATAGTAAAAGAAAGTGTTGGGTTCAAAGTTTCCCGTGCGGCTTCAATGGCATTATCCAAGAAAACACCAATAATTCTTGATAAATCTATGATATCCATAAAAACAATTTCTACAGGTTCGGTTATTTCTACATTGATGTCAATACTAAGTTCATGTGCATAGATTAACTTGGCAGAAACAAGACTTTTGAGTTCAGGAGAGTGAATATTAATAAGTCTGTTTAACTGAAAATCCCCTTGTGTAAGTTCCTTCCCTAGTGGAAAAATATTTTCAGAAAAATGTTTTTCCAGACCGGTTAAATCTCTTTCATTGATACATTCGGCCATGGAGAGCATGATATTAGTATAGTCATGTTTAAAAGACCTTAGATCGGAATACATACTTTCAATTTGCGATGTATATTCCATAAGATTGTCAAGGGATTCCTGTTTGCGGGTTGTTTCAGCTTTGACAATATAAGCTTTAAAAATTGAAACAATCATAATGGTTGAAATGATAAAATATAGAACGAACAAAGCACAATTAAAAATGATGATTTGAGGGGTATAACCAACGCGCTGTCCCATCACAACATTGAACACAAAGATGATGACACAAATTAAAAGGTTTATCCCAATTAAAGGAAGTGCTTCAGCAGTATGGGAAATGAAGGATGATTTTTTCTTAATCAAAAAGAGCTATTATTTTTGATAATCCATATACAATTGATAAAAATACCAGAGTGTAGATAGTGAAAAGCAAATAATTAGCTTGAAGTTCTGCTAAAGTAATTCCTGAAAGATTAATCAAAAATGACATTAGGTTATCAATGACAACACAGAAAATATAAGTTATAAATAAAATGCAGATATTTAAAAGAACTGGAGAGTCAAAAGTTTTTAATAAAAAAGTAACCCTTACAAGCAGTTTTATGGTATCCTTTAAGTCGACTAAAACACAAAGGAGAAAAATCACCGAAGGGTTATCTGCTGATTAGTTTAACACACTTTGTGATGATTG
>Ga0153994_1000258_pt1 | contig 16424 bp, 15 predicted proteins | sample TSNC078MetaG_FD_104735 | JGI IMG/M metagenome (GOLD analysis project Ga0153994, IMG submission 104735) | Attine ant fungus gardens microbial communities from North Carolina, USA - TSNC078 MetaG | ecosystem: Host-associated > Fungi > Mycelium > Unclassified | place: USA: North Carolina, Lumber...
CCCGGAGCTCGCCGCATCCGGAGCCCAGACCATCACGGTGTTCGGCCTGCACACCCCCGACCGCTGGCTCACCGACGACAACAACGACGCCACCAGGCAACGACTCCAGGATGCGGTCATCGCTTCCCTGAACTCCGTCCTGGCCGAGCCCATCGAGAGCCTCCTGCTCACCGACGCGGACGGAAACCCCTGCATCGAGACGAAGACCACCCGCGACATCGAGCACGCCCTCAACATGCCGGGCGGCAACATCTTCCACGGCCCGCTCTCCTGGCCGTTCGCCGAGGACGACGACCCGCTCGACACCCCTGCGCAGCGGTGGGGCGTGGCGACCGAGCACCCGCGCATCCTGATGTGCGGGTCAGGGGCGCGGCGCGGAGGCGCGGTCAGCGGGCTCGGAGGGCACAACGCGGCGATGGCGGTGCTGGAAGGCTGAGCCTGGCAGACCGTGTGAGGACTCACACCGCATCCACTGCCGGAAACCGCGCAACGTGACTAGTGTGATGGTCTAGCGGGAGGTGCACCATGATGCCGCAACCAACGGGTCGACTCGTACGCAAAGACGACGGGGTCTACGTGGTCCTGGACAGGATCTTCAAGGCTCCGATCGAGGACGTCTGGTCCTATTTCTCACGATCGCCGCGCCTCGCCGAGTGGATCGGCGAGCTCACGGGAACCCCGTCCACCGGCGCCGCCCGCTTCCGGATGAACGCGGAGGGCAACGAGGCGGAGTGGGAGAACGTCACCATTCTGGAGTGCGACTCGCCGCATCGGTTCGCCGCGGACATCGGGCCGTCCGGCACCTCGCGGCGCGTGTACGTCCACCTCACGGAGGCCAGCGGGCACACGACGGTGACGCTCGGCCAACGCCTTCGTTCTCTGACGGACGAAGCTGTGATCGGCGTCGGCTGGGACTACTACTTCGACCGCCTGATCGCCGCGCGCAGCGGCAAGCTGATGCCTGCCTGGAGCGACTACTACCCGCTGTTCCTCGAGCACTACGAGAACCTGTGCCGCGAGCTCAACCAGGACATCAAGGCGGAGAACGCCACGCTGCACGCGGTCGGCAGGGCCAACGGCACCACCGGCTGACGCAGCGACGGCCACGTGGATGCGTTCCCCGCCTGCTCAGTGCCAGCGGTGGTCCTGCAGCGTGATGCGCGGCCCGCGCCGCTCGAACCTGTGCCCGCTGGCGAGGATCAGCCGGATGACCCGTTGCCGGTGCCCTGCCCACGGCGACAGCAGTTCGAGCATCCCATCGTCGTCGACGCGCTGACCGGTGAGCGCCTCGCCGACGTAGTGCGCCAGGTGGTAGTCGCCGACGCTCACGATGTCCGGGTCGCCCGTGGCCCGCTGCAGCGTCTCCGCCGCGGTCCACGGCCCGATGCCGGGGATCGTCTGCAGCGCCCTGGCTGCCGCATCCCGAGGGTCCGGCTGTCCGGCCGCGCGCTCGACAGCGCGCTCGAGCGACGCCGCAACGGCGAGCGCCGCCTGCGCGGTGCGCGCCCTGCCAGGGTCGACGCCGGCGCGATGCCAGTCCCACGACGGGATGCCGCGCCACTGTGCGACGGTCGGCACCACGCGCATCCCCTCGGGTGCTGGCCCTGGTGCCTGCTCGCCGAACCAGCGCAGCAGCCGGGCCCAGGAGCGGTAGGCCTCCAGACTGGTCACCCGCTGCTCGATCACCGCAGGCAGCAGGGCCTCGAGCAGACGATTCGTGCTCGACAGCTTCAGCCCGGCGTTGCGGCGACGGCTTTCGTGCAGCAGCGGCGTTCCGCTCACGTCGAGCCCGTCCCAGTCGTCGTGGCGCCCGAGCAGAGCGGGCACCGCGTCGATCGCCCACTCGGCTCCTGGTCCCCACGCCGTGGCGCGAACGCTGCCGTCCGCCCCCGGATAGTGGATGCGCAGAGTCGCCACGCCCGCCGGCGTGCGGAACGTGCGCCACACCCCTCCCGCATCCCACCTGGTGGTCGGGTCGTGCGGGCCGCGGCCGAGCACGGAGAGCGTGCTCCGCACATCCACGGGCGATGCTGGACGGTAGACCGTCTCGACCGCGCCGCCAGCCGGGGCCGGCGCTGCGGGAAGGACGGTGCTCATGCAGGGAATGGTACGTCAGAGCCCTGACACCATACCGGCTGTGATTCCCAGTGTCGGCCGTCTCCTCTACATTCTCCCCATGGGAATCGAAATCAACGACGATGCCGTCGCGCGCCTGCGCGACGCCATCGCAGGAACTGTCTACCTCCGGGGGGAGGAGGGGCTCGCGGCCGAGGTCGCCTGCTTCAACCCGGTCATCGTCCACGATCCGGACATCGTGGTCGCCGTCACAGACGAGAACGATGTCGCGGAGGCGCTCCGCTTCGCTCGCGACCAGGGCATCCCCGTGCGGATTCAGGCGACCGGCCACGGCTCGGAGACGCCCATCGTCGGTGGCATGATCATCGCAACGCAGGCGCTCGACACCATCGCCATCGACCAGGATGCGCGGCTCGCCACCCTCGGCGCCGGCGTGCGCTGGGCGCCGGTCATCGTCGCGACCGCCGAGTTCGGCCTCATGCCGGTCACCGGTTCGTCCACCAGCGTCGGAGCGGTCGGGTACTCGCTCGGCGGCGGTGTCGGCCCGCTGGCGAGAAGCCACGGCTTCACGTCGGACTGGGCGCGCGGGTTCCGCGTCGTCACCGCGGACGGCGAGGTCGTCACGGCGGACGCCGACACCAACCCCGACCTGTTCTGGGCGCTGCGCGGGGGCAAGGGCGGGCTGGGCGTGGTCACCGAGATGACGCTCGAACTCGTGCCGCTGCGCACGCTGTACGCCGGAAGCGTGTTCTTCGAAGGCGACGCCATTGCAGACGCGTTCGGAGCATGGGCGGACTGGTCGGCGCAGCTGTCGGAGGAGGCGACCACGTCGGTCGTCTTCCTGCAGATCCCGGACATGGAGGGGCCGCCGCCTCCACTGCGCGGCCGTTCGTTGCTCAGTGTGCGCTTCGCGTTCCCCGGCGACGCTGCCGAGGGCGAGCGGCTGTTCGCACCGATGCGCGCGGCGGCGCCGGTGTACCTCGACATGGTCGGCGAGATGCCCACCACGGCCGTCGCGACCATCCACAACGACCCTGAGCAGGGCGCGCCGAGCTGGATCCGCGGTCTGATGCTCGACTCGTTCGACCGGCAGACGAGCGAAGCCCTGCTCGACGTGGCCGGACCGGGAACCGGGTCGCCGTTCCTCGCACTCGAGATCCGTCAGCTCGGCGGCGCGACGGCGCGCGACGTCCCGGAGGGGTCGTCCGTCGGAGGCCGCGACAGCAGGTACACGGTGTCGACGCTCGCGGCCGACCCGTCGACGTTCGCCGAACTCGCGCCGGCTCGCGCTGCCGCCGTGGCCGACGTGCTCGCCGACCGCATCTCCGAGATCACGAACGTCAACTGGTCAGCCGGCCTCAGCGACCCAGAGGCGTTCGAGCACACCTGGCCGCCGGCGATCTTCGACCGCCTGGCCGCGGTCCGCGCCACCTGGGACCCCGACGGCGTCTTCGCCTTCGGCCCCGCTCCCGTCCCGCGCTAGGCCATCCCCCAGCTAGCCCGTCCCCCAGCCATCGAGTCCGGACTTGTTCAGGCGACACGCCGATCCTGAACGTGAACAAGTCCGGACTCGATGCTGTCCTACTCCGCCCAGACGCTCGGCGCGGCCGCCTTGGTGGACGGCAGGGCGGCATCCGCGCCCCACTGCAGCAGCCACTCGGGAACCGAGACGTCGGAGGGCGCGACGCCCACCGCATCCAGCAGCTCCTCGTTGGTCACGATGCCGCCGCCCCGTTTGAGGAAGCGGCCCCGGATGAACGCCTGTGTGTAGATCTCGCCGTCCACGGTGAACCGCTGTTCTACATACACGGCCCGCTCGTCGAAGCCCAGGATGCGCGACTCGACCACGAACGGCTGCCACAGTTCCAGCGACTTCCGGAACGAGATCGTCTCCGACGCGACCACCGGGTACCACCCGCGCTTCTTGAAGATCGCCCATACGCCGTTCCGGCTGAGCAGGTCGAACCGCCCGATGTCGGCGATCGACAGGTACACGCCGTTGTTCATGTGCTTCAGGATGTCGAGATCGGTGGGCAGCACCCGGAATCTCGTGCGGGCCACATCCCAGTGCCCCAGCCGCGGCCCGAAGCGCGAGATCAGGAAGTGAAGCATCGTCCGGAAGATCATGTGCACCCGGTCATGCTAGCCAGCCGCCAACGATCTCTCACTTCCGTTGTCGACGGCCTCCAAACGGCGCCGCACCGTCCGGGCCGCCGGTTGTGCGATCCGCGAGTGCCAGCGAGCGCCGACCGTCCCGCTTGCCTGTCCGCTTGCCTGTCTGTCGCCTGGCGTCAGATCTCGACGTCGCTCCCCATCGTGACGGTGCGCAGCGCAGGGAGACCGAAGCGCGCGGCGGGATCAGCGGCGTTGTGAGCGAGCGCGATGAACAGCGACCGGCGCCACCTGACCATCTTCGTCGTCCGGGTGGTCCGGATCGCCCCGCGGGAGATGAAGTACGAGGCGTCGTTGAAGTCGCGCGCGTGGAGCGGCAGCACTCCCGCGTAGCACGCGGCGCGCAACGCCCGCGGGATGTCCGGTTCGTCCGAGAAGCCGAAGCGGATGGTCAGGTGCTCGATGCCGTCGTCGGTGTAGCCGAGTTCGTCGTACGAGAACGCCTCCATGCGCGGCACATGCGGAACCGGGGCCGTGCTCACCGACACGATGATCACGTTTTCGTGCAGCACGTGGTTGTGCTCCACATTCGCCCGCAGGGCGAGCGGCGTGCTGTCCTTGTTCGGGTGCGGGAAGATCGCGATCCCCGGGACGCGCGGGAGGTTCTTCTTGCGCACGTCCTCGATGAACTCGGCGAGAGAGCCCTCCTTGACCTTCCTGTCCTCCTTCACCAGCAGTCGTCCACGGCGCCACGTGGTCATGACGAGGATGACGGCCGCAGCGATGAGCAGGGGAACCCAGCCGCCGTTCACGATCTTGGAGAGGTTTCCTGCGAGGAAGGCCAGTTCGAGGCCGCCGAAGACGACGGCGGCCGCAGCCATCTTCCATGGCCCCCAGCCCCAGAGCGGGCGGGCGACCAACACGAGCAGTAAGGTGTCGACGACCAACGCCCCTGTGACAGAGATCCCGTATGCGGTGGACAGCCGATCGGAGGAGCCGAAGGAGAGCATCACGGCCATCACGCCGACGAACAGGAGAGCGTTGATGGCGGGCATGTAGATCTGGCCGCCCTCGCGTTTCGAGGTCTGGCGCACGGTGAGCGGCGGCAGCAAGCCCAGTTGCACGGCCTGCCTGGAGAGCGAGAACGCTCCGGAGATGACCGCCTGGCTGGCGATCACGGTCGCCGCCGTCGCCAGGATGACGACGGGGAGCCGCCCCCAGTCCGGGATCAGCAGGAAGAACGGGTTGGCCTTCGCCGCCGGGTGGTGCAGGATCAGCGCGGCCTGACCGAGATAGTTGATCGTGAGCGCTGGGAACACCAGGAAGAACCAGGCCCGGCGGATCGGCGAGCGGCCGAAGTGTCCCATGTCGGCGTACAGAGCCTCAGCGCCGGTGATCACGAGGACCACCGCGCCAAGCGCGATGAACGAGATCGAGGGATGCGCGATGATGAAGACCACCGCGTAGCTGGGCGACAGCCCGAGCAGCACGGACGGGAACTGGATCACCATTCCGAGTCCTGCCACGGCGAGCACGACGAACCAGAGCACCATGATCGGGCCGAACAGCACGCCGACCTTCCCCGTTCCGAAACGCTGCACGACGAACAGGCCGACCAGGATCACGGCCGCAATCGGGATGACGAGGTGCGAGATCGCCGGGATCGTGACGTGCAGGCCTTCGACGGCCGACAGGACGCTGATCGCGGGCGTGATGATCGAGTCTCCGTAGAACAGCGAGACGCCGACGATGCCGATCACCAGCAGAATCCCGGCCTTGCCCGCGCGCTTCGCGTAGAGGCGCTGCGCGAGTGCTGCCAGCGCCATCACGCCGCCCTCGCCGTCGTTGTCGGCGCGCATCAGGATGCCGAGGTACTTGATCGAGACCACGATCGTGATGCTCCAGAACATCAGCGAGATGACGCCGAAAACGTCGCTCTCGTTGGCGCGCACGGCGCCGCCGTCGAGGAGGAACACCGTCTTCAGCGCGTAGAGCGGGCTCGTCCCGATGTCGCCGAAGACGACCCCCAGGGCGGCGACCGCGACCGCGACCAGCGGCCCCCGGTGGTGACCGTGGCCACGGGCCGGAGCAGGTCGATTCGCGCGTCCGGCGGCGGCTTTACCCTGCCGAGGCGTGACTGACCGAGTCATTCGGCTCCACGACGCCGTGAGCGCCGAAACCAGCTACCTTGCATTTTCGTCACGTTACCCCTCTGCGGGCACGGCGCGGCCCGACCCGCGCAACTACACGGCGAGTTGGCGGGATGCGGCGCCGGTCAGCGCCCGAGCGGAACCTCGACGATGCTCACGCCAGCAGGTGGAGCGGACAGCGCCTGGTCGAGTTCGCCCTTCGTGCGGACGACGCGGTGCGCCCATCCGTATGCCTGCGCGAGCACAGCAAGCTCGACCCTCTGCGGCGTGTACAGCACCCGGTCGAACGCGCTGGATGGTGCGCTCGACGCCACCTCCAGCCCGTCGAAGATCGTGCCCCCTCCGTCGTTTCCGACGATCACCTGCAGGTGCGGCCGACGCTCCCCTTCGCCGAACAGCAGCGAACCGACGTCGTGCAGCATCGCGATGTCTCCGAGCAGCAGCCGCGTCACACCGGTCGGCGCACCTGCCACCTCCGCGGCGGCCTGACTCTCCAGTGCGATGCCGACGGCCGTGGCGATCGTGCCGTCGATTCCTGCGAGGCCGCGGTTCGCGTGCACCCTGAGCTTCTTCCCTGACACGATCCGGTCCGCATCCCGCACCAGCCGGGAGGCGCCGAACAGCAGGCGGTCGTGCGGCCAGGTGTACCGCCACAGCGCCTCGGCGAGCAACGGTCGCGTGATCGGGGCACGAACGGCGGCGAGCTCCGCCTTGGCGAAGGCGAGAGCATCGGCCGGGTCGTACGAACGAGCCTTGTCGACATCCGGGGCCGTGGCTGCCGGGTCTGCCGCGAGTTCTGCCTGCTCGATGAGGCGGCGGCTGCCGAACACCCAGCTGCCCACCCACGCGCGCACCTCCGGAGACCGCAGGTCGATGGATGCGGGGGGCAGCACCCCTCCGACGATCCGCGCCCGGTGCCCGGGGTTGTACGCCTGCGTGCCTCTGGGCGCGACGACGACGACCTCGACGTCCTCCCTGGTGAGCAGGACGGGCACCTCCCGGCTGAGCGTCGGGTGTCCGAAGACGATGGCACGCTCGACACGTCCGCCGAAGTCGTCCTCGTGCAGCAGTTCCCGGTATGCGACGACCAGGTTCGGCCCGAACCGGGACCCGCTGGACACCTCAGCCAGCAACGGCGCTCCGGATGCGCGGGCGAACTCCTCAGCCTCTGGTCCGGCGTCCGCTCCCGCGATCACCACGGTGCGCTTGCCGTCTGCGAGTTCGATCGTCTCCCGTCCGAGTGCTTCCGGACCCGCTGTCGCCGGCCGTTCGCCTGCCTCGATGCGTCCGAGTTCCGGGACGGCGACGGACAGCGGCTCGCGGAAGGCGATGTTGAGGTGGACGGGGCCAGGGTCCCCTGTGTCCGCTCCGACGGCCGCGCGCACGGCGGCGAGCGCGAGCGCCGTCGCCTCGCTCTGTTCGCCGTCTGCGCCGGTCGGCGCCGCGACATCACGGGTGGAACGCACAGCGACGCCGTAGAGGCCGTCCTGGTGGGTGGTCTGATTGGCGCGGATGCCGCGGAGCTCATCCGGGCGGTCGGCGGTGAGGACGATCATCGGGATGCCGGACTCGTGCGCTTCGAGCACGGCGGGGTGCAGGTTGGCGGTGGCCGTGCCGCTGGTGGTGATGACCACGGCGGGCGCGCCGCCTTCGCGTGCGAGGCCGAGCGCGAGGAATCCGGAGACCCGCTCGTCGATGCGCACGTGGAGCCGGGCCGAGCCCGAGCGTTCCAGCTCGGCGGCGACGAGGGCGAGTGCCTGCGAGCGCGAGCCAGGGCTGACGATCAGGTCGTGCACCCCCGCGCGCACGAGCGCGGTGAGGAGTGCGATGGAGTAGTCGGTGGCTGGGTTCCCCGTAGGAGCGGGCTGTGCGGCGGGTTCACCCATCCCGGCGGCCGGTTTGGTCGTTGTCTGGTCCGTTGTCATCGAGTTCGGCGAGTTCCTTCTCCAGTTGCCGGATGCGCTCTTCCTGGTCGTGGTCGACGCGGAGGCGCTTCAGGAATTCGGGGTCGTCGTCCGGGGCGACTGTGCGCCGGCCGATGCCGTTCTTGCGTCGACCGCGTCCGATGAGGAACCAGAGCACCCCGCCGATGACCGGGAACAGGATGATGACGAGAAGCCACACGGGCTTGGGAAGGCCGCGCACCCTGGAACGGTCGAAGAAGGCGCAGTCTGCCACGGAATAGATGTAAAAAACCGCGGCAGCGACGCCGAGGACTATCCAGAGGCGAACCATGCGTCAATCGTAACTCTCAGAGAGTGTCTCTAAGCTGGGAGGGTGAAACGCATTCCCTCCTGGGTCACTTATTCTGTGCTCCGCCTCCTGTTGTTCGCGATCCCGCTCGCGATCCTGCTGGTGCTGCGCATCGACTGGTGGATCGCGGTCATCGCGGCTGCGCTCATCGGGCTCTGCCTTTCCTACATCTTCCTCAGCAAGCCGCGTAACGCCGTGTCGACGGACCTGTACGCCGCCCGCCACCGCGACAAGCCGGCCACGACCGTCGACGACGACGCCGAAGACGCGGTCGTCGACGCCGCCGAGCACCCGGAGCACACCGAGCACCCGGTGCACGCCGAGCACCCGGTGCACACCGAGCACACCGACAAAGCCTCCTGAGCCGGCTCAGGCCTCAGCGGCTCCGGCTATTCGTGACGCCGCCGATCCGTTCTCCGATCAGAACGCGTATGCGGCACCGAGCGCCAGCGCCACCAGCAGCCCGGTGAAGCTGGTCAGCTGCAGCGCAGTGACCAGTTCGCGTGGCGTCTTGGCGAACAGCGTGATGACGCAGGCGGGCAGAGCGGCCAGCAGCGCGAACATCCCGAACCAGGCGAACGGGTAGAGCAGGGCCAGAACGGCCAGGATGCCGAACGGCACCAGGAGCAGCACGCAGAAGACGATCCGTGATGCGACGTTCCCGAGCAGCACGGCGAGCGTCCGCTTGCCCGCCTGCTTGTCCGGCCCGATGTCGCGGATGTTGTTCACCATCAGCACCGCGCAGGCGATGAGCCCAGCGATGACGGCGCCGAACCAGGCCTCCTGGTTGACGATGCCCGCCAGCATGTATGTGGTCCCGGCCGTGGCGACCAGCCCGAAGAACAGGAACACGAACACTTCGCCGAGCCCGAAGTACCCGTACGGCCGCTTGCCTCCGGTGTAGAACCATGCGGCGACGATGGCCGCGGCGCCGACGATGAGCACCCACCAGTGCTGGGTGAGGAGCACGAGCGCCAGCCCGGAGACCGCGCCGAGCGCGAAGAACACGAGCGCGACGGTGAGGACTCGCTTCGGCGCCGCCCTGCCGGACCCGGTCAGCCTGCTCGGCCCGACCCGGAACTGGTCCGTCCCGCGGATTCCGTCTGAGTAGTCGTTCGCGTAGTTGACGCCGATCTGCAGGAAAACCGCAACGGCGAGGCACAGCAGCGCGCGCACCGGGTGCCAGATCCCGGCCCCGTCCGCCACCTTGGCCGCGCCGACGCCGATGATGACCGGAGCGATCGCCAGCGGCAGGGTGCGCAGCCGTGCGCCGGCGATCCAGTCGGATGCGGTTGCCGGCTTGACCTTGACCTTCGCTGCCCCGGGACGTCCAGGCCTGCCGCCGTTGCGGCGCTGAGCGGGCGTCATCCGTTGCATTCGTGGCTTGTTCTGACTCATCACAGTGCGAATCGTAACAACAACGGCTATGCCGTTTCGTCCGCCGCGACCTGCTGCGCCGCCACCCGGTCCGGCTTGCCGCTGCTGAGGTGCGGCAGCGTATCCACCTGCACGATGGCGGCGGGGGCTGCCGCCCGACCCGCCCTCTCGGCGACGTGCGCGCGCACTGCGGCGAGCGCGGTCGACGCTGCAGCGCTGTTGCGTTCGACGACCACGACTGGCACCTGCCCCCATTCCTCATCGTCCACGGCCACCACCACCGCGCCGCCGAATCCGTCCAGCGCCCGCACCGCGCCCTCGACCGCGTCGAGCAGCACCTTCTCCCCGCCCGAGATGATGACGTTGTCGGCTCGGCCGAGCACGGTCACAGCGCCTTCGCTGTCCACGCGCCCGAGATCACCGGTGCGATACCATCGCTGTCCGTCCGCCTCGTGGAACATCGCCGCTGTCCGCTCCTGATCGCCCAGGTAGCCCTCCGCGAGCACCGGCCCGGCGATCTCGAGCAGTCCGTCGACCGCCCGAACGTTCGTCGTCCCGATCGGTCGCCCGTCGTACACGCACCCGCCCGCCGTCTCGCTCGACCCGTATGTGCTCAGGATGCGCGCGCCCGCCGCCAGCGCTCGCTCCCGCAGTTCAGGCGTGAGCGCCTGCCCACCGACGAGGATGCCGTCGAACCGTCGCAGCGCGTCGCCCACCGCCCTGTCACCGGACTCGGACGCCGCGACCAGCCTCGCCAGCTGCACCGGCACCACGGAGACGAACCGCAGGTCGTGCTCGAGCCGGCCGGCCGCCTCCGCGAACCGCGTCGGATCGAAGTGCCCGTCGCCGTAGTACACCGGCTCCGTCTCCGCGGCGATCGACCGCACAAGCACCTGCGCCCCCGCTACATAGTGGGCGGGAAGCGCGAGCATCCACTGTCCCTGTCCGCCCATCGCTCCCGCCGACGCCGCAGCACTCGCAAGCAGGGCGTCCGCCGACAGCGCCACGCGTTTCGGCACTCCCGTCGACCCCGACGTCTCGATCACCAGCGCGACGTTCTGCGCCACCCGCTCGTCCTGACCCGGCCACGCCCCAGCCCCGACATCAACGCCAGACCCGGCATCGACGCCAGACGCGACATCGACGCCGGCCCCGACAGCGACGCCAGCCCCGACACCGACGCCAGCGCCGCTACCGAGCCCCGTGCCACCGTCGCGCGGCACCACAGCGCCACCACCACCGCCGAGTGCTTCCCGCAGCGCTTCGTACACCTCCGCCGGACGCCCGGAATCCACCACCCGCAGCGCCCGCGTCACCGCTTCCTCCCGATAGCCGTCGTCATCCGAACCCCGCCAGCTCAGAACTGCCAGGGGAACGGCGACCAGTCCGGCTCCCGCTTCTCCAGGAACGAGTCGCGCCCCTCGACCGCTTCATCCGTGCCATACGCCAGTCGCGTCGCCTCTCCGGCGAACACCTGCTGCCCGACCAGCCCGTCGTCCACCGCGTTGAACGCGAACTTCAGCATCCGAATGGCTGTCGGCGACTTTGTCAGGATCTCGTTCGCCCATTCCAGCGCCGTGGTCTCCAGCTCGGCGTGCGGCACGACCGCGTTCACTGCGCCCATTTCGTATGCTCGCTGTGCCGAGTACTCCCTGGCAAGGAAGAACACCTCCCGGGCGTTCTTCTGCCCGATCTGCCTGGCGAAGTATGCGCTGCCGTACCCGGCGTCGAACGAGCCGACGTCCGCATCGGTCTGCTTGAACCGCCCGTGCTCAGCACTCGCGATGCTCAGATCGCAGACCACGTGCAGGGAGTGGCCGCCGCCCGCCGCCCAGCCGGGGACGACCGCGATCACGACCTTCGGCATGAACCGGATGAGTCGTTGCACCTCGAGGATGTGCAGTCGCCCGCTGCGCGCAGCGTCGATGCCCGACGCCGTCTCACCCTCCGCGTACTTGTACCCGTCGCGTCCCCGGATGCGCTGGTCGCCTCCCGAGCAGAACGCCCACCCGCCGTCTTTCGGGCTCGGGCCATTGCCCGTCAGCAACACGACGCCGATCCGCGGGTTGGTGCGTGCATCCTCCAGCGCCGCGTAGAGTTCGTCGACCGTGTGCGGCCGGAACGCGTTGCGCACCTCCGGCCTGTTGAACGCCACGCGCGCCACGCGCCCGGCGACATCGTGGTGGTAGGTGATGTCGGTCAGCTCCTCGAAGCCGGCGACCTCGTTCCACGCGCTCGTGTCGAAGATCTCTGAGACTGCTTTTGCCATGCCACCAGCCTACGGTTCACCGTCGCGGCGCGGACCGGTCGTGCGACACTTGTGGAATGTTGCCCGAGCTCGCCGACCTGTTGAAAACTGCCCGTGTCGTCGCGCTGCCGATGACCTCGAAATTCCGCGGCATCACGGTCCGCGAGGCGGTGCTGTTCGAGGGCCAGGAGGGCTGGACCGAGTTCTCCCCGTTCGTCGAGTACGACGACGCGGAATCGGCCCACTGGCTGCACGCCGCCATCGACTTCGGCTGGCGCGCCGTCCCCACCCCGCTGCGCGACCGCATCCCGGTCAACGCGACCGTTCCCGCCGTCGCAGCAGACGCGGTCGCGGCGATCCTGGACCGCTACCCAGGGGCTCGGACAGCCAAGGTGAAGGTCGCCGAACCCGGGCAGACGCTCGCAGACGACATCGCACGTGTGCGCGCCGTCCGCGACCATCTCGGCCCGGAGGGACGCATCCGCATCGACGCGAACACGTTCTGGAACGTCGACGAGGCCGAGCACGCGATCCACGCTCTCGCACCCTTCGATCTCGAGTACGTGGAGCAGCCGTGCGCCTCCATCGAGGAGTTGGCCGAGATCCGCCGCCGCACCGCATACATGGATGTTCCGATCGCCGCAGACGAGAGCGTGCGCAAGGCCAGCGATCCTCTCGCCGTCGCCCGCGCGGACGCTGCCGACCTGCTGATCGTCAAGGCGCAACCGCTCGGCGGCATCCACTCGGCTCTGCGCATCGTCGCGGAGGCCGGTCTCCCTGTCGTCGTCTCCAGCGCGATCGACACCTCCGTGGGCATCGCGATGGGCGCGCACCTCGCGGCCGCCGTCTCCCAGCTCGACTTCGACTGCGGGCTGGGCACTGCCGCAATGTTCGTCGACGACGTCACTGACGAACCCCTCCGCCCGGTCGACGGGAGCATCCCCGTGCTGCGCCCGTCCGTCTCCTCCGCGCGTCTCGACGCGCTCGCGGCCGACGGCGACCGTCGCGACTGCTGGCTCGACCGCATCCGCCGCTGCTACCGCCTCGTGGAGCGGGCGACGGCGCTCTGACGGCTCAGCTGTACAGTCGCTCCGGAACCTCGAGCCCGTAGATCGCACGACCGGAGCCCCAGATGACTGCGCACGCAGCGCGCAGCAGGTTCAGCTCGTCGTCGCCCTCACTCAGGATGCGCACGTCGTTGCCGTCGATCGACACGGATGCGTCCCCCACGGTGGCGGTGCGTCCGTCCTTGCTGAAGTCGGTGGCCGGGTACGGCTCGCTCAGTCCGCGCAGGTCGCCGAGGATGTACGTCGGTCGCGAATTCGCGTCCGCCGCGATCAGCTGCTTGGCGCGGTCGACCCCCGTCAGCACGAGCACAGAGTCGATCCCGGCGCGGTTGGCGCCGAGGATATCGGTGTCGAGCCGGTCTCCGATGAACAAGGCTTTGGACGCACCGAAGCGCGTGACCGCCTCTTCGAAGATGGCGACCTCCGGCTTGCCCGCCACGATGGGGAGGCGTCCAGCGGCCGTGTGCACGGCGGAGACGAGCGTGCCGTTGCCCGGTGCGATCCCGCGAGCGACCGGAATGGTCCAGTCGGTGTTCGTAGCGACCCACGGCCGCTCCTCGTCCGACCTGCCCTGCAGCGCGAATGCCGCCTCGGCGAGTTGCGTCCAGCCGACTTCGGGTGCGAAGCCCTGGATCACGGCGGCCGGATCGTCGTCGGCGGAACGCGTGACGGCGAACCCGCCCTTCTGCACCTCGTCGACCAGGCCGTCGCCGCCGATGACCAGGATGGTAGCCCCGGCCGGCACGTGCTGGGCGAGCAGCCGCACGGCCGCCTGCGGCGAGGTCACCACATCCGCCGGCTGCACGTGCAAGCCGAGGTCGGTGAGGTGCCCGGCGACGGATGCGTCTGTGCGGGATGCGTTGTTGGTGATGTAACCGACTCGCACGGTTTCTGCGGCCAGGTTGAGGCTGTCCACGGCGTGGGGAATCGCGTCAGGGCCTTTGTACACGACTCCGTCGAGGTCGGCCAGCACCAGATCGACTCCGTCGAGGGGGGTCACGGTCTTAGCGCTCCGGCGAAACAGGGACATCGGTCGTGTCATCCTCCACGTCGTCCTGGTCGTCGTCGTCATCAGAGTCGTCGTCGTGAACGTCGTCAGCGTCGTCAGCCTCGGCGTCGTCAGCGTCGTCGTCGTCGAGCTCCACGTCGTCTTCGAGCTCGAGCACGATGTCCGCATCCTCATCCACGGAGCCAGCGTCGCCGATCGCGATGCTGTCCTCCCCGTCGATGTCGAACTCGTACTCTTCCTCGACGACGTCGACGGTCTCGTGCTCATCCATCGACAGCGCGTCGCCGATCGCTTCCTCCGCACGGGTGGCGCGCTCGCGCCACGCCTCGGAGTCTTCGGTGCGCCCGAGTTCGCCGAGCACATCCGAGTATGCGTGGAACAGGTCGGGACTCCAGCTGAACGCCCTGTTCGGGTCGAGCTGGGGAATCTCGAGCTCGGCCAGCGCAGCTTCCGGCTGCTCGAGGTCGAGACGCGCTCCGGACATCGCGATGGCCAGCGACACCTGCACGTCGTTCGGCAGCGTCGACCGGTCAACGCTCCGCCCGAGTTCGAGCGCGCGATCCGGACGCCCGACCCCGCGCTCGCTGTCCACCATCAGCGGAAGCTGGTCGTTGGAACCGGAGATGCGCCGATAGGTGCGCAGTTCCCGCAGAGCGAGGGCGAAGTCGCCCGTACCGTACGCGGTGATCGCGAGCGTCTCGCGAACGACCGCGATGCGCCCTGCCCTCCGCGCGGCGGAGAGCGCGTGCTTGTGGGCGAGCTCCGGGTCTTCCTCGATCAGCTGAGCCGCCATCACCAGGTGACGTGCCACCCAGTCGGCGTTGTCCTTGCTGAGCGTCTTCAGCTCGACACGAGCCCCCTTGTCGAGGTCGCGCGCCTGCACGCTCTCGGGGATCTCCGGGTCGTCGTGCCGCGGACGAACCGACCGCAGCTCCCGCGCCATGCGCTCTTCTTCGGTGAGCTCGCGCTCGTAGTCCCTGGCGTCGCGGTCGCCGCGCGCCGGACGCCCGTCCCTGGTCCACAGCTTGTCGCCGCGGCCCCCATCGCGTCCTCCGTCACGTCCATCGCGTCCGTCACGGCCGGCGCCGCGTCCGCCGGCGTCTCTGTCATAGCCACGGGATGCGCCCCCACGACCACCCGACGGCGCGCCACTGCGCTGCCCGTCCCGCGAGCTCGCGCCCCGGTAGCCGTCGCGCGGAGCACCCTCACGCGGAGCACGATCACCACGGTAACCGTCGCGCGCGCCACCATCACGCGGAGCCCGATCCCCACGGTAACCGTCACGCGCGCCACCATCACGCGGAGCCCGATCCCCACGGTAACCGTCGCGAGGACCACCAGTGCGGGGAGCCCCGGTGCCACCGTTGCCGCGGTAACCTCCGGAACGCTCGCCGTCACGGGCTGCGCCGTCGCTACGATAGCCGCCATCACGAGGAGCACGGTCACCGCGGTATCCGTCGCGCGGAGCGCCATCACGCGGAGCACGATCACCCCGGTACCCATCGCGCGGAGCGCCATCACGCGGAGCACGATCACCCCGATAGCCATCACGCGAACCGGAATCCCGGCCGCCGCGGTCAGCACCGCTGGAGCCGCCGTCCCGACCGCGGTATCCGTCGCGCGGCGCAGAGTCGCGGTTGCCCCGATACCCATCGCGCTGTGCCCCGTCGCGCGGAGCCCCGTTGCCACGGTACCCACCAGAGCGCTCACCGTCTCGGCCAGCGTCACGCGGTGCGCGGTCGCTGCGGTACCCGCCGCTCGCTCGCTGTCCGTCCCGCGAACTGGAACCGCGGTAACCATCGGAGCCTCCGCGGCCGCCCTGGTTCGGACGCCCGCTCCCGTTGTCCGATCGGCGCGGTCCGTCGCCTCGCGACCCACCGGAGCGTGCACCGGAAGCGCCGCCTCGATCGTCGGCGCTGCGCGCGTCTCGCTGGTCGTCTGCCGGTGTATCGCTCACGACTTCTCCTGTTGGGTGGCGGGAACGTTGCCCAGCCTACGTCGTTCCCGACGCCCTGTTGTGTTGTGGTGTTGGTTGTTAAATGCGAAATGGCCACCCGGTGGGTGGCCATTTCGTGAAAAGAAGTCCGGCGGTGTCCTACTCTCCCACAGGGTCCCCCCTGCAGTACCATCGG
>Ga0153994_1000259_pt1 | contig 16356 bp, 9 predicted proteins | sample TSNC078MetaG_FD_104735 | JGI IMG/M metagenome (GOLD analysis project Ga0153994, IMG submission 104735) | Attine ant fungus gardens microbial communities from North Carolina, USA - TSNC078 MetaG | ecosystem: Host-associated > Fungi > Mycelium > Unclassified | place: USA: North Carolina, Lumber...
AGGTCATCATCATTGAAGAGCCTATTGCGGCGGCATTGGGTTCCGGTATTGATATTTCAAAGCCCACAGGGAACATGATTATCGATATTGGCGGCGGAACAACAGATATTGCGGTGATATCCATGAATGATACCGTGGTAAGCGTTTCCATTAAAGTAGGTGGAGATGATTTTGACGATGCTTTAATTAAGTATTTAAGGAAGAAACACAATATATTAGTGGGCGAGCGTACTGCTGAAGAGATTAAGATGAAGATTGGTTCGGTTTTCCATCGCCCCGAAGTTGAAATAATGGAAGTCAGAGGGCGTAATCTGTTGACTGGACTGCCTAAAATTATCCAGTTAACTTCGGAAGAGACAGAGGAAGCATTTTCAGCAGCCACATCAGCCATTATTGTAGGTGTTCATCAGGTCCTGGAAAATACACCGCCGGAATTGGCGGCAGATATTGCGCTTCGAGGCATATTACTTACCGGAGGCGGGAGCCAGCTTTATGGTTTGGAAGAATTAATTGAAGAAGCGACAGGAATCCGTACCAGCACAGTTGATGATCCTTTGTCTGTGGTGGCTATTGGTACAGGCCGTTATACAGAATTTGTTGAAGAGATGAATCTGTAAAGAAACGGAAGGTGGAATATTGGAAGAGATACAAGGTCTGGTGGAGCATATTGTCTATCATAATTCTGAGAATGGCTATACGGTAATGAACATTATGAGCCAGGGAGAAGAAGTTGTCTGTATCGGAAACCTGGCTATTATTAAAGAAGGAGAATACATAAAGGCCGAGGGGCAATATGTGGAACATGCAGTTTATGGGCAGCAGTTTAAGATAGCCGGATATTCTATCGAGGCGCCGGAAGATATTTATTCTTTGGAGCGTTACCTGGGTTCAGGCGCGATTAAAGGCTTGGGGCCGGCATTGGCAAAGCGTATTGTTAAAAAGTTTGGCAAAAAGACATTTACCCTGATTGAAGAAGAGCCGGAACGTCTGGCCGAGATTAAAGGTATCAGTGATCGGATGGCCAGGGATATATATGCCCAATTCCATGAAATGCAGGATATGCGTAATGCGATGATGTTTTTGACCCGATACGGCATCACAACAGCATATGCCGTGAAGATATTTAATCAATATGGAAGCCGTTTGTATGATATTATCCGGGAGAACCCATATCAACTGGCAGATGATATCCATGGCATCGGTTTTAAACTGGCAGATGAAATCGCCGCTAAAGTAGGCATTGGAAGTGATTCTGATTACCGGATCCGCAGCGGGATTATTTATGTTCTCATGCAGGGAATCTTAGCCGGTCATACCTACCTGCCGGCAGCACTGTTAAAGGAAAAGACACTTAAGCTATTGGGAATCCCTGCCATGAGTCTTGAAAAGCATCTAATGGATTTGTCGATTGACAAAAAGATTATCGTTAAGACACTTGACGATGAAGAAATCATCTATGCATCGAATTATTACTATCTGGAACTAAATTCAGCAAGAATGTTAAGAGAATTAAATATCAAGTACGAAGTAGATGCTATTCAGGCAGGGAAAGTCATTGCTGAGATTGAGGCAGATGAGCATATCGAGCTGGATGATATGCAGAAGCAGGCCGTGATTGAAGCTGCCAGAAATGGTGTCTTAATTATTACCGGAGGGCCCGGAACCGGTAAGACAACGACGATTAATACAATGATTAAGTATTTTGAGGATGAAGAGTTGGATATCCGTCTGGCTGCTCCCACAGGAAGAGCAGCAAAGCGAATGACCGAAGCCACCGGCTATGATGCGCAAACAATTCATCGGATGCTGGAACTTTCCGGTGTCCCCGATGAGAGTGTCATCGAGCGCTTTGAGCGAAACGAATCTAATCCACTGGAAACAGATGTTGTCATCATTGATGAAATGTCGATGGTGGATATCACCCTGATGAATGCGTTACTTAGGGCTATTGTGCCGGGAACCAGGCTGATTTTAGTGGGTGATGTCAATCAGCTGCCATCAGTGGGACCGGGGAATGTCCTGAAGGATATTATTCATTCTCATTGCTTTAATGTGGTTATGCTGACAAAGATTTTCCGGCAGGCCTTAGAGAGTGCCATTATAACCAATGCCCATAAAATCAATGCCGGTGAGGTCATTGATTTGGAGCATAAAACAAGAGATTTCTTTTGTCTGAAAAGATATGATGCGAATGCCATCATCGGTGTCATGATTACCCTCATCAGGGATAAGCTACCGCAGGGGGTTAAAGCATCACCTTACGATATTCAGGTATTAACACCGATGCGTAAGGGAGAACTGGGGGTCCTCAAGTTAAACACCGTTTTGCAGCAATATTTAAATCCACCTTCAAAGGATAAGAAAGAAAAGGAGTTTCGTCAGGGAATCTTCCGCGAAGGTGATAAGGTGATGCAGATTAAAAATAACTATCAGATAGAATGGGAGATTACCAATCGCTATGGTATTCCAATTGACAAAGGCTTGGGGGTATTTAACGGTGACACGGGGATTCTTAAGGAAATCAATCATTTTGGACAGCAGATAACCGTTGAGTTTGAAGAAGGAAAAAAGGTTCACTATTCGTTTAATCAGCTGGCGGAGCTGGAATTGGCCTATGCGATTACCATACACAAGTCCCAGGGAAGCGAATATCCGGCGGTTGTGATTCCGTTATTAAGCGGACCGAGAATGCTGTTTAATCGAAATATTTTATATACATCAGTCACAAGAGCTAAAAAGTGCGCCGTTTTAGTGGGCAGTGAAAATGCTGTTATTCAGATGATTCAGAATGAAAATGAGCAGAAGCGGTATTCAACTTTAGGGGTCAGAATTAGAGAAGTGAATTGTAATTGATTGATTTATAGGGTATATTGTAGTAAAATGTAAATAATATTGTTATAAATAGTAAAATAGGAGTAGTGCCTATGAAGAAGATGGTGTATAGATTTCAAAAAACAATTGTATTTCTGTTAAAGGCTGCTTTATATGCGACCTTATTCTTAGCATTCTTTCTCTTGATGGGTATTGAAAACTGGCAATTGTGGACGTTATCACGGACAGCAGGTATTACCATGACGACCTTTGCTGTTTTATTACTGGTGTTGGTTATGGTATATGGAACCTATGATATCGGAAGGCGGAAAAGTAAGCCGATTATCTATTCTGTTGCTTTAGCTACGATATTAACAGATATAATTACGTGTATCCAGTTGGCGATTATGAATACCAATGTTGCCAATGGCCTCAATTTCCGATTTGGGAGTATCCGTTATCTGGTGATAGCTGTTTTTATTCAAATCATTTTGATTATTATTTTTACCTATCTTGGAAATTATATTTATTTTTCTATTAACAAGCCGGAGAAATGCTGTGTCGTTACAAGTTCATTACAAGGGCTTGACCAAGTGATGAGAGGAATCGGCAAATACAAAAAACAATTTAAAGTAGAGTGCGTTAAAAACTATTTGGCCGATGATTTAAGAGATTCGATTTTTGAATGCCAGACAGTTTTTATTCATGATGTCCCCGTTAAAGAAAGAACAGAGATTGTGGAATTTTGCTACCGCAACTCGAAAAATATCTATTTCACTCCGGAGATTACCGATGTCGTTGAGATTAATGCTAAACATGTCATTTACAATGATGTCTCCTTCATTTCGTCACCAGTTAAGGAGATGTCCTTTGAACAGAGGGTGATAAAGCGCTTAATTGACTTTTTCGGGGCATTGATGATTACGATTATTACAAGTCCGCTCTGGTTGATCATAGCGATATGTATTAAAACTTGTGACGGCGGCAAAGTATTTTTCCAACAGAACAGAGCGACAAAGTATGGAAGGATTTTTAAAGTTTATAAGTTCAGAACAATGAAAGAGAACATAACGAATCATTCCGTAACAATGGAAGATGGGCGTATTACGTCGGTGGGCGCATTTCTAAGAAAGTACCGCTTAGATGAACTTCCGCAGATGATTAATATCCTCAAAGGTGAGATGAGCCTTGTGGGACCCAGACCGGAGATGCTTGAGAATATCTACATGTATACTCGTAAGATACCTGAGTTTGCCTACCGTTTGAGAGTAAAGGCAGGGTTGACCGGATATGCCCAAATTTCAGGTAAGTACAATACATCACCCAAGGACAAGCTTATTTTAGATATGATGTATATAGAAGAATATTCAATATGGAAAGATTTTAAGTTATTGCTTCAGACGGTCGTTGTTTTATTAAAAAGAGACAGCACAGAGGCTTTTAATAAAACAATGGGGCGGGATTTTAAGCGCCTTAAGCACCGCTTTGAAGCGGAATTTGCACCTAAGGAAACGGGGGGCGGTAATGAATAACATCAAAGTATCGGGTTGTATCGTGACTTATAATAACGCTGATATTATTGAAGCATGTATCGAATCTATCTTTAAAGAAACAAAGGGTGTTGAGTTTCACTTATATGTTTCGGATAATCATTCCAGTGATGATACGCCACAGCGGATCAAAGAGAACTTTCCCAAGGTGGAAATAATACAAAATACGTCCAATGAGGGGTTTGGACAAGGTCATAATAAAGTCCTCAATATGCTTGATTCTAAATATCATGTTGTCATTAATCCGGATATCAGGCTTTGTCAGGATACGATTACAGAACTGATAGAATATATGGAAGCCCATCCTGCGGTAGGGCAGATAGGTCCGAAAGTTGTTAATGCTGACGGCACGGAGCAGTTTCTGCCGAAGCTAGATCCGTGTATCCGTTATGTTATTTTAAGTAAACTAAGACCCTTTAGGCATTATAGAAAAGTCTACACCAGAGAAGAAGAACATTTGAAAGAGGTAACAAGCGTTGATTCCTGTTCGGGATGCTTTTTTGTTATCCGAACTGATATTTTTAAGCGGCTTGGAGGTTTCGATCAGCGATTTTTTATGTACTGTGAGGATGCGGATTTATCCAGACGGGTTCGTCAGAAATGGGATTTGATTTTCTATCCCCATTGCCAGGTGATTCATGACTGGAAACGAGATAATATGGGAAGTATTAAGGGGATTTTTATATTTTTAAAGTCTTTGCTTAAATATTTCGTGAAGTGGCGTTAGGAGAATATATCGTGATTGATATCTTATTAGCTCTATATAATGGAGAAGAATATTTGCCGGAACAGTTAGACTCCATAGAGCGACAGACCTATAAAGAATGGCGTCTGATTATCAGAGATGATGGTTCCATAGACGGCAGCATTGAAATTGCAAAGGCATTTAGGGAGAAGCTTCCACAGAAAGTCTTTTTTTATGTCAATGAAAAACCCACCGGAAGTGCTAAAAACAATTTTTTTAAATTGCTTTATGATTCCGAGAGCTCTTATGTGATTTTCTGTGACCAGGATGATGTGTGGCTGCCGGATAAAATTGAGAAAACTTATGAAGCAATGAAAGCACTGGAGGCTAAAGCAAAAGGCGATATACCGCTGTTAGTCTATACAGAGTTATTCGTGGTTGATGCGTCGTTGAATATCATTTCCGATTCGTTTAGCCATTATATGAACCTGCCCCAAGAGGTAAGTTTAGAAAAACTGATGATCCAAAACACAGTGACAGGCTGTACTGTTATGATAAACACAGTGTTGAAAGATTTATTAAAGGAAGTCAAAGAGCCTGATAAAATCCTGATGCATGACCATTTTGCAGCTATCATTGCCCAAAGCATGGGTAAAATAAAGAAGATTCATAAACCAACCATTTATTATCGCCAGCACCAGAGCAACAGTGTTGGTGCGGCAAACGCTAACAGCGCCGGTTATTTACATCGGCGGTTTAAAAGAGGAAGAAAACAATTTAAAAGGGACTTAAGGGATTCCTTTATACAAATAGATTACTATTTACAACTTTACGATGAGAGGCTTAAGGACAATTCAGCCAAAGCCTTGCTTGAACAATACTCGGGGCTGCGGTATTGTTCAAAAATAAAAAGAGTGATATTTTATCTCAAGTATGGCGTGCTAAAGCATGGATTTATTCGAAAAATCATGCAGATGATATGGGGGTAAAAAGTTGTAGCAGTTAATGCCGGCAATGACAACCAAAAGTCCTCCAAATAGCTTGGTTTCTTTAAGACTAAAGGAATTCTTTTCATTATGATATAAAAGTGCTATCAAAAGCAGCATAATCATATTTAAGGGAAAAAATATCCGTTGACCAGATGCATATACGGTGGGTGAAGCTCCTAATATAAAGCCGGACATTAAACTTGAACACAATAAAATAATTAAAAAAATGCTTCTTAAACTTGTCTTATAGATAAGATAGATAGCGAACATCATAAGACCTAAAACAACTAAAATAATCATTGCCGGCAAGAGACCAGACAGACTATTAGCTGTTCCAGGTGAATTTAGTTGATTAAAAAAAGGAGCCATATAGGGAGTTCTTGCGATCATAGTAAATACCAACGGGATTCCGGTTAATACCCGGTAGATCACCTTTTTATGATATTTAAATACAATATAGAATAACAAAAAAGACAGCAATAACACCAAATTGTTTCTGCTATTAAATAAATAATTCAAGGTATTGCTGATACCAATATAAGCTTTATAGGCAATGCTATATTGGTCGAATCCGGGAAACCAGGTTTGGGTTTCCTGGATAGTTCTGTTAGCGTTGCCGGGAGACAATAACATAACTGTAAGACTAAGAATAGAAATTGTATTCCAAATGAATAAATACCAATTTAAGTGTTTAGTTGTTATCATATAATAAGCAGTAAAAATTAAACCAAAACTAATTAGTAAGAGACATACTTGCTCCTGATTTGCGGCAAATATGAGAGCCAGCAAATAAAGGGGGTACTCGTAAAATTTCAAACTTTGTTGGCGAATGATTTTTAAAAAAGGAATTAGGGCAAATAGACCTGCTGAAACAGTCCATACATAATTAATTGTAGTCGCAGCCCAACCCGCACTGCTCACTTGTATAAGGGGGTAAACGAGAAATAATAATGTAATGAGCATATTTTCTGTTCGGCTTGTTTTGCTATCAGTTAATTTTGAGATGGAAATCACAAGCAGTGTGATAAAAAAAATATTCAGCAAACGCCATAGCAGTACATCCACCTGCACAACTGAAAATAGAACGGCTTCAATTACGATTCTAGATGTCCAGGTAAAGTATCTGGTTTTTAAAATTGAAAGTAAAGGTGCTGTTTTCCCGAATTCCTGAAACCATAAATCATCGGCACCAAAACCCATAAAAAAATGAACTGGTATCATAATCAATACGAGGATAATAAATGGGAAATATTGATTGTAATATATTTTCTGGCAAGTTTCCTTGATCATAATAACTACTCGCTTTCTTCGGTCTCTTTTACTAAATAAACAGGTCTATGTTTAACTTCTAAATATGTCTTTGCCAAGTATTGCCCTAAAATCCCGGTGCAAAACAATTGGGCTCCGCCAACAAACAAGATAATACAGATCGTTGAAGCCCAACCTTGCACAGGATCATTATATACTAACCTGCGCGCAACAATAAGTATAATGGACAGAAATGAAATAAAACATAAAAAAATACCTACTATTGTTGAAATCGTAAGCGGAAATGTAGAAAAAGCCATAATGCCTTCCAAGGAATAGGAGAGTAGTTTGCAAAAAGACCATTTTGTATCTCCGCTGACACGTTCAATATTCTCATAGTCTAACCACTTTGTATGAAAGCCGACCCATGCAAAAAGACCTTTAGAAAAACGATTGTATTCACCCATTTCTAAAACAGCATCGACCATTTGTCGGGTCATTAACCGATAATCTCTTGCGCCGTCTACGATTTCTATTTTAGATATTTTACCCATGAGTTTGTAAAAAGAATGGGCAAAAAAAGATCTGATTTTGGACTCTCCTTTGCGGTTCGCACGTCTGGTAGCTACGCAATCGTATCCATCTTCACAGAGGTAGTTATACATCTTGATAAGGAGTTCAGGAGGATCCTGCAAATCGACATCCATAACTGCCACATAATCCCCTATAGCATGCTTGAGTCCCGCATATAATGCTGCTTCTTTGCCAAAATTTCTAGAAAAAGAAACATAACGAACACGAGAGTCGGAGTTACGCAGTGCTTTTATCAATTGCAAAGAAGTATCTTGGGAACCATCATCAACAAATAGTATTTCGAATTGAACATAACTCATCTCATCCATAACTTCACTGATTTTGTTATAGAATATAGGGATAGTTAATTCTTCGTTATAGCAAGGAACAATAAGTGAAATTTTTCTCATGAGATTCATCTCCTAATATGATGGCTTTCTTTTTAATAGTATAATATGGCTGGAGTGAAATGTAAACCATTACCTTTGGTAAATGACGATGCTCATAAAGTTATTGAAAAAATTTTAAAATACTGGTAAGATATATAAAGTGCTAAAGCATGGATTGATACGACAGGAGGACAATCGTGAAAAAAATATTAATTACCGGTTGTAATGGCCAATTAGGAAGAGCCATTAACCGGATGTATAAGTCTGATTCATCAGTAGAGTTAATTAACACAGATGTGGCTGAACTGGATATTACCAGTATTGATAAGACGGTCAAGTTAGTCAGGGCGGTAAAGCCCGATACCATTATTAACTGTGCTGCACATACGGCGGTGGATACCTGTGAGACGGATCAGGACAATGCTTTTAAGATTAATGCCATAGGTCCTAGGAATTTAAGTATAGCGGCAACTCAGGCAGGGGCAAAGATGATTCATATATCTACAGATTATGTGTTTGACGGGAAGGCAAACAGACCCTATCTGGAAACCGACATGACAAATCCCCAGGGAGTTTACGGGCGGACAAAATTGGCGGGCGAAAATTTTGTCAAAGAATTTGCAGATAGATATTTTATCATCCGTACAGCTTGGCTTTACGGGGACGGCAACAATTTTGTAAAAACGATGCTTAAGTTATCGGAAACAAGGGATAAGGTTTCAGTTGTCAGTGACCAGGTGGGCTCCCCTACCAGTACAAAGGAATTGGCAAAGATGATCACTTGTCTGTTGCCTACAGATAATTATGGTCTGTTTCATGGCACATGTGAAGGAAGCTGCAGTTGGGCAGACTTTGCAAAAGAAATCTTTAGACTGTCAGGCAGAAATACAGAGGTCGAATATATTACGACAGACCAGTATCCGACACCCACTGTCCGCCCGGCTTATTCTATTTTGGAAAATTATATGCTGAAGATGACGACACAGTTTTCTTTTGCGGATTGGGAGGAAGCAATAAAAATATATATTGGAAGTGGTTTAGTTTAATTACAAAGGAGAATGAAAATGAAAAGGATATTAAGTAGGACTTTATCGTTGGTGTTGGTATGTGCGATGATGTTGTTGAGTTTATCGAACACCCAGGTTTTTGCATCAAATACTGTTGAGAGTGAGGTATCTGATTCAGAAGAAACGATCTCAGAAACAACTGCCGAGGTCAACGAGAGTGACCAGACGGGAGAAAGTACACTTACCGATGAAACTCAGTCGGAGACAGAGACAGAAACTGAAACAGAGGCTGAGGCTGAAACTTCTGAGACAACGGAACCCGGACTTTTAAATTATATTTATGTTGAAAGCCCGGCTCTGTATACACCGGGAACCCAGAAGATTGCCGTCAGTGTTGGTGAGGAAGACATTCTTATAGACAGTGCCATTTTACGTTATCAGATTGATGGTACTTCGGAAGTGCTGACGGTGAACGCAGGGAAGATAGAGAATAATTTACTTGTATTTTCCATTGATTTTCCTGAAGCTACTCAGGCTAATGTTTATAGTCTGACAGGCATTACATATAGTGTTAATGGTGAAACTTTTGATTTGGATTTTAGCGAAGCAGGTACCGAACCTAAATTTGGCGTGGATATGGAGTATGGGGTGGAATCGGAAACAGATATAGATTCTGAAGATGTTGAAATGGAAGTCGTTACGATTGATGAAGATGGGAATGAAACATCTCAGAATTCCATAGAAGATGCCATCGAATCTGCTAAATCAGAGGTGGTTTCGTCGCCACTTTTCCGATCGGCGACAACAAATCTTGTGGTCGTACTGGATCCGGGGCATGATGCAACCCATACAGGAGCTTCAGGAAATGGCCTTAAGGAGCATGAACTTACTTTGAAAATTGCCCAGTACTGTAAAGCAGAGTTGGAAGAATATCAGGGAGTTACTGTTTACATGACAAGGACAACAGCTAGCTGTGCATATTCGGGTTCAGACGTATCAGACTGTACCTACAACAGGGTCGCTTATGCAAAAAGTGTTGGAGCCAATGTATTTGTAAGTATCCATTTGAATTCAAGTACAAGCAGTTCTGCTGCCGGTGCAGAAGTTTGGTATCCTAATAGTAATTACAATGCGTCTGTCGGACAAGAAGGTAAAGAACTGGCACAAAAGATTTTAGATGAGTTAGTTTCATTAGGCTTGGCTGACAGAGGAATTAAGATTAGAAATTCAGAAAACGGTAGTACATATGTAGATGGCACTTTGGCAGATTATTATGCTGTAATTAACAAGAGCAAATTGGCAGGCTTTCCCGGAATTATCATAGAACATGCATTCTTAACGAATGCCAGTGATGCTGCCTACCTTAAATCCGAAGCCAATTTGAAAAAACTTGGAGTTGCCGATGCCACTGGGATTGCTTCGTATTACAAATTGAGCAAAGAATCGCCGAAGCTGACAAGCACTCCGACAATTACTGCAAGCGGGGACAGTACCGAAACAAAATTCACACTGAAGGCGGAAAATGTATCCTTGTCAACCAGTATGTCGGGATTAAAATTTGCTGTATGGAGCCAAGCGGGCGGTCAAGATGACCTGATATGGTATGGTGCAAGCGAAGCCTCGGGGGGAGTATGGACAAAAACGATTCCAATCAGCAACCATAAGACAGCGGGAACTTATAATGTACATACCTATGCAGTAGCCAGTAACGGAGCTATGGTATGGGTAGGATCCACCACGTTTTTCGTATCATCGCCCTCAGCCGGTAGTGTGACTGTGCAGAATGTGAATGCGGCAGCGGGTACTTTTGATATTATAGTCAGCGGGGCGACGGCAAAATCAGGAGTATCGAAAGTAATGATACCGGTATGGAGTACATCTAACCAATCGGATATTTACTGGTATACAGCTACAAAGCAAAGTGACGGGACCTATAAAGTAACTGCCAATCTGTCGAAGCACAAATATAACTATGGAACATATAAAATCCATGTCTATGTAACCGATAATAACCAAATTCAACAACTGGTAAAATCCACCACGCAGGAGGTATCCGTACCAACAGCGACGATTACCGCATCGGGAAATTCTACTCAGACGACATACACTTTGAATGCTAATAATGTGACCCTGGCCGGAGGTGTAAAAAGTCTGAAATTTGCTGTATGGAGTGTTGATGGTGGACAGGATGATTTGATTTGGTATGATTCAACGCAAGTATCTTCAGGAAAATGGCAAAAAAGTATATCAATAAGCAGTCATAAAACAGCAGGAAAATATAATGTTCATGTGTATGCCGTGAAAAGCAATGGTTCCTTACAATACATGGGTCAGACGACCTTCTCCGTTACGGGGCCGTCGGCGAGTAGTGTGAGCGTGACTAATGTCAGCGAAACGAAAGGGACTTTTGATGTTGTTGTAAGTGGAGCGACATCAACATCAGGTGTTTCTAAAGTCCAGGTGCCTGTATGGAGCAAGGCGGATCAATCAGATATTAAATGGTATACTGCCACAAAGCAGAGCGATGGGACATATAAGGTTTCAGTAGATATTGCTAATCATAAATATAACTATGGCAAATACAATATCCATGTATATGTAACAGACAATAATGGAATCCGTAAACTTGCAGTTTATACATCACAGAATTTATCTATACCAACGCCAACAATTACGGCAACGGGCAATACGGCACAAACCACCTATACGGTAGCTGCAAAAAATGTGGCTTTATCAGGTGGCGTTAAGAATGTAAAGTTTGCTGTCTGGAGCGCAGCGGATGGACAAGATGATTTAGTATGGTATTCAGGCAGCCAGGGGTCACAGGGAAATTGGAGTTATAATGTTAATATTTCGAAGCATAAAACCGCCGGAACCTATTATGTTCATGTATACGCTACAAATAGTAGCGGCAGTCTTCAGTTTTTAGGAAATACAACGTTTGTGGTAGATGGACCGTCTCTCAATAGTGTTAGTGTACAAAATCTTAATTCGACAGAAGGAACCTTTGATATAATTGTAAAGGGTGCAACTAGCGCATCGGGCATCAGTTCGGTAAAAGTACCGGTGTGGAGTAAATCCGACCAATCAGATATCAAATGGTATGTTGCAGCAAAACAAACTGATGGTACATATAAGGTCACGGTGAACATCGCCAATCATAAATATAATATCGGAAAATATTACATTCACGTATATATAACAGATGGAAATAATATACAAAAACTTCTTGGAAATACGACGACAGATCTTGATAATAGTTTTTTATATACTATTGCCGGCGATACAAGCGTGACAGTGAATCAAATGGTTGCTGTATTCAATGCCAGTGGGAAGACTTATCCTACAGAATTAGCCGCATCAGGAGCAGCAACAATCAACGCGTTTTGTCAGATTTATCTTGAAGAAGCGAAGGCTGAAGGTATACGTGCAGAAGTGGCTTTTGCGCAGGCAATGATTGAGACTGGGTATTTACAATATGGAGGTGCTGTAAAGGTTACACAAAATAATTTTTGTGGCCTTGGTGCAACAGATTTAGGGGGGGCAGGTGCCTCCTTTAGCTCGGTTAGAATAGGGGTCAGGGCTCAAATTCAGCATTTAAAAGCATATGCTAATTCAGAGAGTTTAGTAAACGCTTTGGTAGACCCCAGGTTCAATCTGGTTACAAGGCAAGGGGTTGTGCACCTTTTGTAGAGTGGCTTGGGCAGAAGGAAACCCCCAATGGCTATGGTTGGGCGACTGCAGAAGGATATGGGTATAAAATATTAGCTTTGATTGAAAAAATCGAAAACATGTAATGGTGAGATGAGGTAAAAGAGGAGGTCCAAAACTTATTTTTATTTAATTATATTATTAAATTTAGATTGAATTAGTTTTCGGTTTAATATGAGGATAATAAATATAATTAAGCCAATAACAAATGCACCTAAGAAAAGATACATTGTTTTAGGTTCATATTTGAAAACTATTTCGCTGGTCCCCTCTGGTATTTTAACGGCTCTAAATAGAAAATTCCCTTTATATACTTCTACTTCCTCTCCATTTACATATGCTTTCCAATCATCATCGTAATATTCATTCAAAATCAAATAACGGGCTTCATTCACTGAGGCATTAAGAATTTTATAATTATTATCACTTTCTGTCAATTCTATATACTCATCGTCTTGTATATCAGAATAATTTTCTGATATATTCAAAATATCAGGATTTAATTCTTTTGACAAATAGAGTGTGTTTTCAGAATAACTTTCTTTCATTGCTTCTAAAATTTCTGTTTCAGTATCTTTTATGATGACACTGCTAATTAATTCTAAATTTTCTGAATATTCATCTAGCTCTTTTGTTAACAACTCGTCACTTCCTAGATAAGCATAACTTTCATAGACGAAAGATAATACTAAATTGCTGTTTTTAATTTCGCCATTATAAGTTAATGTTCCATCATAAGATACACTGTTTGAAGTCCAGGCAGTAAAAGGTAATTCTTCGCACGTATCGGTTTCTATTATTATTATATATTCTTTCTCTTCGGAATTGTCTATAGTTGGAAACCCCATTGTGACAAAAGAATTATCTTGAATTTCAGATAAAGAAAAATAATTGGCGGCTATTACATTTTCATTTGCGTTATTCATGATGGTTATTTTTAATGTCTCATCATTAAAGGTATTTTGATATGTGGCTAGAAGAATGTTTACGGAACTTAAATTATTTTCATCTGCCACAAATGTTTGGGTGACTTTTATATTATTATATATAGGTTCAAGTGCTTTATCAACTGCTGCATTAAAACTTGCAGATAAATCTTGTGCTATATATTTAACACCCATATATTTTAAGAGATTTTCGTTGTCAATTTTAGTTAAAGCTACACGGGTTGCGGTTGTATAACTATTATCATCGATGGCCTGATAATATGCTTTCATATCTGCGTTTGTAAATACAAAATTATGTCCTCTTATATCATTTAGCTGATAAAAAACATTTGTACCGGGAAACATTGTCCATGTTCCAATTGCTGCTATTTTTTCTTCATTCTGCGTATTTTCCTGAAGAAACTCTATTGTATCGGTAGCCTCTGGGATTACAGAAGCATTCTCATCAACTAGCGGTAAATATTCTTTTGCAAAAATCCCCATTTCTATGATTACCAAAATGCATATAATAATAGGAAAAACCTTGGAATTAGTTTTGGGTTTATGGATCCAAAAGATTAGTAAGAATATAAAAACAAAAAATATAATACCTGTAACTAGGATATTTTTAGTGTTATTAGAACTCAAATCTATTCCACTCAGGTTATAAATAGAAATTGCAAGAAAGGCAACGCTTAATAACAGAACAGGATATACCTTTTTTTTATTATTAATATAATAATTTTTATTAATTATTATATCGTTAAAATTAATACCTGCTAAAATTGCCATTGTGAAATTTAGCAGAACAATAATTCTGAACTTTAGAGAAGTGTTGATTAGAGGCATATTTGAATAGATAAAGTTTAAGCTATCAGTGAAAATTAATGTAAATAATATAACGAATGAGATTGCCCAAAATTTAATATGGTTTTTCTTTTTATCTTTAATATTGAGCACAGTGAAAAAGAGCATTATTATGGAGAAAACACCTGAATATATTGTAGATTCATTAATATGGAGGGAAAAATCTGACCGGATATATGGGAAAAAGAGTGTTCTAATATAATTGAAATCTAAACTTTGAATGCCTTGCGAATACCTGGTTCCTGAATATTCACCCAAGTCAGTCAATAAACTTCCGGTATAAGGCAAACTAATTAAGACGGCGACTATGACTGCTATTGCAAATCCCCCAAATATAATCCATAGCTTCTTCTTTTCAGTCCAGTGTAATTTAATATTATATATGACTAAATATATTCCGGCTAAATACATAAAGTATGCTGCATATGTGGGCATACCGGCTACAAGCATCAGATAAATTATTCCTATCATACCTAAAACATACTTAAATTTTATATTTTTCAAAAATTTAGCGATTAGTAAAAAAAGAAATGGAGCAAATACAGACACATCACTATGTGCCCAGCCATGCCATAGAACTAAAGCTGATGAAAAGGTATACATTATTCCTGAAATTACGGCTGGAATTTTATTGAATCCATATTCTCTCATAAAAAAATACATACCTAAAAAACCTATAAAAAACTCTAAAATAGATTTTAAAATAATTGCTATATCCCAAGGTAATAAATATAAATAATTTAAAGGGTAAAGCAGAATGCCCAAATCACTGGGAGCGCCAATTCCTACAGTAGGATTCCAAAGTCCGGTAAAGTTAAGAGATTTGATTGTTGAATACAAATTAGGGAAAAGACTATCAACAATATCTGATAAAAAAGGTCCTTTTGTTGCTATATTTTCACTGCTCCATGGGGAGATATTATACATAACATTTGTAAATGAAAATTTGTAGTTTCCTAAAAAAACGTCAGAATATATAAAAATAATAATAGCTAAAAGTCCTAAAAGAAACCATTTATTGAGTTTAATAAAATTTAAAATATTTTCTTTCTTATTTTTCATCTTTATATCCATTCCTTTTGCTTTGATCAAGACATAAAACGTAATGAAATAGCTTGCCTTTGGGCGAATTTTTTTATTGTTATGCCATAGAGAATCAGTTCGGGTTTCTAAAGCAGGATGCTACATAAAGCCATTATTGGTGCAATTAAATGAATTTGATTTCAGCTATGAATACACTTGTACTATTTTACCGTAGTACTTGATATTTTGCAACAATATTTTATTGGTATACAGGGTTGTTTCACGAAGCTTATATTAGTTATGATACTAATCCATACCTCATCTCTTATTATCCCGCATCACTTTCTTTTTCAAGTTTATCGAAAAAGAGCGCAAAATTCCCCTATAATTATATACGGTTTCAAAAAAAACGTGTATAATTATATTATCATTATTATAAGCTATTGATGCCGCTGAAGACGTATTTTTCTATCAGAGAAAGGTCATCGCAAAAATTATCCATCATTTCTGTCATAATCTTTGGGTAGGATTCTGACATCATGGCGATTCTTAGGATGTTGTAAGCAATCTTTCGAAT
>Ga0153994_1000261_pt1 | contig 16263 bp, 14 predicted proteins | sample TSNC078MetaG_FD_104735 | JGI IMG/M metagenome (GOLD analysis project Ga0153994, IMG submission 104735) | Attine ant fungus gardens microbial communities from North Carolina, USA - TSNC078 MetaG | ecosystem: Host-associated > Fungi > Mycelium > Unclassified | place: USA: North Carolina, Lumber...
CGCACGTTCCGCTGCTCGAAGTCGTCGAGCCAGGCGGAGGTGAGACTGTCGAACGCGTCGGTGCCGTGCCTCGTCCCTCCGTCGCGGATCCAGGTCTCGGCGTAGCGGGCGGCGTCCTCGACGTCGCGCTCGATCACCCACGCATCCACCGGAACCGCCGACGCGTCGATCCAGCCCGAGACCCTCTCGAATGCGTCTCCGGCACCATCCCCTCGGTACTCCCAGTTGGCGAGGAACTGCGCCACCCCGCCCGGCGCGAGATACGACCCACCCGAGCGCACGACAGCCTCGACGAGCGCGTCGCCCACCATCCCGCCGTCGCGGTACTCGTACTCCGGCACACCCTCCGCGCGCGGCGTGATGACGAACGGCGGGTTGGACACGATGTGGTCGAACGTCTCACCCTCGACCGGCTCGAACAGGCTCCCGAGGCGGAACTCGACGCCCTCGATCCCGTTCAGCTCGACGTTCAACGCCGCGAGCTCCAGCGCCCGTTCGGAGATGTCCGTGGCGACGACGTGGTTGGCGTGGCGAGAGGCGTGCATGGCCTGGATGCCGCATCCCGTGCCGAGGTCGAGGACGCGGTCGACCGGGTTCTGCAGCATCAGTCCGCTGAGGGTGGTGGATGCGCCGCCGACGCCGAGCACGTGGTCGACCGGCAGCGCGTGACCGAGGGCGAGCTCGCCCAGGTCGGAGACGATCCACCAGTCGACCTGGCCGTGCGCGTCCACGAAGCTGTACGGGCGCAGGTCGACTGCGGCGGAATAGCGTCCGCCCCCGGTCCCGCCCACCAGGCCGAGCGCGACCGCGCCGTCCACCCCGAGGGCGGGGAACGCATCCGCGAGGTCGGCCGCGTCGACGGGACGACCGAGCAGGAAGAGGGTGGCGAGTGTCGCTAGCGGGGTCGTCCCCGAGCGGCGTCGCTCGGCGTCGAGTGCGCGAGCGGCAGGGACGCGCTGCCCGCGGTGCAGGGCTTCTGCCGCCTCCGCTCCCCAGAGTGCGCTGGTGGTGGAGACCGTGTACCCGGCAGCGGCGAGGTCGGAGCGGAGGGAGGCGATGGTGGATGCGGTCACCGGACTATTCAAACGCATCGCGCCGAAACGGATCCCGCCTCGTGGCTCGCACCAGCCTGCGGAGCACAATGGAGGCATGATCCGCAAGAGAGCGATCGTGTCAGGGTCCGTGCAGGGCGTCGGTTTCCGCTGGAGCGCCAGGGAGGCCGCCCACCGGCTGGGCGTCGCCGGGTTCGCCCGCAACCGGGCGGACGGCAGCGTGGAGGTCGAAGTGGAGGGCGACGACCAGCAGGTGCAGGAGATGCTCGCCTGGCTGCGCACCGGCCCGCCGGGCTCCGAGGTGGTCGACGTCGCCGTGTCGGACGCGACGCCGGACGGAGACGACGCGTTCCGCATCCGCGAGAGCGTGTAGCGCCTGCTCCTAGGGGCGCGGCGGCCGGAGGGTCACAATAGGAGCATGACCCGTGCCACGCTGCTGACCATCACCGCCCCGACCGGCCCCCGGGAGGCCGGTTCCCTGGATACCGGGGATGCGGGCTTCGTGCTCGCGGACTTCGACGCGCCGCAGGTGCGCATCACCGACCTGAGCGTGACCCGCGGAGACGGCGTCTTCGAGACGGTCGCCGTGATCGCCGGACACCCCCAGGCGCTCGAACCGCACCTCGCGCGGCTGGCCCACTCGGCCGACCTGCTCGATCTGCCGTCCCCCGCGCTGGACGTGTGGCGTGCTGCGGTGCTGGCCGGGGTCGCCGACTACCAGCAGCGCAACGGCGGCGACGGCGAGCTGTTCGCGAAGCTGATCTACTCGCGCGGCGTGGAGGGCACGGGAGCCCCGAGCGGCTGGATCTTCGTGGACGAGGGCGAGGACTTCTCCTCCGCGCGCCGCGGCATCCGGGTGGTCACGCTCGACCGCGGATACCGGCACGACGTCGCGGAGACATCGCCGTGGCTGCTCCAGGGCGCCAAGACGCTGTCGTACGCCGTCAACCGCGCGGCCCAGCGCGAGGCCGTGCGCCGGGGCGCGGACGACGTGATCTTCGTCAGCTCGGACGGCTTCGCCCTGGAAGGACCGACGTCCAACGTCATCCTGCTCTCCGGCAACACGGTGCGGACCCCGCAGACCGATCAGGGCATCCTGGCCGGCACGACCCAGGCGAGCGTCTTCGAGTTCTTCGCCGCCCGCGGATTCGACACGGTCTACGAGGAGATCGGCGCGGCGGAGCTGACGAGCGCCGACGCGCTCTGGCTCGTCTCCTCGGTGCGCCAGGCCGCTCCCATCACCGCGCTCGACGGCCAGACGTTCCCTGTCGACGCCGCCCTGACGGATGCTCTCAACGACTTCCTCCTCTCCCGCACCACCTGAGCGGACGAGCCGTCAGTAGCTGTCGCGAAACCCGCCGGCTTCGCGACAATTACTGTCATTTCGCGACCGTTACGGGCGAGTTCCGGGGAGTGCCGCGCTGCGTTTAGGCTGTACGCACTGCTGTGGAGGGGAGGACGTACGTGGCAGGTCAGGTTCCGACGAGCATCGAAGTGCTGCGCCAGCAGGCGCGCGACGAGCTCTCCGCGATCATCGAGCACCGCTGCCGCGCCGGCGAGGACCCGTGGCAGTTCATCCCGGATCTGCCGAGCGTCGACCAGCAGGTCGTGATCGGCCTTCGTGCCAGCGCGATCGACCGGTTCGACCTCGCCGATGAGCAGTCCCGCGCCCACCACCCCTCGGCGGGACGTGCCGTGTTCGCCCGCTTCGAGTACGACGTGCTGCGCAGGATCGCGCTCACGCATCCCGAACTGAGCGAGGCCGTCTGGGAGCTGCTGGACCGGCTGGAACGGGCGTAGCCCCGCCCTGTTCAGCCCGCCGCGCTCGGCCCAACCTGCCCAGCCTGCTCAGCCCGGACAGCCCGGCCGCGTCAGCCCAGCGCCTCGGCCGTCGTCACCGGCAGATCGCAGACGAAGTCGTGGCACAGGTACGCCGCAACCCTGCCCCCAGTGGATGCGCGCCCGGCGAACAGCTCGAACCCCTCTGCCGCGAACACCCCCGCCCCCGCATCCCCGACCACGGCCGTGAGCGCGGTGTCCCTGCGCCGCACGGCGCCGAGCAGGTCGGCACCGCCCGCATCCACCGTGTCCGGCAGCACGACCACCAGCTGCTCCGGCTCCTCGGCCAGCCGCGCCATCAGCTCCAGCGCCGCGCCGAACGCGCTCGGCGTGGCGACCGCCTGGGCGGCGACCACGCGCATCCCCTCGCGGGCCGCACGCTCGTAGCGGCGCTCCCCCGACAGCAGGAACAGGGTGTGCGCCGCCGTCGCCGCCGACGACAGACCGGAGGGGTATGCGCCCTCCGAGGGATCGACGCGGATGGCCATGCCGTTGCTCTGCAGCACGGGGTCGCCGCCGCCCGGCGTCTCGAACGCGCAGTCGGCGTCCCCCGCAGCGTCGATGCAGAGGTCGACGAGGTCGCGTGCCGCCGTCGCGTACGCGGCGTCTCCGGAGGCGAGAGCCAGGTCGAGCAGGCCGGAGGCCAGTCCCCCGTAGTCCTCGAGGGTCGCCGCCGCATCGGAGACGCGGGCGCCGAGGGAGGCGCGGACGAGCATCCCGTCTGCGCTGCGGTGCCGCGCGAGCAGGTCGTCCGCCGCCGTGCGCGCGGCGACCAGCCAGGCGGGACGGTCGAGCACGAGCGATGCCCTGGCGAGCGCCCCGATCGCGAAGCCGTTCCAGCCGGTGAGCACCTTGGCGTCGATCGGCGGCGGGTCGAGCTTCGCCCGTTCGGCGACCGGCAGCCGGTAGTACGCGCCCTCGACCCTCGCTCCGTCGATCGTGCTCTCCGAATCCTGCGCGGACGCGAACCCGCCCTCCGGCCGCCGCAGCACGCCGAGCAGGAACGCGGCGATCCCGTCCGCAGCGGACTCCGCCCAGGCCGCTCCGGTCTGCTGCCAGGCCGTGGCGTAGCAGCGCAGGAGCAGCGCATTGTCGTAGAGCATCCGCTCGTAGTGCGGCTCGCTCCAGTCGCGGCGGGTGGCGTAGCGGAAGAATCCGCCGTCCACGGTGTCGCGCAGCGGCGACTCCGCCATCAGCCGCAGGGTGCGGGAGGCGAGCTGCCGGCCGCTCTGCCTGGCGAGCAGGAAGCCGAGCACGGGAGCGACGGGGAACTTGGGCGATGTCCCGAACCCGCCGAACCGTTCGTCCTCGGCCGCGGCGAGCGCATCCACCGCGCCGTCGAGTGCGCGGGAGTCGGGCAGCTCGGAGACGGCTGTCGCAGCGGTGGATGCTGCGTCGAGCGCTGCCACGACCGCCGCCGCGTTGCTCTCCACCTCCGCCCGACGTTCCGTCCACGCATCCCACACCGCGTCGAGCACCTGCCGGAACGACGCCCGCCCCTCCATCGGCAGCGGAGGGAAGTACGTCCCTGCGAAGAACGCACGCCCGTCCGGGGTCGCGAAAACGGTCAGCGGCCAGCCGAGATTGCCGGTGAATGCGCTCGCCGCCGACAGGTAGCCGGCGTCGACGTCCGGATGCTCCTCCCTGTCCACCTTGATCGCCACGAACCGTTCGTTGAGGAACGCCGCGAGGTCGGGGTCGCTGAAGCTCTCCCTGGCCATCACGTGGCACCAGTGGCAGGTGGCGTACCCGATGGAGACGAGCACGGGGACGTCCCGTCTGCGCGCCTCGGCGAACGCCTCAGCGCCCCACGGGAACCAGTCGACCGGGTTGTCCGCGTGGGCGCGCAGGTATGGGCTGATCGCATCCGTGAGCCGGTTCGCCATGCCGCCACCCTAGCCCCGCGCACGGCAGCGCGGGGCGCGCGATGTCGCACCCTGCTGCACGGCTTCCGGTTGCCTGTCAATGGGGATGCTCGTGCGGCGCGCGAGCGTATTCTGAGGGAAGTACCCCAGACCCTGGCACGCACATCCAGCGAGGAACGGGGTCATCATGGCGGCACGGATCGTGGCAGCGCCGATCGTGGCAGGGCCGATCGTGGCAGGGCCGGAGGGCGCGACGCACACGGGCGAAGCAGGCGACTACGGTGTTCTCGCCGCCAGCATCAAATCGTCCGGCCTGATGCGCAGGCGCTACGGCTACTACTGGACGAGGCTCATCGCCGTGCCCGTCGCGACGATCGCGGCCATCGCAGCGTTCATCCTGATCGGCGACACCTGGTGGCAGCTGATCGTCGCCGCGGCGTTCGCCTTCATCTTCACTCAGATCGCGTTCCTGGGTCACGATGCGGCGCACAGGCAGATCTTCCGTTCCGGTCGCTGGAACGACTGGACGAGCCTGGTCGTCGGCGACCTGTTCGTCGGCATGAGCTACGGCTGGTGGCAGCACAAGCACACGCGCCACCACGCCAATCCGAACCGGGAGGGCGTCGACCCCGACATCGACCTGCCTGTCGTGGTGTTCACCCCCGCGCAGGCGTCGACGCGGCGCCCACTCATGCTCTTCGGCGGCGCCGGACGGTGGGTGATGGGGCATCAGGGCTGGTTCTTCTTCCCCATCCTGCTGCTCGAGGGGCTGTCGCTGCACGCGTCGAGTGTGCGGCGGGTGCTCTCCAGGGAGCCGGTGAAGCGGCGCCCGGTGGAGCTCGCGTTCCTCGCCGTGCGCATCATCGGGTTCGTCGCGCTCGTGTTCTGGGTGCTGTCCCCCGGGATCGCCGCAGCGTTCCTCGGCGTGCAGCTCGGGCTGTTCGGCGTGTACATGGGCATGTCGTTCGCGCCCAACCACAAGGGGATGCCGATCGTGCCGCACGACGCCCGCCTCGACTTCCTCAGCAGGCAGGTGCTGACCAGCAGGGACATCCGTGGCAGCAGGACGCTCGACTTCCTGATGGGCGGCCTGAACTACCAGATCGAGCACCACCTGTTCCCGTCGATGCCGAGCATCCACTTGCGGAGGGCGGCGCCGGTGATCCGCGCGTTCTGCACGGAGCACGGTGTCGGATACACCGAGACGGGGCTCGGCGAGTCGTACGCGATCGTGCTGCGCTACATCAACAGGGTGGGGCTGGGCGAGAAGGACCCGTTCGCCTGCCCGCTGCTGGAGCAGCGCGCGGCGATCACCGACCCGGCGTGGTCCGCGGCGGCGGCACCGGCGGCGGCGGCCGATACCCCCAGGCCGTAGCGGCGTGCATCCACGCCGATACCCCCAGGCCGTAGCGGCGTGCATCCACCAGGGATGCGCGCCGCTACGCCCGCTACGCCGTGCGCCTGGCCGCGTCGGCCACGTGCAGGTTCTCCGGCCTGGCGAGGCCGAGGTGGTCGCGGAGGGTCGTGCCGTCGTACTCGGTGCGGAACAGCCCTCTCCGCTGCAGTTCAGGCACGACCAGGGATGTGAACGCCTCGAACTGCCCGGAGAGGAACGGCGGCAGGATGTTGAAGCCGTCGACGGCGCCGGAGCCGAACCAGGCCTCCAGATGGTCGGCGACCTCGGTGCCAGAGCCGACGACCGCGGCGGCGGGAACGGTGTGCGCCGCCAGCAGCTGACGGTACGTCACGGGATGCTCGCCTCCGATCCGCCTGCCTGTCCTGGTCTGCACGGCCTCGAGCAGCCGCTGCCCGCCCTCGGCGAACCGGCGGGCGACCCGCAGCGGCACCTCGTCGTCGAGCGGTGGCGTCCCGAGCGGCACCCCGACGATTCCGGACAGCGCCCTGATGGTCCTGTTCGGCGGGAAGTCCGGTGCCTGTGCCGCCTGGTCGTCCGCGAGCGGCACCAGCCGGAGGAGTTCGTCGTAGACCGCCTGCGCCTCGGCCGTCGTCTCCGCGACGACGGGCAGGATCGGCGTGACGACGCGCGGCCCTCCGTCCGTTCTGCCTGCAGCGACGGCGCGGGCGGTGGTCTCTGCGCGCACGGCGGCGCCGTCGTCGATCGAGGAGACGGCGACGATGAAGACGTCGGCGAGCTCCCCCGCGAGCCGCCTGGCCCGCGAGGAGCCTCCGGCGTGCACGATCGGCGGATGTCCCTGCACGGGGCGGGGAGCGGTCAGCGGACCCGACACGCGGATGTGCGCTCCGACCGCATCCGTCCTGTGCAGCAGCTCAGGGTCGATCAGCCTGCCAGACGCCCTGTCGCGCAGGAACGCGTCGTCCTCCCAGCTGTCCCAGAGGAGCCGGAGCGCACGCAGGTACTCGTCGGCCTCGTCGTAGCGCGGTTCGGCTCCGCCGAGCGGGTCGCGCCCGTGGTTGGCCGCCGCCCGTGGGTCGGCGCCGGTCACGAGGTTGATGCCGGCGCGTCCGGCGCTCAGCCGGTCGATGGATGCGGTCTGCCTCGCCAGCGTGAACAGGTCGTAGTATCCCGTGTTCGCCGTCGCGATGAGGCCGATGCGCTTGGTGACACCCGCGAGGTACGAGACGGCGCTCAGCGGGTCGATGCGCGCCAGCAGATCCGGGTCGCGGAATTCGAGGTCGGCCCCTGTCGCGAGCCACTCCCCGAAGAAGAGGTAGTCGAACTTCGCCGCCTCCGCCGTGCGCGCGGTGCGGCGCAGGATCGCGGGGTCGCGCAGCGGATCATTGTGCGCCCCAGGGTACCGCCAGCCGGACGGGAACGCGCCGAGCGCACGGAACACGGCGCCGAGGATGAGCTGCCTGGTCATCGGCGCGTGCTCTCGCGGCGCGGTCTGGGTCCCGTGGCGGCCGCCATCAGCGTCCCAGGTACTTGGCGATCGACTCCGCCTCTGCCACATTGCTGCGGATGAGCGGGATGGCGCGGGCGACGGCCAGGTCGATGCGCTCGTGCAGATCGAGGCTCGTGACGGCGCCGTTGGTGAAGTCGGAGTCGTTCGCGTAGATCCCGATCGGGAGCGTGAGGGCCTGGAAGAACCCGAACAGCGGCCGGAACTGGTGCTCGATGATGAGGGCGTGCCTGTCGGAGCCGCCCGTCGCGGCGAGCAGGACGGGAGTGTCGACGAGCGCGTACTGGCCGACGAAGTCGAACAGGTGCTTGAACAACCCGGTGAAGGATGCGCGGTACACCGGGCTGGCGACCACCAGCAGGTCGGCGCTCTCGATGCGCTGCAGCTCAGTCTCGACCGATTGAGGCAGCTCGTCTCTGCGCAGGGCGCCGGCGAAGTCGGGCCCGATCTCGTTGACGGCGATGAGGTGCGCGTCGATCGCGAGCTCACGGCCGAACGAGGCCAGGATCTCGCCGACGAGCGCTGTGGTCTTCGACGGCGTGTGCAGGCTGCCGGACACGGCGACGACGCGCAGCGGGCGGCTGGACGGGAGCGACGGGAGCGACGGGATCGACGAGAGCTGAGACATGCCTGCGACGCTAAGCCCGCGCATCCTGGAATACCAGGGCGCGCGTCATGCGACGTAAACCTGCGGCGCAACACGGCGTCATCTGCACGATTCAGAACCGGCGGCGCTGAATCCATCACCGACGGCGGTTGGATCGGCAGAACGTCAGGGATTACCGTAGAGGAATGGTTGCAAACGCAAATATCCCCACCCTGGAACTGAACAACGGCACGGAGATCCCGCAGCTCGGCTTCGGCGTCTTCCGCGTCGAGCCCACGGAGACCACCCGGATCGTCACCGACGCGCTCGAGGTCGGCTACCGCCACATCGACACCGCGGCGATCTACGGCAACGAGACCGGCGTCGGCGAGGCCATCGCCTCCTCCGGCATCGCCCGCGACGAGCTGTTCGTCACCACCAAGCTGTGGAACGACCGCCAGACGAACGCGCAGGCCGCCTTCGACGAGTCGCTCGAGAAGCTGGGTCTCGACTATGTGGACCTGTACCTCATCCACTGGCCCACCCCGGAGAAGGACACCTTCGTCGAGGCGTGGAAGTCGCTCGAGAAGATCTACGTCACCGGCCGCGCGAAGGCGATCGGCGTCTCCAACTTCCTCGTCCCGCACCTGGAGAAGCTGCTGGCCAACACGGACATCGTGCCCGCCGTGAACCAGATCGAGCTGCACCCGGCGCACCAGCAGCCCGAGGTCACCGCGTTCGCCCGCGAGCACGGAATCCACATCGAGGCCTGGGGTCCGCTCGGCCAGGGCAAGTACCCGCTCTTCGACGCCCCGGAGGTCGCCGCTCCCGCCGCCGCGCACGGCAAGACGCCCGCCCAGGTCGTCATCCGCTGGCACCTGCAGACCGGCAACATCGTCTTCCCCAAGTCGAACCGCCGCGAGCGCATGGCCGAGAACTTCGACGTCTTCGACTTCGAGCTCACCGCCGACGAGGTCGCCGCCATCACCTCGATGGAGCGCGAGGGCCGCGTCAGCGCCCACCCCAACGAGGTCAACTAGCCCCGCGTGGATGAGCGGCCCCCGGATCGAAGGATGCGGGGGCCGCTTCGCGTGCGGCGCTGGGTGGATGCCTCAGCGCCGACGCCTTCTCTGCGGCGGCCTACCGTCGCCCCGCTCTGGCGGCCGCGGCGAGTCCAGCGGCCGTGAGCAACAACGCCCCACCGAGCAGCCACAGCACCGCCGCCCACCCCACAGGACCGGCGACGGCCACGAGGAGGGATGCGGCTGCCGCCAGACAGCAGGCGACGGCGAGGCGCTGATACGTGTTCGGCTTCACCATCGGCATCCCCTCACGAGCGCAGGTTGGCCGTGGTGATGCAGAAGCTCGAACCTCGTCGTCCTGACCACTCTCGGTCCTCTCGTTCCCAGATATCATCATCAACATCTGACATGCATGATGCCATTAAAAGGAATCGGTCGACAAGTGGTCCCTCGGCGCACGCCGAGCGCCAGCCAATTCGCGTCGCGCGCGCCCCGAACCCGTAGGCTCGCCGTGTGCGCATCGTGACGATCACCGGGAAGATCATCTACATCGTCGGCGGCTACGGGCTGCTGCTGGTGCTGAACGTGTTCATCTTCCAGCAGCTCGTCAACGCGACTATCGACGTGCTGATCGTCGCGATCCTCAACATCGCATACGTCACCATCGGCGTCCGCACGTTTCGCGGGATCGAGGAGAACAGGGAGGACCCGCGCGTCTGGTGGCGCGCGACGGCCCGCCCAGCCGCCGGGTTCTGGATCGGGGCCGGGCTCGCTGTCGCCGCGGGCATCGCCCTGCTCGGCGCACTCGCCTCGAAGCCGGCCGACGCGTTCGTCCCCACCGTCGCGTGCGTGGTCTACGCCGCCCTCGCCGCGTTCTACCTGCACTCCTCCTACCGGTTGCGCACGCTCGACACCGCACCGTGACGGGTCGGCGCATCCTGTGCGGCCGCCCTGTGCGCTAGCGTCGACTGCATGACGACGCGCGAGCAGGTCGACGCACTGGCCGAGGCCCTTCTGGCCGCGAACGGCGACCGGTTCGCCGCGGTGCGCGACCGGATGTTCACGCTGATCGACGCTGCAACCGCCGACGGGCATCCGCAGTCCACCGAACCCATCGCCGTCGCATCGCCAGAGCGCGCCGACGTGCTGTGCGTGTTCGCCTGCACCTGCATCGGCGCAAGCGAAGGACAGCCGATCACCCTGATCGCCACCAAGCTCAGCGCCGTCGCCCGCGACGAGGCGAGCACGGCGCCGACCGACGCTGAAGCGCTCGCGTTCTCGCTCGCGCTGCTCGGCGACGCCTGGTTCTCCCAGTCGCTCAGGGATGCGGCGGAGATCGCCGACCCCGCGCGCCCGACCAAGGGCGTGCGGCTCTACCTCTCCGGCGATTTCCAGCCCGGCGTCCCCGAGGTGTTCAGCGACTCGGTGGTGCCCACCGTGTCCACGCTCGACTAGGCCACGCTCGACTAGGCCGGTCGACTAGGCTCCGGTCGAATGGGCCCCGGCCGCGGCCGCCCCCTCCGCTTCGAACCGCGCCACCAGCTCGCGCTTCAGCACCTTCCCGCTCGGTCCGAGCGGCAGCGTCTCCAGGATCTCCACGCGCCGCGGATACTTGTATGCGGCGATGTGCTCCTGGGCGAACGCGACCAGGTCGTCGCCGTCTGCGCTCATCCCCGGCATCACCGTGACGACGGCCATCACCTCCTGCCCGTGCGTCTCGTGGCTCACCCCGAACACCGCGACCATCGCGACAGCGGGATGCGTCGACAGCACCTCCTCGACCTCACGCGGGTACACGTTGTAGCCGTTGCGCACGATCATGTCCTTCTTGCGATCCACGATCGTGATGTAGTCGTCCTCGCTCTTCGTCCCGAGGTCGCCGGTGCGGAACCAGCCGTCGACGACCGCCTCCGCATTGGCCTCCGGCAGGTGCAGGTAGCCCTTCATCAGGTTGTGCCCGCGCACCACGATCTCGCCGAGCTTCCCGCGCGGCAGCAGCTCGATCCTGTCGTCGACCTCTGCATCGGCGATCTCCACATCCACACCCCAGATCGGCGTGCCGACCGTGCCGACCCTGGTCGGGCGGCCGCGGTGGTTGAACGAGGCGACGGGCGAGGTCTCGGTGAGGCCGTATCCCTCGTGCACGTCGATGCCGTACACCTCCTTCATCCGCTCGATGACGGCAACGGGGATGGCGGCTCCTCCGGACATCCCGTAGCGCAGTGGCGGCCGCTCCGGGTTGGACTTCGCCGCTTCGAGCAGCGCGATGTACATGGTCGGCACGCCGGTCATGATCGTGCACGCGTTGGCGTTGAGGAGCGCGAGCGCCGTCGCGCCGTCGAACTTCGGCACGAGCACGATCGCGGCGCCTGCACGGAAGCCCATGTTCATCACGCAGGTCTGGCCGAACGTGTGGAACAGCGGCAGACAGCCGAGGATGCGGTCGTCCTGGCCGATGTCGAGCGTGCCGGCCAGCAGCACGTTCACCTGCTCGACCAGCGAGAAGTGGCAACCCTCCGCGCCTTTCGGCTTGCCGGTGGTGCCAGACGTGTAGAGGATGGTGGCGGTGTCGAGCGGGTCGCGGGGCACGTAGGTGTCGACGGGCTCCGCCTCCCGCGCTTCGTCCTCGAGCCTGGCGAACGGCAGCTCGGCCGTCTTGTCGTCCGGCACGAGCACGGACAGGGTCTCGATGCCGGCGAGCGCTGCGCCCTTCGCACCCTCGGCGAGCAGCGGCGCCGCGCAGATCAGCAGCTTCGCTCCACTGTCGCGCAGCACGTAGGCGATCTCCTCCGCCTTCAGCAGCGCGTGCACAGGCACGACGACCGCGCCAAGCGCGAGAACGGCGTAGTAGGCGCGAGGGAAGTCGGGCACGTTCGGCAGCAGCAGGGCGACGGCGTCCCCCTCCCCGATGCCGCGGGAGCGCAGCGCTCCTGCGTAGCGGCGGGTCTGCTCCCAGAGTTCGCCGTATGCGATCTGCTGATCGCCGAAGATCAGTGCGACGTTGTCCGGCATCCGGTGTGCCGTCTCTGCGAGGATGCTCGCGACCGACATCGTGGCGAAACCGTGGCTCATGCGTGTGCTCCCTGTCTCCATTGACAAAAGAACCCATTCGGGTTGCTACGAAACCTACTCCCGCAACCCCGCGCATCCCCTGCGAATCCGTGCACGGACTGCGCGTGTCCTGGCTGGCCGGGATGCGGCTCAGGGAGCGAGCAGGGCGCGGAGCGCTGCGGTGTAGTCCTCGAAGGCCCGGCGGCCGGTGCGGGAAAGGCGCAGGTAGGTGACGGGCGTGCGGCCGCGGTGCGTCTTCTCGACCTCCACGTACCCGGCGTCCTCCAGCTTGCGGAGGTGCGTGGAGAGGTTGCCCGCGGTGAGGTCGAGCAGCTCCTGCAGCCGGGGGAAGGCCATGCTGTCGCCCGGCGGCATGGTCGCGAGCGTCGCCGTGATCTTCAGCCGCACGGCCGGGTGGATGACAGGGTCGAGTTCGTCCACCTGTGTCACTTCCGCACGCGCGCGACGGTGACCGCCGCGCCGACCAGGAAGGCACCACCGCCGACGACGGCCATCACGAGCAGGTTCCACGGAACTCCGGCGAACGGAGCCGCCCCACCGAGAGCGAGCAGGACCACGCCGATGACGAGCTGGATCCTGTCCTGCCAGATCGCCGCACCGCCCAGGTAGAGGGCGCCACACATCAGCGCGTACGCGCTCGGGAAATAGAGCGACGAGAGGTCGTCGGACAGCCCGTTGACCACCAGGCCGATCCCGAGGGCGGCGAAGGCGATGGCGCAGGCGCTCCAGGAGACGCCGTAGACGATGCCGGAGAACGTGGACGGGCCGCGCATCCCCCTGCCGATGCGGGAGCCGATGAGGGCGGATGCCACGATCGAGCCGACGATGAGGACGGCGAAGACGATGCCGGCGAGCGCGCCGGGGATGGTTCCGCTGAGTGGTCCCGTCGCAAGCCACAGCACGAGGTAGCCGATCAACCAGGCGAAGCCCCACACTGCGTACAGCCAGACCACCGGACGTTCGAAGTCGCGGTCGACGCGGCGCTGCTGGTCGTCGATGATGTCGAGCCTGCTGCGCGGGTCTTCGGACTTCTCGTGCTGAGATTGTGTGTCCATATCGACTTTGTAGCACAAAGTAGTTTGCGAGCGCAATAGAAACTGGGAGTTTGCGCCGGGAACATGGGAGGATGGAAGGCTCATGTCTGCCACGATCACCTTTCCTCCCGAGCTGCCGGTCAGCCAGAAGCGGGACGACATCGCCCGCGCCATCCGCGACAACCAGGTGGTCATCGTCGCCGGGGAGACCGGCTCGGGCAAGACGACGCAGCTGCCGAAGATCTGCCTGGAGCTCGGCAGGAAGAACATCGGCCACACCCAGCCCCGCAGGCTCGCCGCTCGCACCATCGCGGAGCGCATCGCGGAGGAGCTCGGCGAGGAGGTCGGAGCCACCGTCGGCTACCAGGTGCGCTTCACCGACCGCGTCTCCTCCGACACCCGGATCAAGCTGATGACGGACGGCATCCTGCTCAACGAGATCCACCGCGACAGGATGATCCGCAAATACGACACGATCATCATCGACGAGGCCCACGAGCGCAGCCTCAACATCGATTTCCTCCTCGGCTACCTCAAGCAGCTCCTGCCCAAGCGGCCGGACCTCAAGGTCATCATCACCTCGGCGACCATCGACCCGGAGAGCTTCGCGGCGCACTTCTCTTCCGCGGACGGCACCCCGGCGCCCATCGTCGAGGTCTCCGGCCGCACATACCCGGTCGAGGTGCGCTATCGGCCGCTCGTCGCCGACGCGCTGACCGACGACGACAGCGACGAGGACGCCGACCCCGTCCCCTCCGCAGACCGCGACTACCTGCAGGGCATCAACGACGCCATCGACGAGCTGTCCCGCGAGGCGCCGGGCGACGTGCTGGTGTTCCTGTCCGGCGAGAACGAGATCCGGGATGCGGCAGACGCCGTCCGTGGACGCAATCTGCCTGGCACAGAGGTCCTCCCCCTCTACGGCCGCCTGTCGTCCGCCGAACAGCACAGGGTGTTCCAGCCGTCGACCATGCCTGGCATCCGTCGCCGCATCGTCCTCGCCACCAACGTGGCGGAGACCAGCCTCACCGTGCCTGGCATCAAGTACGTGGTGGATGCGGGGACAGCGCGCATCAGCCGCTACAGCGTGCGCGCCAAGGTGCAGCGCCTCCCGATCGAGGCCATCTCGCAGGCGAGCGCCAACCAGCGCTCTGGCCGCTCCGGCCGCACCAGCGACGGCATCGCGATCCGGCTGTACTCGCAGGAGGACTTCGAGAAGCGTCCGGAGTTCACGGAGCCCGAGGTGCTGCGCACCAACCTGGCGGCGGTCATCCTGCAGATGATCTCGCTCGGCCTCGGCGACATCGCGGCCTTCCCGTTCCTCACCCCTCCGGACTCGCGGGGCATCAAGGACGGCCTCGACCTGCTGGCAGAACTCAACGCCGTGACGAAGACCAAGGACGGCGACAACGCTCTCACCAAGGTCGGCCGCCAGCTCGCCCAGCTCCCCATCGACCCCCGCTTCGCCAGGATGGTCGTGGAGTCGAAGCGGCACAGCACCTCCCGCGAGGTCATGGCGATCGTCGCAGGGCTCACCATCCAGGACCCGCGCGAGCGCCCGGTCGAGCGCCGTGGCACCGCTGACGAGCAGCACGCCCGCTTCGCCGATCCGACCAGCGACTTCCTCACCCTGCTGAACCTCTGGAACTACCTGGAGGAGAAGCAGAAGGAGCTGTCGTCGAGCGCGTTCCGCCGGATGTGCAAGGCCGAGTTCCTCAACTTCCTGCGGGTGCGGGAGTGGCAGGACGTCTACCGGCAGCTCCGCCAGCTCGCCAAGCCGCTCGGGCTCACCATCGGATCGCCCGCCGTCAACCCGGATGGGATCCACAAGTCACTCCTCGCCGGTCTGCTCTCGCACATCGGGCTGAAAGACCTCACGGCCTCCGGCAACAAGGGAGGAGCTCGCGGCGCCCGCTCCTCCGAGTACCTCGGCGCCCGCCAGACCCGCTTCGTGATCTTCCCTGGGTCCACCCTGGCCAAGAAGCAGCCGAACGCCCTGATGAGCGCGGAGCTCGTGGAGACGAGCCGCCTGTTCGCGAGGATGAACGCATCCATCGACCCTGCCTGGGCCGAGCCGATCGCCGGCGACCTCTGCAAGCGCAGCTACAGTGAGCCGCACTGGGAGAAGAAGCAGGGTGCCGTCGTCGCGTACGAGCGGGTCACCCTGTACGGCGTGCCGATCATCCCTCGCCGCCGTGTGCAGTACGCGCGCATCGACCAGGAGCTCTCGCGCGAGCTGTTCATCCGGCACGCCCTGGTCGAGGGCGAGTGGGACTCCCCCCAGGCGTTCGACCGCGCCAACCGGAAGCTGCGCGCCGAACTGCGCGAACTGGAGGAGCGCACCCGTCGCCGCGACATCCTCAACGACGACGAGGCCGTCTTCGAGTTCTACGACAAGCGCATCCCCGCCGATGTCGTCTCGACGCGCTCGTTCGAGGGCTGGTGGCGCACCGCCCGGAACGAGACCCCCGATCTGCTGACCATGACGCAGGAAGCGCTGCTGGATGCGGACTCCGCGCCTGTGGACGACGATGCGTTCCCTCCGGTCTGGCGCCAGGGCGACCAGCAGCTCACCCTCCGCTACCGCTTCGAGCCTGGGGCGGAGGACGACGGGGTGACCGTGCAGATCCCGCTGCCCCTGCTGGCCGGGCTGCTGCCCGACGGCTTCGACTGGCAGGTCCCAGGTCTCCGCCACGACCTGGTCACCGCCATGATCAAGGCGCTCCCCAAGGCGACCCGCCGCCAGGTGGTGCCCGCCGCAGACTGGGCCTCCCGGCTGCTCGGCGAGCTGAGCGGCACGGCGGGTATGCACGCCCACGATGGAGAGAAGCCCGCTGCGACTCTCGCAGACACCCTCGCGGCGACGATCAGCCGGATGACGGGATCGCGGGTGAGCGGCTCCGACTTCGAG
>Ga0153994_1000262_pt1 | contig 16235 bp, 13 predicted proteins | sample TSNC078MetaG_FD_104735 | JGI IMG/M metagenome (GOLD analysis project Ga0153994, IMG submission 104735) | Attine ant fungus gardens microbial communities from North Carolina, USA - TSNC078 MetaG | ecosystem: Host-associated > Fungi > Mycelium > Unclassified | place: USA: North Carolina, Lumber...
AGGGCTTCTCTGATGCCTAAAAGCGAAGCTTAGATCGTGGCGGTTTCCGAGATATTGGCAATTTAATAAATGGTACCATGGTGGTTACCAGTTGATCTGCCTAATATCTCGGCCATTATTGATCTCCTCGAGACGTGACTGGTATAGATCGAAAGGTCTTTTCAAGGGCTTTCCGTAGCCATTGAGACCGTGAGAATCGATGGAGAATTGATGGAGATATGGCTGAATGAAATTTGTGACAGCATGCAAGCTACTCTACAAGGTTATATGGCTGGGATATGAAGACACCGACAATGACTCTGAATGGTTACTGTAAGGGGACATCTAGGGTCATGCTTAGTAAGTTCTGAGGGTCTGTTCTATTAGTGGCCCAGTGACAGATCGTGTATCATACTCCCACCATTCCTGAGTCTTCCCTGTCTGTGTCATGCAGTATGATGCCTTCTAATCTATAATTGGACAATTGTGATTACTGATCTATGTACATGTGACTGTGCATGTGACTGTCTAGTATAGAGTATATATACTAGCAATGTGTTGTAGATATACTTCACTTGAATCTCAACTTAGCTTCCAGGACTATTCATTAGCTTGAAGGGTAATTGCCTCTGAGTGATTCTCTTACAGTTACCAGTAATGGAACTGGAACATGTCAAGGAATTAATGAATGATTTTTATCTCAAGTATCCCTCTAAACTGGGACCATTATGACCCTGAAATACCTTCATTCCACTTCCCCAACTCCATTACTCCGCAATCACTCTATTTCAAAAAAAAAAATTTTTTTTTGAGTACTTATACACATTTTGGAGTACAGTTTCCTTTGCACTGACTTGCTTACTTGTATTCCACTCTGCAGTTTCTGTTGCAATCTGATACAAGTATTTCAGAAGCAGTCTCCATTGCAAAACTTACATACTTGTATTCCTTCACAGCTTCCCTTGCAGTTATCCAATACTTGTATTCTTGCTTCATTATTTATTATCACTCTATCACAAATAGTCACTTACTAATTTGTAGTTGGTGATTTGATACTTGAATAGTTCAAAAAAGCAAAGTTTAGACAATGACAAAAGATGTTGTAAGTCTGAGGTCTAATCCTCAGACTATGAGTCCTTATATACATGAAAGTGATGGTCTGTGTACTAGGACAGATCATCACATGCTACTACCTATTGTTCTATATATGGTAGTGTCTTTGTGCTGTAAATAGTGATAACCTAACCATATGGAGGCTGTCCTTTGTTCTAAGAAAAGGACAGATGACTATCTATGAGTAATTAATGAAGTTCATATGCAAACATTGAGGCCTTCATATCTCCACGGATACTGATTGCCTTGAGGTCATTTTAGGCTCATTCTAAGCGGTATAAAGAGGGCTTCTGATGAGCCTAGAACCAAAGCTTAGATCGTGGTGGTCTCCGAGATATTAGCAATTTAATAAACAGTACCATGGTGGTTACCAGTTGATCTGCCTAATATCTCGGCCAATACTGATTGCTTCAAGGTGTGACTGGTATCGATCAAAAGGTCTTTTTAAGGGCTTTCCGTAGCCGTTAAGACTGTGAGAATCGTCAAAGAATTGGTGGAGATATGGCTGAATAAAGTTTGTGACATACTCACATCCATTTTCTGCCTACAGAAAGAACAATAGTATTTATCAAACAAGAAAATTACAAAGTTCCAGTGCCAACTGAATATATGACTGGAGAGAAACTACTACTCCTCTCTTCCACACTCTCCATTCTATTTTCCTCTTCTTGTCTTCCAACTTCTTCCTCTTTCTCCACTTCATCTAGTTCCTGTTCTCTCTGCTTTCTCTTATCCTTACTCCTTTGTACCTCCGTCTCCTCTTCCTTGGACTTCAGCCACAAAAACTGTTTCTCATCAGAGTCCTGGCCCTCTATGCCAGCCAGCTTTTCTAACACCACTGTGATCCTCTGGACATCCTTCCTTAAACCCTGCAACTCACTCAACTCCTCTAACTTCCTCAAAACCTCCACCTTCCACTCTGCATCCATTTATTGCTTTGTTTTTCTTGCTTTCGACCTCTGGACTACTTCTGCCCTTGCCTTTGTATGTGCACCTTATCTGCATCAAAAGGCTTACAAGCAGCCTTGGTCTTGATGCAGGGAGCACATGACATTACATAACTATAGGAGTTAACAAAGTGATGAAAGAACTTAACAAAAAACTCATGGTAAATTTTGTGGGATACACAAGATCCTGAAATCCACGCACCTCTCACATGGATTGCCTCCACCAACAGCTGCCATTTCCATTTCTCTTGTCAACTCCTGACATCATTGGCGGAACTCTGGAGTTTCTTGGGGCAAATATCAAACACATTGCCTCTTGGTCAGAGGTAAAAGGTCAATTAAGTTTATTTCCTCATCAGAGGGAGGATTTTGTAAGAAAGCTAAACTCCAAGCTGGAATAAAGCCAACTGCTCTTTGTTCAGCAATTGACAAAGAGAACTCGATAGAGTTCTCGTTAGATTCTTTACACTACTTATACAACTACTATATGGTCTGTGCACTTCTTTCCCATGCCTATCATATGACCTATCATGTGACATCATGTGATGTGATACTATGACTTCCTGTTATGTGACTGTGACTATGTGACACTTGTGATGTAATACTTTTCTGCACTTCCTTCTGTGTAGTAAGTCCAAGATAAAAGAAAAGAAAAAGAAAAGAAAAGAAATATAAATAATGACTTAGCCATTTTACCAAGTCATGATAGATTTGATAGAGGAAAGAAAGTTTTGGTTCAGTTTTTTGCACTGTTGTTGTTCCATGGTGGCAATGTGATCTGCCTTGAGATGATGAGCTAAATCTCTTTGACGTTCCTCTTCTCTCTGCCGCAACTCTTCCTCCTCCTTTTTTCTCCATGCCTCTTCCTCCAATCTTTTCCACTCTGCTATTTTTGCCTTTTTTTGGGCTTGGCACTCAAGCCATTCCTTTTCTTCCTGCTGTTGAAGCAAGGTTTCTGCCTCAGTATGTATTCTGGCTAATTCAGCCTCATAGCACTCATTATCGGAGTCGGAGAGGTTAGCAATTGAGATAAAGTTAAAGGACATGGTAGTAGAGTTTCAGGTTGAAAGTCTGCAGAGAAGGATTTTTAAAAACTGGAGTCAGGTGATATTTAAATTGCTTATGTATAGAAGTTTTGAGGGCTCAGCCTTAAAGGGGGGGTACTGTTATATTCCAGAAATATGATAATTATGTAATTTATTTCTCCTAATAATTCTCCTAAAATTAATAATAGTAGAATAGCATAGTAGACTACTCTTCTCCTATTCTGGACTTCCTATAAGTATTTTATTGCAGTGATGTGAGTAAGTGACCTATTAGAATACAAAGTCTCAGTCTGAAGTGTGCAGAACTAATTCATTGATGTACCTATTAGAACACAAAGTCTAACTACATCAGCATGATATATGAAACAGTCTAATAAAAGTCTTTACCTCAGTCTAAAGTGTGCAAAACTGAGGTGTAAGAAAAATCTGTGCTGGCAGACATACTTGCTTACTAATCAATCAGAAGATAATGATGAGAGAAAATAGAGACAAAATAATAGTCCACAGAGAACATATTCAACAAAGTACTGTGCAGTTACAGTGTAATTCCTCAGTTTGTAAATTAACGTCATTTGGTCCTAATACTCTCTCTGTCCACTCCAGATTCCTATTCTACTTCCTTAGGACCTCTTCTCTGACAACTTTCCTCCACTCCAAAATACGCGACCAACATCACAACCAGAGACTGGGGCACAACACATAAGTTGAAGCCAAGGTCGTTTATCAAGTCATACTCTACTCTGACAACTTTTTCCTTCCACCAGAGTCTTCTCTTAGGGTTATACCATTGCTAAGTATTATCTATTCTCCAAAGTAGTATATTACTCTGTTCTGGAGTATAATTCTATTTATAACTCTGCTCTTCTGTTCTCTGTAATTCTGTCCTTGACAATCTTGATCATTCCAGAGGGTCCAGATCCTGTGAGATTTGTCTGTTTCTATACCATTAACAGAGATTGGTGATGGTTGAGTGCTTAGTACCAAGCAGTAGCTAGTACCATTGTGATAGGCAGTGGCATCCCAGTCTGGAATCACAGCCATCAAAGGAGTGAAGGAGGCCTAAAGTTTGAGATATTATTTTTCTGGTGATTGAAGAAAGGGAGAGATGTGTAGCATTGGTAAGAGTTTATAACAACCAGGTAATAGCAAGGTGTAAGAGTACTTATGCTTGTAGCTTATCATGCTCACGGCTGCAATGAACACATAGTACTTGTTCCCTGAAGCCCATAAGAGTGGCTAGAGAACATGGTGTAGTGGTAAGAGCACTAGTCAACTCACCTGGTGATTGTTCAAGTATAATAAGAAAGAATAAGAGGTAAAAACAATGATATTGCTACATACCAAAGGGGCACTTTATATACTATACTAGACTAACAGTATAGTGTGATAGAATGATAGGTCAGAACAGAGGTAAACTAATATAATGAGCCACTATTTAATAGAAGAGAGTGCAGCAGACTAACAAACAACACTACTTACTATTACTTATTGTTCCACAGATCATTGTAGGAAAGGAGCACAGCATACTGACAAATAACACAGTTAATGCTATTCAGAATTAGTAAAGGTGATCATCCACTCTTACCACCAACATCGTTGGTAGCACCTGAGTGTAGTTTAGCATATTTTACTGTTCGAAACTGTTATCCATCATGAATCCAAATATTGACCACACAACTGCTTGACCCAACGACACCGCTTTTAACATAGAAGGGAACTAACCTTCCACACAACACAAGGTCAACATCCCTTGCGAACCCACTTCTCCCATGGATGACGACTCCATGCTCTCAGAGGAGGACTATGCTACCTGCATTGCCTCTCAGAACAACATAAATGAAGATGTTGTCCACTCCTCCCCCTCCTCAAATGTTCCATCATTTGACTTTGTACTGCCCCCCTTCCAAACTCTACATGTCTCCAATGAGGAGAACCCTGGCCTTACCCCAACAATTGATACAATCACATCAACAAAACCTTCCCCTTCCACAGTCATCTCTTACAGCGCCAATGTCCCTGCTAATTCTACTCTGTGGGATGGCAATTTCATGGCTACATCCCTATTCAGCACAAACGAGTTCCTAAATAGCGACATTAACAATATTTCTTGTTCACTTCAACACATGGCATGCTTCCTTAGGCAACGCAATCTTGAAGGACGCAATGGAAATAACATTAAACAACTGGACCTCTTTGAACAATCAGCTTGGGACTTCATATCAGCCATCTTCGAATCAGGATGGGATATTCTCACAACTGCTAACAAGTCAACCATCAGAGGCAACATCACAAAAGAATTTGGCAAGGCAATCAATCCCCCATCAAGAGAAAACATTTGTCATGGTACTCACATCAGTAAGGTACCCCCCCCTATCCCACCCTGCTCTTCCAAGAAAGTCTTGGAAAAGTCAAAGGCACTCCAACGAAGCATCTCTACCAAAGATAACTCCTACGTATCATACACTCAGGCTGTGTCATATGTTACAAACACTCTCAAGATCAAAGAAGCTTTCCCTGCTCTACCAAATAAGAAAGTTCTTGAAATGCACAATGCAACTTTTGCACAACCTGTCAACAAAACCAAGAAAGTCCAATACACTACTAAAGGACCTTCCAGAAAACAGGTCATCATCCCAGTACCTGTGAGGGTAACCAGAGTAGAGCACTCCAGGAGATTCCTCAGTTAAATTATACTATGGAATATGTTACAACTCACCTCCAGGAGATTCCTCAGAGAATTAGATGAGGCTCCTGGAGGGAATAATCTACAATATATACTAAAATGCTCTTGCATTCCATTCTTTGGTAACTAGGGGCTGCACAATGAAATTGTGTTGGGAGGCAATGGGAGGTGCTCTGGGGTCATATGTGGGAGGTCCTCTTATATTTACCCCCCCTCCAAGGTTGCTGCATCTTGAAGCAATGGTTCTGGGATTGAAAATGGCATCGAAGTCTGTCTGGCAGATGTGTCTTGGGGTGTCTGGGTGCTTCCAATAGTACTCCACGATGAGGTCCAGTGCCTTGACATCGGAGGCTGCCTCCCAAGAGTTGTGTTCTCTGCTAAAACCCTTCCACTTGACCAGGAACTAGAACCTCCTCCAGTGCCAGCGACTATTTAATATCTCTTCTACTTCCTACTCTTCTTCTCCATCGACGACAATGGGTGGCAGCAGGGCTTGCAGTTTCCTCCCTGGGATTGGATCTTCTGGAGCAGCAGACAACTTTACGATGTTGAACACTGGGTGTAACTGCCTCATTCCATGAGGTAACTTGAGACGGTAGGCTAATGGTCCCACTTGGCATTCTATTTCAAAGGGTCCTAGTCGGCGATGTGACAACTTCAGAGATGGACGTGTTGTTTTGATGTCTGACGCATCTAAGTATACTCAGTCTCCTGGTTTGTACATGGGGGCCGGAGTCCTCTTTCAATTGTAGTACTGCGTCATGTCTTCCCGTGCTTTGCAGATCGCTGACTTGGCCTCTTCAGTGGCGGATTTCATCCTCTCCATGAATTCATTGACTGTCTCTAGTCTGGAGGGGACTTGGCTTGGCTCAAAGCCCATACGGGGAATTTATCCAGTGTCTAGTAGGAACAGAGGTTGCTGCATTGTGGAGTGGACATGGTTGTTGTGCTGGAACTCCGCGATGGATAGGAGGTCGTACCAGTCGTTTTGCTGTTTGTTGACGAATAGGCGGAGGAACTGGTTGAGCTCCTGGTTGACACGTTCTGTTTGTCTGTCTGTCTGGGGGTGCCAAGCTGTGGAGGAGGATAGTCGTATACCTAGTAGCCTGTACAGTTCCTTAGTGAATGAAGCTACAAATTGGGGTCCATGGTTGGAGACAACACATTTCGGGAGGCTGTGGAGCTTTCAGACGTAGTGAAGAAAGAGTCTGGCCACTCCTTTTGCTGTGACTGTTGTGTGCATCGGAACGAAGTGTACTCTCTTGGAGACGGAATCTATGACAGTCATGACGGCGTCATGTCTGGAGGACTCTGGGAGTTTGACCATGAAATCGACACTGAGCATATCCCACCATGCGTCTGGAATGGAGAGCAGTTGAAGCTCGCCAACTAGAGAGTGTCACCAGGGTTTCATCCAGAGACAGAGATCACAGGTACTTACATACTGGCCAATATACCTAGACATCTGAGGCCACCAGTAGCTCCAGGATACCGGTACTAGTGTCTTCCAGCGTCCGGGGTGACCTGCGATATGGGTGTCGTGGCAGAGGGCTACGATTTGTCTGCGTAGGTCCAAACTTTGAGGTATGTATATCTTTCCTCAGAACTGGAGTAGGCTATCTATGTTCGACTACTCCGAGGAGTGCACTGTCCTGTTGGCGGAGTGTCGGAGCTCTTGTGCTACCTTAGCGATGGGTTCCTCTTGGTCTCCATTCCAGTTTCCTTTGCATATGTCAGACAAAATCTTCTGTTCCACGCCTGTCAGTTCTACTCCTTCTAGGGCATACACCGCAAGGAACTCCAGTCAAAGGAGGACAACGTTCTCATTATTAGAGGCTCTGTTTCTGTGATCAGCTCTCCTCAACAGTGCATCCGGTTTGCCCATAGTATGTCCAGGGCGGTGATGAAGCAAGAAGTCGAATCTAGCCAGATGCAAGGACCAATGAGCTTGACAATGGTTAAGTTTCTTGGCTGTCATGAAATACTCGAGGTTCTTGTAGTTGGTCCAGATTTCTACCGGATGGGTTGCTCCTTTCAAAAAGTGCCTCCACTCTTCTAATGCATGGATAATGGCTAGCATTTCCTTGTCGTGGATTTCGTAATTCTGCTCCACAGAGGACAAGGACTTACTATAGAATGCTATGGGGTGCCATTTTCCATCCATCGTTGACTACTGAGACAAGACTGCCCTTGTAGCGAAGTCCAAGCTATCCACTTCGATCTGGAAGGGGTCCAATTCCTAAGGAGACACCAACACTGGAGCAGTGGTTACCACTGTTTTGAGGTCTTCAAAGGCTGCCTGTTCCTTTCCGCTCTACGTCCAGACTTGTTCAGAGCATGTTAGGTCAAAGAGGGGTCGAGCTTTGGCAGAAAAGTCCCGAATGAACCTCCAGTAGAAGTTCACGAAGCCTAGGAAAGCCTAAACATCTGTCTTGTTCTCTGGAGTAGGCCATTCTTGAACTCCTGCGACTTTGACTGGATCCATGGAGACTTTGTTCTCTGAGATGACCAGACCCAAGTACTCAATCTGTTGCTTGTAGAACTTGCACTTCTCCAAGCGGAGGAAGAGTTTGTTCTCCTTTAAGATCTGTAATACCTGTTGGACCGCTTGTGCGTGCTTTTTCTTTGTCTTGGTGAAGATCAGGATGTTGTCCAGATAGACCACCACAATACCTTCCGCTATGAGGTTCTGAAAGATGTCGTTTATCATGGTTTAGAAGGTGGCCAGACTATTAGTCATTCTAAAAAACATTACCAAGGGTTCGAATAGGCCTTGATTGGTTCAGAAGGCCGCCTTCCACTCGTCTCCAGGCTTAATGTGAACGTTGTTGAAACCCCAACAGACATCCAGCTTGGTGAAGTATTTGGCTCCGCGGAGTTGGGACACGAGTTCAGAGATCAGTGGGAGAAGGTACTTGTTCTTGACTGTCATAGAGTTGAGTGCTCGATAGTCCTGAACCAACTGGAGTGAGCCATCCTTCTTCTTGATGAAGAACACTGGAGCTGCCATGGGGGATTTGGAGGGGCAGATTCGTCTGGTGTGCAGATTCTCCTCTAGGAAGGAGTCCAACTCCTTTTGTTCCACCAGAGACAGAGGGTAGACCTTCGACAACTTAGACTTTGAACCCAGAATGAGTTCAATGGCATGGTCCCATTGCCTGTGCTCTGGGAGAATGTCGAAGTTTTCCTTGGCAAATACAGACTTGAATTTTCTGATGTAGTCAGGCAAAATGAAAGGTTCCTTCCATGCCTCTGCGGATTGACCAACTCCTTCTGCAAGTTTCTGGGAGATTATAGAGGCAGCACATAGGTCTTCCACAGTGGACTCCAGGAGGATTCTAGTCATGAAGAGTCGGTCCCCTGGCTCATATTCAGCTTCACGAGTCTGAATGGGGGTCTCGTCCTCTTCCGAGTCTTCCGCATACTCTGGAGGGGGTCCAGACTGGCAGACATTGAGGGCTCTGGTCTCCATCCTCTTCTGCGATGCTTGTTCCTTTTGTATCACACGGCATTCTTCACATCGAGGAGGGCATCGGTTCATCTGCATTTTTCTGGTTTGCCAATTGACCTCTGGGTTGTGGTCCTTGAGCCAGGTATAACTGAGGATCATGTTCTGCCTTCTGAGGCTAGAGACAGCGAGGAGCGTCCTTTCGGAGTGGGTTTTGTAACAAAGAACTACGTCTACCACTTTGGAGATCTAACCTGCCTCATTGGGGGAGCCGTTCATGTTGTACACCAGTATGGGGTAAGAGATGCTCTGGGTGTTAATACCTTTTGTTCAGATGAAGTCTCGATCTATGAAGTTGCCCATAGCTCCAGAGTCCAAAAGTGCCTTGACGGAATGCACCTCGCTGGTGTCTGTGGTGCTGACTTCTATTGGAAGGATGATCAATGTCCTACAAGCATCGAGGGTATTGACAGAGAGTCGTTTGGATAACCTCTTTTCCCATTTTGGCTTCCGGGGTTGCGCTGTCCTGTTCGGAGCAGAGGGAGAGAGAGGAGGTGCGTCTATAGGTTCATGGATATCTGTATTGACCTCTTCTATGTCTAATACAGCGAACCTATTAACTAGCAGCGACCGGGGTGTACTTTTCACCAGCCGTGCTAAACAAAACTCTTCTCCTGGGCTGAACAAACCTCTTCTTCCTCTACTACATCCTTCAGAGCCATTAAATCTTCAATCAATTTCTCCCTTTGCTCTGCAGTTAACCTCCAGACGTCCAAACAGTGGGGGCAGTCCTTCACAAGATGATTGGCCTCTCTACACCAATAGTAACCTCGCAGAGGTAAAGAGCATGTTTTCCGGACTGCGTCTACGTTCATGGGTATTCCTCCGGATGGTATAGGTGGAGGCAGAGGAGGTCTTGGTGGAACGGAAGGTAGAGTGGAGTACAGAGAAAGAGGTTGGTCGAGCAGGGGCAGAGCATGCAGGAGTCACGGTCGTCGACTAGAGCATGGATTAGAATGCTTCATTTTCCAACCATGTCTGGTCGATCCTCCAGGCTGCTGCATACTAGGCCTCTGGATCAGTGTCTGCAGGTTGTCCAAAGGGCATGGTGGTGATCTGACTTTGAACGTTCAATTTGAGTCCACAGCGGAATTTGACCACCAAGGTCTGGGGGTCTGTGTATCCGGCGTCTGAGGCTAAGATCAGGAAACTGTCTAAGTAATCATCTACTGTCCAGTTTTCTTGATAGTATAAAGACCCCTCCAAAGTGTTGATGACGTCCGCTTCTGTATTGACCAGAAAGAATTGACTTCGGAATTGTTGTTTGAAGTTGGTCCAGGATTGAATTAGGAAGATGCCAGTGTCTGCCTCCTGGCAAAAGAAGTTCTTAGACCACTTCGCAGCATGTCCATCCTTGAAGAAAGCGAGGGTCCAGAAGATTTTTTCCTCGTCGCAGGTGAACTGCTCTGGGGCCAGGTGCAAATACAGCGTACAGGAGTCAAGGAAGGCTTATCTGGAACTCCGTTCACTAGAGAAGTCTGGGGGAGAGGGGAGTTTTGGCCTTGCTTGCTGTTTAGACAAAGCGGCCGGAGCAGGGGAGGGAGGTCTAACCAGAGGAGGAGATGTAGGTATCAGAGGCAGAGCGACAGTTGGTGTAGGAGTGGGGCTGGTCATAAATTGGGTGATTTGTTGTATTTGAGTGATCAGGGCTGTGAGAGTAGTGTTTATAGCATGTTCCGAAGCGTTCTGTCATTCTGTCAGCTCCTGAAAATGGTACTGTAGGTAGCCCAAGGTGTCGGCTATGCCTGGGGGGGTGTCCGTGGGCAGCAACATTGTCCTTGGAGCGGAGTGATCAGAGGGTTAGAGTTTGTCAGCAGAGGGTGACCTGAGGGCGGCTGTCCACTGAGAATTCCTAAGGCTCTGATAATGAGATCTAATTCTGCTGTGAGGACGACTGGAGTAGAGCACTCCAGGAGATTCCTCAGTTAAATTATACTATGGAATATGTTACAACTCATCTCCAGGAGATTCCTCAGAGAATTAGATAAGGCTTCTAGAGGGAATAATCTACAATATATACTAAAATGTCCTTGCATTCCATTCTTTGGTAACCAGGGGCTGCACAATGAAATTGTGTTGGGAGGCAACAGGGGGCGCTCCAGGGTCATGTATGAGAAGTCCCCTTACAGTACCCAATGACCTTGCTGAAAATATTATGGGCAATGCTAGCACCCATATATTTCAAATCAACGCCCTGCTGAAGAACGTCAAATCATTGATGTGTTTGGAATTCATCCATCCTTGTTCTGGTGGAATTGCCATTATTACTAACAATGTACCAAACCCTAGTGACCTTTCTGTCATAGAAAAATATTTCAAGTCAGTCGAGAGTATTAACAGCAATGATATTCTAAGTCCCTGACTTCCTCAATCAAAATCATACCTGAAAATCACGGGCCTTCCCTACTTACGAGCTGATAGCAACAAAATCACTAGCGAGAATGTCATAGACTTCATGAAGTACATAGATCTTTTTGAGAATATTTTCCTGGCCACCAAACCCCACATTATCAAAGCATCCCCCAAGTCAGATATGACTATCATATGGTTTGATATATGGGACACCCAGAATGGTTCCAAAGCCAAACTGTTAATTAATCATTCTTTTAACTTAGGTCAACATATCGCCACGGTCAGAGTAACTAACATGAACCCAGGCGTCCCCCAGTGTCACAACTACTAGAAATGGGGCCATTCTACCTTTTCTTGCAGAGCTCATGGATCGTGATGCCAAAAATGTAGCAGACCACACAAACTCAAACACTACAGAGATCTAGCGTGGTGCTGCAAAGCTAATCCCAAACTAAACCCCTTCCGACTCGAAACTGCCCAGAGCCTACCATGCTCTCACTCTTTCAAATGCATCAACTGCAAAGGCAAACATATGGCCGATGACTACAAGTGTTCCTTCTGGAGAAACTGATTCAACAGAGACTAGCACTCAAAAAAGGCACAGGAAGCCCAGGAAACCAGGGCCAATTCAATTCGCCTAGTCATAGGCGGTAAGAAACAATGATTAAAGAAACCCTAAAAATATTTTCACAGAACGTCAGAAAAAACAAGACTCTGATGAATATTATATTAGAAAACAGCAAAAACACCATGGATGTCATCCTCGTTCAAGAACCACCTAAGTCCCTCATTCGCCGTGTTCCGAGTCATTCTAACCCTTTAGGAGATCCAATATATGGCACCTCTAATCACCCTGACTGGACCTTATTTATCAGACAAGAACCAGCTCAGGAAAACTATACAAGAGTTGCAACATATGTCAACAAGAAATTGATGAAAATGAGGTTCACTCTCAGACCCAATATAATCAACCATCGAGACATCGATGTTCTAGCCTTCCACTCAGGCCAACACATCAATTACATCATAAACATCTATTCCAATGATAACCAAAATGCTCTCCAAGTCCTCAACTGTAATATCATTGACCTAAATGATACTGTTGTCATAACGGGCAACTTCAACATAAGGAACAACAATTGGGATCCTAACTATCCTCATCATTCCATCTATACTGAAGATTTATTCACTGTGGCTGAAAGCCTAGGTTTAGATCTCTCACCCCCTCTTAACCCCAGTCCAACTAGGTTTGCAGACAATCTGCATGACACTAACTCTGTTATAGACTTAGTTTTCATCAACCCTAATAATCCAGGTTTCAGCCAACACTCCCTTCACTCTGAATTGCACAGACCCTCAGACCATGTCCCCTTCATTATTGAAGTTGGTATTAACAAGACTAACATAGATAACTCCTTCTGGTCCATATGCAAAGATAGCGAAGAAGAAAAGAACTTCATCAAAGCTATAACTGACAACATACTCGCCCTTGATACCACAAACATCACGTCCAAAGAAAACCTAGAAACGATTGTCCAATGACTAGCAAACATCTTCAATGACGAATGGCACTCCCAAGCCAAAAAGAAACACATCACAAAACATTCTAAAGAGTGGTGGACTCATGCATGTACCAAAAGTCTGAACAGATACCAGAATACAGGGCTCATTGAACATTGGTGGGAATTCAAGTCAAACACCCGAATAGCAAAAAGAGAATTCTTTGACAACAAAATCTATGAAATCACCTCTTCAAATAAAAGACTATGGGACCTTATGAATTGGGTGAAGAGAAAAACTCTGCCAACTATTAAATCCATCCTATATAAAGGCCAACCATGCAATACACTACCAAACTTGTGGCACGCCCTGCACTCGTCTTACAACTCAGCCGAAAACAGACCTATAAATGCCTCCTTCCTAAACGAAATCCCTCAAGCTGACCAAATTCCATGGCCTCCCTTCTCAAAACAAGAATTCAAAGACACTATAGCTAAGTGCTCATCTTCGTCAACTCCTGGTCCAGACCACATTTCCTGGAGACATCTTAAATCAATAATCACAAATGACAGATGCCTACTCAAAATTATACAAATTGCTAACACGTACATTGACTTAGAATTTTGGCCGTCTCATTTCAAATTGTCCAATACAGTAGTTATACCTAAACCAAACAAAATCAATTACAACTCCCCAAAATCATTCCGTTCCATTGTGTTACTCAATACCATGGGCAAACTCATTGAAAAAGCTATTAGCAACAGACTTCAATTCCATCTGTTAGCTAATGACTTCCTTGACTCTCATCAGTTTGGGGGTATTCACCAGCGATCTACAATAGATGCAGGCATATACCTTACTCATCTTATCAGGGTGGGATGGCTTAGACAATGCCACATGAGCGTTCTTGCCTTTGATATCGCTCAATTTTTCCTCTCCCTCAACCACCAATTTCTCTCACTATGTCTTAAAAAAGCTGGCCTTAACACTAATGTCATCCATTTTTTCAACAGCTACCACTCAAATTGCTCTACATCATATTCATGAAACACCTTTACTTCCCCTTTCTTTAATGTAAATGTCAGTGTTGGTCAAGGCTCTGCCCTCTTCCCCATTTTATCAGCCTTATACCTAGCTCCAATTATAAAAATGTTCAAAAAAAGAATTAAAAATCTTAATAAAGAAATTCCTACAGACATCTTCTCTTTTGTTGACAACAGACTTTTGATTTCTCAGGAGAAGAGCTATTCCCTTTCTAACTCCTTTTTATTATGTAGTTACAACATTATATTGAAAATCCTAATCGACGCTGGCCTTGTCATAGAACACAACAAGACAGAGATCTTCCACTTCACAAGAGCCCGACATCCCCCCAACCCCTCCATCGACCTAACAACTGTAGGAGGTCCCATCATCAACCCTAAACCCATCTGGAGATACCTAGGTTTCTTCTTTGACCAAAAATTAAACTTCCATTACCACACTCACTTCTATGCCACTAAATGCCTCTCTACTCTTAGCGCCATGAAAATGCTAAGCAATTCCTCACGAGGCCTACTCCCCATACAGAAACAACTCCTATACAGAACTTGCATTCTACCTATTGCAATGTATGGATTCAATCTTTGGTTTTTCAAAGGCATCCTAATTGTAAAAAATATCAACAAACTCAAAAAAATGCAATGCAAGGCAGCTCTTTGAATTACTGGTGCCTTCCAAACATTCTCTTCCGATGGTATTGAAGCTATTGCAGACCTCATACCCATCACTCTCCACATGCGTAAACTCAACGGCAGGCATCACCTCAGGTACGGCTCCATCCCATCTTCGCATGCCATTAACTCACTACTAGATTCACAACATGCAAAAAATTACCCTCCACACAAAGCTGCCACATCCAAACTCACCGACAAATAGAGATCTAACCTTAAAAGCCCCATCAAGGATGTCAATGAATGTCTCAACAGCATTAGAGACTGTTATAATCCGCTTTTCCCTCTTTTTTCTCCAGGTTCAAGAGTAGTCGATCATTTCTCTAGTAGATTTAGTTTTCACTCTCCTTCCTCTTCATCCAATGAAGATCTTTTCCATCACCTCCAGAACCTTGATCAAGCCTTCAGGTCTTCTCAAACATCGTCTCATAACATTGCCATCATAGCAGACAGAGGCATAAAAAAATCGCAAGTAGCCATCGTGGTTGCGCACATATGGACTGACAATTCCATCGTCCAACGTTTGCAAGTCAACTCGATAAACGTTACATCAATAGAAGCTGAACTCATGGCTATCTGCTTAGGCTTAATACCTGCTATGGAGAAGAAAAACGTTCATGACATTATCGTCATCACTGATTCTATTGCTGCAGCGAAGAAAATCTTCAAATCTAAAACTGACCCTCTTCAAAACATGTTCATCCCAGTCACATCAGCAATCGATTCCTTCTTCAGAAAAGATGGCAGAAACAAAATTCAATTTTGGTTTTGCCCCAGCAAGGCCAAGTGGCCTAAACACAAACTCATAGATGACCAGGTCAAAGCTGATAACTGCACTCCCATCTTTCCCAGCAAAGAATTGCACCTATTCAACAAAAAGAAAGAATGCAATAACATCCTCCATGAATGGCAAGACTCCTTCATGACCAATCCTAAAAGAGGCCAATGTTTCCTTGACTTTGAAGACGAAAATCAAAAAGTCATTAGGCCAACATATGCTAAAGGCGGCTTGTGGCTTCCTTCTATAGGCTTCACCAACTTGCTATGCACCCACTTCACCCACATGACTACCAGCCACGCTCCCATTGGAGAATACCGACAAAGGTTCTTTCCTCACCTCCCATCAGCTGCCTGTGCGGTGAAGCCAAAATTCAAACATGAGAACACATTGTCATGGAATGTGATATACATGATCCTTCCACTCATCCATGCAACATCATCATAAACAGTTTCGTTCACTTTCTAGTGGACAACCCTAGCACATTTAGTTTCAACAATGGTTGAGATCTCATCGTAGTGTGACTCCCCCAAGTAAAAGCACAGCATTTTTCTTTTTCATATACCTCATTTCTCATTTTCTTTTCACCCTTTTCTTTCTCTATGTATTTAAGTAGG
>Ga0153994_1000264_pt1 | contig 16094 bp, 12 predicted proteins | sample TSNC078MetaG_FD_104735 | JGI IMG/M metagenome (GOLD analysis project Ga0153994, IMG submission 104735) | Attine ant fungus gardens microbial communities from North Carolina, USA - TSNC078 MetaG | ecosystem: Host-associated > Fungi > Mycelium > Unclassified | place: USA: North Carolina, Lumber...
ATCTTTGTTAACCTGTCAACTACTACTAAAATTGAGTCATACCCCTGAGCCAAAGGCAACTTGGTGATAAAGTCTGCCGAAATGTGCATTCAAGATTTTTCTGGTATTGAATTGGGCATTAATTTTCCTGCCAGTTGCTCTGTGTGATTTTTATTTTGCTGGCAAGCATCACATCTGTAAGGGGAAATCCTAGGGAACAGCCTAGATCATGAGTACGGCTCCCACCTAAAGGGCTATTATAAGTATTCGTGAGATGCTATCCTACACTCTCCTTCCCTTCTCTCCTATGTCCACCTTGATGTGCCTATTGATCTATAAATAGGACAATGGTATTATTAGTTAGTGTTCACGTGACTAGTGCGCACAGACCATTGGTTCTAGTATATAAGACCGCCTGTGTAGTTAGATATAGCGTCACTCGAATATCACCTTAGCTTCTGGGACAATTACCTTAGCTTAGGGTTAAGTTGCCTCTGAGTGTCTTCAGCCCCTAACAACATCCTTCTACATATCACTTCACCTCTTTTGTCACTCCTGGCCACCAAAAGTTATGAGTGACCAACTCTACTGTCTTCCACTGCCCTCTGTGGCCTTCTACTGGTGTATCATGATGTAGCCTAATAATTTCCGTTCTAAGCTTATTGTCATGACTTGGCAAAATGGCTAAGTTATTATTTAATATTTCTTTTCTTTTCTTTTCTGATTATTGTTTTTCTTTTCTTTTTCTTTTCTTTTCTTTTTCTTATCGATGGATGTGGAAGGAGAAAGTGACTCATAGGGAAGCATAGGATAAAAGGAAGGGTTAGGGTTACTCTTCATGTATAAATAGTGTACAGAATCTAACGGGAACTCTATCAAGTTCTCTTTGTCAAATACTGATAAAGGAGCAGTTGGCTTAATTCCAGCTTTGGAGTTAGCTAGTCTGATACTTATCATCCTTAGGTACATAAACCTTTCCTTTCTTGTACATTACACCATCAACTTCTCTCCACTCTTCATCTCTCAATACCTTGACTCCAGCTTGTTTCATCTCTTCTACCACTTTGACAACTTTGTTATCTTTTACTTTTGACTTTGTCACAAACTTCATTCAGTCATATCTCCACCAGTTCTTCAACGATTCCCACGGTCTTAAAGCCAGCTTAAAGCCCTTAAGAAGACCTTTCAATCGATACCAGTCATGTCTCGAAGCAATCAATAATGGCCGAGATATTAGGCAGATCAACTGGTAACCACCATAGTACCATTTATTAAATTGCCAATATCTTGGAAACCGCCACAATCTAAGCTTCGCTTTTAGGCATCAGAGAAGCCCGTTTTATACCACTCAGAATGAGCCTAAAACAGTGCTGATGCAATTAATATTAGTGGAGATATGAAGACCTCAATATTTGTACATGAACTTCATTAATTACCCATAGATAGTCATCTGTCCTTTTCTTAGAACAAAGGACAGCCTCCATAAGGTTAAGTTATCACATTTTCAAGCATAAAGGCACTACCATATGTAGAACAACAGGTAGTAGCATGTGATGCTCTGTCCTAGTGCACAGACCATCACAATTCTGTATTTAAGGACTCATAGTCTGAGGATTAGACCTCAGACTTAACAACATCTTTGCTGTTTGTCTAAACTTCGCTTTTTTGAGCTCTTTGAATATCAAATCAACCAATCACAAATCAGTAAGTGGCCTTTTGTGATAGACTTCCTCACTTGCTCCAATAAGTCCACTCCTTCAACCACAATTTCTACTATTTCTGTTCTTCTTACTTCCAGCCATTCCAGCTTTACCAACATCTCATTTTCATTGTCTCTTTCTACTCCTACCTCTCAGTCTGGCCTCCTACTTAAACTGTCTGCCTTTCCTATTTTACTTCCCGGAACATGCTTTAATGTAAAATCAAATCTAGATAGGTATAATGTCCATCTTGCTTGTCTTTGATTCAATTTCTGCACTTTCATAAAATACTCAAGATTTTTATTGTAAGAACTTAGTTGTGATAACTTAATCCCACTCCTTATGTGAGTTAACAAGGAGAACTTGATAAAGTTCCTGTTGGATTCTCTACACTACTTATACATTTTACTTCAGTGGCTATGCTCTGTCTTTCCATGGTCCTCATGTTACTTCTGTCATGTGACTACCTTGTCACATGTTGTAACTGTGACTCCATGTGTGATGTGACTTGTGATGCAACTATTCTGTGACTACTGTCACACCTTTGTGACTCTGTAACTGGTATGTGATGCTTTCCCACACTCCACCTTAGTAATGATCTAACTAAATAAAACAAAAGGAAAATAGAAAATGACTTAGCCATTTTGCCAAGTTATGACATTTATGATCTGTTCAGATCTTGAATTTTACTACTATTCCTTTTAGGAAGTGTCTTCACGCCTCCAAGCATCTAACTACTGCCAACATTTCCTTGTCATGTATTTCATAGTTTCTTTCTGTATCACTCAAGAATTTGGAAATAAAGGCTACCGGTGAAGAGGCTGTTTATGCTAGGGGTTTTCTTGTTTTCTTTTTAAATAGAAGTTTCCCCAACTACTGTCTAAGTAGTGGTAAAGATAAAAGTTTAAATAAAGATAAAATGTGTGATCTCCTAAGGAAAGCACCCTAGTTGACACTGTGTATCAGCACAGTGTCCCTCATGAAAATTTGTGGGGAAATGAATTTGGATGATGAAAGTTAAAAGAAGTTGTAAAGTTTAAATTCTGCCAATGTATCATGGTAGCGGTGATGTTCAAAACTTGAAACTCAATTCTGGACTACTATCTTGGCCCTGTGCCTGAATCCTGCCTGCCTGGTGTCACCCTAATGCCCTGTTTCAAAGTTGTCCTCACAGTAGCACTCTCTGGCTATGTGATCAGACTATCCTCAGTAGTACTCTTGACTATATGATCAGATATGAGATTTTGAATCCTCCCTGTATAACTTGACTCCCTAGCAATGCTAAACTCTGTCTTAGAGCTCCTATGATGTTGCCCCTGTGGCTAAGTTACTCTGTCCTGTAGTCTCTTTGGTTTGACTCAGTCTTGAGTCGAAGCAACTTAATCACTGATCTGATCACTCCAAAAATAGATTTCCACTTTGAAAACCCAAATAGAGGAAAGAGGCGACCGAGATTGCTTGCTCTCTTCCTACTAAGTGGGGATTTTTATAGGTTTAGGGAAATATAAAAACAATATACAAAAAAAATAGAGAAAATAATAAACCCAGTCATAATCTATTATTACAACGATTGTTCCAGTAGTGATTGTAAGGGGACATTTAGGGTGATGCTTAGTAAGTTCTAAGGGTCTGAATCTATTAGTGGCCCATTAACAGATTGTGTATCACATTCCCATCATTGTTTACTTCTCCAGTCTGTGTCATGCAGTACAATGCCTTCTATCTATATTTAGGACAATTTTGATTACTGATCCATGTGCATGTGACTGCCCATGTGATTGTCTAGTATAGTATATATACTAGCAATGTGTTGTAAATTTACTTCACTTGAATCTCATACTAGCTTCTGGGACTATCCAATAGCTTAAGGAGTGATCGCCTCTGAGTGGTTCTCTTACAGTAATAGGGAATCCCATGCCTCCTTGTCTTTTCTTGATTATTTCTTATTAGTTTTGCCAGGTCCGTTTTGCCCTTGCTGAGTTACTGGGTTGCCTACCACTGATCCTGCAGCGATATTCCCATCTCTTTGGCTTATCTCAGCGACTTGGGACCTGACTCTTTCCTTTCCTGCCTAGGGAGTTTCAGGAGTTGTTTTCACTACTTCCTGAGGCTCTTTGTTACTTCTTTATTTCTGATCATAGTAGATCAGTTTTGATGCGCTCCTATTCTTAGCCATCACTGATCAAGTGATGTTGCAGCTATTCTTATTTCCTGCCAGGCTACCAGTCCTGTTTTTTTGATGGGCATCTCTTTGGACTTTTTCATATGAGGCTTTTTTTCTCTGACTAAGCTGCTTTTCTCGGCTATGATGCCATGGGGCCACAAGCTTGACTCTGCTGGTTCTCGAGTGATTGGCCTATTGGTGGTGGCGACCTTATGTTCCCAGGTATACTGCTATGTAGTTAGATAGCCAGCTTTTGGTAGTGAAGTCCTCTGTGCCTTCCCTGCTACCTAGCAGGTGATTCTATCTTAGTCCTGCTTCTTGGGGTGTAAATTCGCAAAGTTTGGTTAATTTTAGGCCTGAATATATTTCGGGCTTTACACCGGTCTCCACAACTCATTAGAGCACTTCATTGATAGCACTCCTCCTGTAGCATAATTTGAGGCATTTGCCTTTACCCTAAACTCTTTGTCTAAGTCTGGGGACACTAACACTGGTCTCGTCATAAAGATCCCTTTGAGCTCATTAAATGCTTGTTGCTGCTCCTGCCCCCACTGCCACTTTACATCTTTTCTTGTTAACATATTCATTGGTCTGGCTATTCGAGCAAAGTCTTTAATGAACCTTCTATAATAGTTTGCAAGGCCCAAAAATTTCCTGATGTCTTTTATGTTCTTTGGCTTTGGCCAACTCAATACTCTGTCTACTTTCTCCTTCTCCATCTCTATTCCATTCGGTCCTATAATGACACCTAGGAACCCTATCTTTCTCACTTTCCACATGCATTTCTCTGGCTTGATGTATAAGTCATTCTCCTCTAACCTCCTCAATATTTCTTCTACTATTTCATTGTGTCCTTCTTCTGTCTCTGTCCCTACTAATACATCATCTACAAATACTACGACTTTTCTTTTGTTAATTAGATCTCTCAGGATTCTATTCATTATTGCTTGGAACGTAGCTGGTGAGTTTGTCATCCCAAAAAAACATTACTGTTGGTTCAAAAGAGCCCACATACGTTGTAAATGCTCCCTTCTACTTATTTCCCTCTTTGATCCTCACATTATTAAACCCCTACCTGAGATCCATTTTAGTGAATACTTTCTTGCTACCCATATTGTTGATTAACTCTGTGATTAATGGTAGTGGGTAATTGTTCTTCACTATCTGGCTATTCAAGTTGCGATAGTCCATAACTATCCTCTTCTTTCTATCCTTCTTGCCTACAAAAATACTGGTAACATTTGAGGTAGTTTTGTTGGTCTAATATACCCCATTCTTAACTGGTCTTCCACAAAATTCTGGACCTCTTTCCTTTTATCTTTGAACAATGAGTAAATCCTTCCCTTTTGTGGTGCAAACGTTTCTTTGAGGTCTATGGCATGATCCCAAATTTTTCTCATTGGCATTCTTTCTGACTCTACCTTCCCAAACACTTTTCTCCACTTCAAGAATTTCTCTGGGACCATTTCTTCAATTTTCCTATGATCCTCTTCAATCTCTTCTTCTCTTCCCCAATTCTCTTTATTGTAAGGGCGACTGGAGCAGAGCACTCTAGGAGATTCCTCAGTTAAATTATACTCTATGGAATATGTTACAACCTACCTCCAGGAGATTCCTCAGAGAATTAGATGAGGCTCCTAGAGGGAATAATCTACAATATATATATTACAGTGTCCTCACATCCCTGCTTTTGGTAACTAGGGTCTGAACAATGAAATTGCATTAAGAGGCAACAGAGTGCACTTAGAACAATGGGGTGAGTTTAAATATTATGTAGTAATATTTGATCAGCTGCAGGATCACTCCGGAGGACTAATACAGGCTCCAGAGTCATGTGTGAGGGGTCCCCTTACATTTCACTAGTGAGCTTGTTATGGTATGTCAAGGTGGACACCTTAGGGACACCATGCAAGGAGGATCTAGATTGAACTCACCATCATTTTGCCTATTTTTACATTACATTACAGATAAGCTGCACTTTTACATTTTAATTTCTGTCTAATACCCCCACTTCTTCCTTCTCTTTACAAACCCTTTAGCACACGATTGAGGACTGTCACTGCCCTTTACTCTTGCTTGTCACAGTTAAAACCTCATTTGCCCCCTTTAACGTCATTGCTGTATGAATGTCTCCCTTTGTCATGAGAGCCCCAAAAGGGAAATAACTTCCTGCACATTTAAACAATTGATCCACAACCTCAAGACATATAACAGGATCAAACTATAGATAGTAAGGGAAGCTTAGGTAAACATGTCACATGACAAGGATCATGTGACCATATAACATTCTGGAAGGACTTGTGACCATGGGACTTTAGAGTACCACCACTATAAAGTAGTATAAGTAGTAGCTCAATATAACAAAGAACTCCATTGAGTTCTTCCTGACCATCTACCTAGGGTGAAGTCTAAGTCTTCACAACTCAATGTTAACACCCTTCAGGTTCCAGTAGGCTCTGATGAGACCACCTCATCACTTTCAGGGTGGTTTAGCAGTCACTAGCTGTATGTTGTGACCTTTTGAAAGAAAATTGAAGACCAAGCACATAAGAGATATGTAATTGTGTGTAAAGTGTATATGAGTATATGTGCATGTGTACACTGATCGAGATCTCTTAAATATCTTCTAATGTGAAGTACTCGTAACAATCACGGTAACAAGAGAGATATCATTGTGCCATTCCATTACAACTACTTGTTGTTCTCTGGAATAGCACACTAAAAATTTCACACTTTGACTCTCCTTCTCCTTGGAGATGAAGCTTTGTTATTTTGAGCCCTCCAAACATATTCTTGTCACCGATAAATAAATAAGAGACTTCAGAGCCAGCATCTAAAGGAGCCATAGAAAATCAGCGTCGTACGAATATCCCAGATTTCTTTTAACGAGAATGGCAAAAACAACGAATAATCAATTGCTATCGTGATATGTTGGAACAGAAGTGGACTCAATGAGAAGCCATAATTAGCATCCTTGATTCTTCCCATCAAGTGCATTGTCTCTTTGTCTTGATAGATGAGCCCATGAATCATAGATCGTGATGTCAGCGGCCTTTAGTGGTTGTTGACGAAGAACATTGAGCCGAAGTCAAAGCACGGCGGAAACCGTGGCATGGCGTTGATCAGGATTGAAGCAGTCACCTTCATCATCGATACCACTAGGGCCAGCTCCTCGCTGAGTTCGCGCTTGTCCATGGTCTGGCTTTGAAAAGTCAGTTGGGAGTAGATGCTTCAATGGATCTCAAAGTTGTGATCGATCAGACATCTTGCCCCAGACAATAGTAATCAACATCACACCGCTCAGATCCACTGATTGACACAGAGTTGACATTCTGAGCAGCATTTTCTGCAACTTGAGACATCACGGAACCTCTCTTCTGCCACTTCGATCTGATTTGATGGATGGCGAGCGCTGAACAATGTCAGTCACAGCAGAGCTCCGTCAATCATCATAAGTTTTCACCACTATCGTGATACGAGAACGGCTTGTCCCTTTCAGCTGCGATCATGTTTCATCACAGCTGTGATGCACTGATCTTTCTAGGGTGAAACTCGATGTACATACGATCAAATAGAAGATCAATCAATACTTGACTTACCTGACAACACCAGTTGATATAAAAATGAAGCATTCTCATCAAGATGCGTACAAAATACCCCCTGCTTCCCATCTCAATGGCTGATCAATACAAACTAACTCAAGAAACCTATGCCAACGACATAAAGAGGTTATTAGATAGACGTTATGGTCAAGGCATGCTAATTCTGGATCCGTTGTTCTCAAAACATCCACTGAAGCCTTTTAAAGCTGTCATTGCTACGTTGATGGCATATGATATTATCAATCTCATTCCCCAACAGGTGAGACTTTCCATATGTAAATAACGATCCCACATAATCCCTTCTCCCCTAGGTTCAATATCTTCACAGGCATGTTCCCATTTGATCATGAGATTCAAATTGACTATTGCCACTAATGTGTGAGAACTCAGGAGGAAGTGGTCAAGACTGCATACCATCTATTTTTCCGTCCTGATAAGTAACTGGTTAAGCATGATGTAAGTGTGACTCACTTAAATTATTGATAAGAAAAATGATCCAAATACTCAGAATAAATACATATAGTATGAAATTATCTGCAGTCAGTCAAACAAATATTGATAACAACGTCACCAGGCGATAATAAAGCCTCAGCATCAAAAACAGTAAGACATTGTTCTTAATCCATTTTCGTTTATCATTGACTAGGATGTTCTTAGTGGTATAGATTAGAATTAGATATGGTTCTTTTTTGCTCAGTCTGACTCATCCCTTCACCAGGTGCACCTTCGGCCATGTACTCCTTATCGCGTGAGTTTGATTGTAAACTCACAAAGACCAGAGTAGCTAAATGTCAATAGTTTCAATAATTTCGTGTTCGCTCCATTTGCACTGAAGATGCTGCTGGTTTTACGTCTTCGAGCGATTTGGAACAAGGATTTAATTGGTACGCGAGCAGACATATACGCTGATGAACTTATTTGATTTCATTTCGATTTCAGTCACACTGATTCTATATTCCATGACGGCAGGTATGTCTTACACAATTTTATTTCTGATCAATAGAGATGACTGACGGTCTAAAACAGCTGAGGTCTTGGTAGGTTTTCAAGACAGTACGATACTTGCCCATCAACTGATTTGATTCTTCAGGCTGCCCTGGGTAGAACGATAGTAGATACATACGTCGTTTCAGTTTCTGGAGTGCTGAGTCCACTCTATGGTTGTTGGATCGAGGTAACACACCTCGGGGACATAGAAAACAGTGTTGATAGATTTTTTTAGTACGTATGTTCTTACTTTGCGAACTTGCACGTTTATTCTCACACAAAAAAGCATTGTCAGGACTATTACAACAACGATCGAAGTCCTCTTGACTTTGATCAGGTTTATTATGACATACAAGGCACAGAAGTCTTTTCGGCATGGAATATGCAGGCGTATCTCTCACATGCAAACCTCCACTCGTCTATTGTATGTGTTTTATCGCGATGGGACCCTTTTATTCATACCGTGAGTCCAAATGTAAATTTCATCAATTTTACTCATGGATCTTATTCAGTCTTCTTGGTAAGTGTAGACTAGAAAATGATTAAACTAGCGTTCACTCTTGCCAAAGTCCAGTTAATCCTAGAAGCCACCATCCCCATGAATCTACCTTTTATTCTTGAAACTTTTGTAACCTAGTATGTTGTTATTGTTGCTCGTCTTCCTATTTTCACCTCTAATTTTTAGCTCTTCATACTTCATTGTTCCCTTTATTGTAAGTTGAAAGCTCCTTTCGTTTTATCATCACTGAATCTTGTATCATTCAGGTTTCACGGTTGATACTCAATTTGTTGGAAGCAAATTGTCCTTTGGATGAAAGCATCTATTCCGGGACAACTGAAAGCTTCACGGGCCACAGAACAGAATCTAATAGGGATATCGAAGCAGATACCTCGCTCGAGACTGAAAGAGAAACCTCCCTGGGTGAAGAAATATACGAAGAAAGATGATGGATACAATATTGTCAACGATGTTGGATATACAAAGGAGAAGTATCACAGACAATGTAATTGTCTTTACACTCATGCTATTCTTCTTGTAATTCGAGACATCATGAACGAAACCTTCACACAATGAGCATCAAAGCCTGGGACTTTGATATGGTGATTGGGAGACAAAATGACTTCAGTTAGCAGAGATAATTACTTCATCGATGAGACATTTGTTTGTATGGACTCAACAGTGCCAAATGTGATTGTAAGGGAACATGAGTCAGGAGAGGTATTAGATTATTCGTCGATGAGAACATGACAGGTCTTCTTCCTGGTCTAGGCACGAGCATGGATCTCCATGTCAGATGAACGTACTATCGATACCAAAAAGTTGAGTTTATTGTCCTTGTCATCCTGCATTTAGTGGGTACAAAGCCGTCAGAATGGACTGGTGCACTCTTCATCACGGACCAGAATGGAACTCTCCACATTCTTAAGGTCATTTCCCCCTTGTATTGAAAAAGCACACCTGTTCGACGCCATCTCGTTCACATGGTAGTCGTTCAGTCCACCCACACAACCATAATCACATAGTCTTCCCCCTGTAAAGGCAGAAATCGTTGACAAGAGGCTGTAACATGCTCTCAATGCATATCAACCATCTTGAGAAATCGAGCGGTGAGGTAAGCATCCGTCTTCGAAAACTCATGACACTTTTTTCTGATATGAGGATTACCGGAATAACATCTTAAAAAGAACTCTGATAGCTCTAATCCAAATGACAAACTGGCCATCGGCAAAAGAGCCAGGCCCAAAGAACGTCAGACAAGTCAACGAACCGCTACACAAAAGCCAATACTTCTGTCTTATCACAAAGTATGTCCCGTGTAGGAAGTAGTTCGCCATCAGAGATGGTCGCTAGAGCAATTACAGGTGGAACATCGGGTTGTACAAAGGGTTCTGTACAGTGTAAGCACAGTCAAAGGCGTCCGCTTGGATGCTGACAATGGCTCGGACGATGTTAGGACGATGTTCGATGATTGCGGTGTACTGGTGGTCCAAGTCGACAAGTTGCATCATGCAGCGATTGAGACCGCAGTAGCGAATGAGGGAAGGAATGCCTAATTGCAACACGAGTTCGTAGGGGAGCCTACCGAGCTGATTGGCGGCAACAAGTGGAGAAGGGCGTGCAATCGTATCGCCCATTGTCGAGCGGACACCAATGTTTCCGGCTGCGTGTCAAGGGTTATCATAGATATTCGAAGTCCAGTCTGCATGGACCCGGAACCAACTGAATCATTCGTTTCCATCATAGGGGCAAGGGCCATGCTATGAAGCCGAAATTTCAAGTGACATCGCGTCAATCAATAGTAACTGGTATGCGACCATCGTATGGTTGAAACCCTTTTTGCATTGTATGATTTGTGGATTGAAATATCTGTGAGTGCGTGTCAGCTGCTGACATCAACTCGGATTATCTTTAATCTTTTCATCGTTCTCCCCTTCATTCCTATGTCCTAGGTGATGAATAGCACCTGCGAGTTGCCCTCCAGGCGGATCTCTGTTGGGTCTTATGAAACGAGTAAGAAGATGATCCCAGGTAGGTTGATCAAAAGGTTGTCTAAGTAAATTGCCTCCTGTTTCAGTGACTCTTCCGCTATGTAAAAAAGTGTCGTAGAGCTGTCCAAGGAAGATGGCGAAGCGAAGGTCATTCCTGGAACACGGCGAGAGAGCGAAGGACTGGTAGAGGGATCTTCTTGGTTCCAGCGAGGACGAAAGGCGTAGTGTGTTTGAACATAGAGGGTGAGTATTGGTGATTGATCACTGCGTAGGATCAAAGTAGAGGATGATGCTTCGAGTGAATGAATAGATTGAAGACGAGAAACTGGAACTGAGCATACGTGTTCTAGCTCACAAATTGAATCAAGGCTTGTGATAAACTGGACCGCACAACTGTATTTGGTGAAGGTGAAGTCTGTCACGAGGTGCGCAACATATCTATCCTACAACGATTTGGATTTTGATCGTTGTGGGAGTAGAAGTAAATGACTGACATTGACGGGAGATGTAGTCAGGGGTCTGGGTTGAAATTTATTGCCCCGACCCGTTTGTGCAAGGGCCAAAGAATATGTTACGACTTGATCCAGAAGGGTGGATTGCAACAGACCGTTGGTGGCATGCGTGGAATAGGCACATGTTCCTTTTTTGTTTCGTGCAGGGAAAAACACAGCTGGGGCTGTCTCGCATGAAATTGACGCCGTGTTGCTGCAGCGAAGATGGCATCACATGAGAGCCGTGCCCAGAAATTTGCAAAGGCAGCTCGGTGTGACTTGGAAATGTGACGGTTATGGTGTGACAGTGACTCATTCCCTCATTCTACGAAACAAATGCTTGCCAAGAAGTGGGTAGGCACGTTTGGTCTCACCTGTGACGTAGGAAAAGAGCAGTTGGGGGACGCTCAGCCCGTCAAGATACTCGGCCAAGCGAGATTCTGCGCCTTACACTCCTGAGCGAAAGCCTCCTGGACATCTATCAATTTGTCGTTCCTCTCAGCGAGTCAAATCAGTTGATGTTGGTCAGGGAAACAATGCTGATGATTCTTTAGCTATCAAACTTTTTCAGCAGCCTCACTCATACCAAACAGTGAGTTCATATTGTATGCTTCTGTCCAGAATCTGTGAGCTCATGTCTCTTTTTTCTGTCGTTATCAAAGTCAACTAGCCCTGAAGTTAAAGCAAGTAACAACAAGTCTTTGCTGCGATGTACCTCGTCAATCAATCAGAGATAATCCCAGGTGAGGGCATTGAAGCCAAGTCATCTCGAGAGTCATGATGTCATTGTATAGGATCCAAACTCATGCATTGAAAGATAACACATGAGAAGACTGGCATGCCTTATCCTGAAATAGCTCGAATCAACTACATATCTAAGACTATCTCATGCGAATGCACTCATCGTTCTTTGACAATGAACATAGAAATGATCAAGTCAAGTCTCTAGGTATAACGTTCCAACGTTTCAACTTGTCTTTTCTTTTTGTACAACAAACAAGATGCTATGAATGAGTGTTGGCTGATAAGGAAACGCTATCCTCCACAAGTTCAGAGATAGTTCTCTTGATGTTATTCAAAGAGGAGAAGAATATCTACCTATTTTAGTTCTGAAGAAATATTTTGTATGGTTTGGAGACAAAAAATTCACTCCTTTGTATAACAAATAACGTGTGGTCCAGACTCAAACTAGATGATGGAATGGAAAACCTGAGTGAGGGAGTTGTGAACAATATAGCTATCGTACTTGTCATTCATGATTTGATCAAGTAATTCTGATTTACGATACCGACAACTTGTCATTTTTGACATCGAATGCGTATCAGTTTCTTGGATGACCAACAGTCCCAATACATTATGGGACCTATGGGCCAATACCATAGTAGGCTACAAATCTTGCTAATACAAGAAATTTTTTGACCCGTAGACATAATAGCATAAGAGATGCACAAAACAAGGAAAGAGAAAAAGCAACAACAGCAGATACCAATTACTTGTAGAAAACATATTCTGTCCACCAGGTTTTCAATTGCTCGACATATACTCTCATGTATACCATCTTCCCTTCAACACCCATTTCAGTGAAAGTCACACCATTCATCTGTGTATGCGCTGGTTAATCTCGCCACTTGATCTGCTGATACAGATGCTGATGCAACCCAGGGGTATAGGCAAGTGCCGGTGAGATAGAGGAACTTGCTGCAGAGAAGGCGGAACATCATGGGGATACACGCCTGGGCGATAATGATAATGGAAGGGGTGATTTATGAGCGGGAGGGGGAGGATATCCACCATAAAATGCACATACAGTTAATAAAGGCAGCAGTAGAGCTCCAGAATGAGAGGCATAGAATAATGGGAGCCGGGGCAGATAACGCACATAAAGTGAAGGGTGCCTGGTGCATGCGATGGTGGAGGATAATATGGATGAGGTTGCGCAAATGAGGGGGATGATAACCCACTTGTGATTGCAATTGCATTTGAAAAATTCCTGACGATAAGGTTTGAGATGGCGAGGGCGCAGTTTTTCCTGGGAAGGATCAGGAGTTGACATAGGAAGAACAGCAGTTGGAGGCCAGGAAGGCGACGAAATATCAGGTTGGGGTGGGTATGGTGGCTGCATTTATCCGTAATGCTATTGGTGTAGCCACAGTCGAAGCTAGAGGTGAAGTGGTTGCGGGTGGACTGAAATCAGTGGACTCTTAGGGACGTGCCTGAGCTTCCTGACCAGACTCACAGTTGGTGTCGCGGTAACGACTTATTGAGTCAAGCATGCAACAAGGTGCCCATACGCGTCCATAAAAAGCGTGTGAAGGACGCACATACAGACCCCGCATGAGAGTACAAAACTTGTAAAAAGGAGAACATTATGAGTTCAATCTGCTAGGAGCGTTGGAATGCAAGAGTGTCTTATCAATGAAAATACAACAACTGTAAATAAGAGACAAATAATGGGCACCAACTGATAGCCGGGAAATAAGGGAAACTGGATGTGATTTAGAAGTGTAGTACAATTTTAGTCTGGAACAAATATGATTCCTAGAAATCCACAGATGTAAGATAATTACATGCCTCAGTGCTTGTCATCTATCATACTCCTCTTCAGACACAGACATCTGATACAACAAGAATTGCTTGTAGATCCTCATGAGCCATTGCAACAGCTGTAGAAAAGCTAGCAGGACTGAGAATTTATTATTCGGAGAAATTGGTAATGGTCTCCATTCTACAGGGCGGCACCATCAAGACATATTATGTAACTTTGATATCCATAAAAGTCACGACGTCCAAGCATTGGCAAGCAAAGTATCGATCGATCAAATGAAACAAAGTGTGACCTATGATGATCAACTCTCGATCAGTGGCAGTGAGCTTGCCATTAAATGCGATATGCCAATGAGGTGCTTCAAAATAGAAACAGAAATGGACTGAAAGCCATGTTGGAATCACTATGTATTATTATGAACACAATGTATACTACCTATCACACTTGGTTGTGTCCAAAATCCAGGCATCCTTGCCCTTGATAAACCAATATGTGGAGGAATCTGAATGAGCTTGCTTCTATTGAAGTTGGACTTATGCTTATTGTAGGTTAAGTCATATCTAAGACATCATAACATGCAGGGTAGAAACACCTCACCTTTGTTTGACAGTGGAAGCTCTAGGCTCAAGTTTAACTAGCTGTATATATATTCAACACCTTGTCCTAACTGACCTCAGTTGTCTATGCTACTTGGTAATGCCTGAGATCAGTATATTCACTTGCTGTACTGCATTTTGTGTTAATTCTTGCACTGTAGGCACTTTATATAATAGGTAAAAATATGAGTTGCCTACACTATTTGGTAATGTCTAAGACATTTTATCTAATAACTACCATTGTAGAACTTTCATACTAACATTGTTTATACTTTGTTGACCAGTCTCAGTCCCTGGAATATTTCTTAATTCCTAGATCATTGATTGGTGCCTCAATCAATGCTTAGCTTCTTGATCATTGATTGTTTCTTAATCATTTTGGACCCTCAATCAAGTTGTATTTTCTAGAATCCAATATCCTGCTGAGGAGCAAATATGCATATCACTTGATACCCTGAGCCAGACAAAAAGTAAAATAAGTGGAAAGCAGAATTCCTCTAGATAAAACCTAAGGAAGGAACTCCCTGACCATCACCACAGAGAAGTGCAAAGAAGCTATTCTAGCATACACAAAGGGAGGCATGTATGTGTTTTACTTTGGTCTTTCTATCTCTATTTGTGTAAGAAAGCTAAACTCCAAGCTGGAATAAAGCCAACTGCTCTTTGTTCAGCAATTGACAAAAAGAACTCAATAGAGTCCCCATTAGATTTTCTACACTACTTATACAACTACCACATGGTCTGTGCACTACTTTCCCATGCCTATCATGTGATCCATCATGTGACATCATGTGATATGATATTGTGACTTCCTGTCATGTGATTGTGACTATGTAACACTTGTGATGTGATACTTTCCTGCACTCTCTTCTGTGTAGTAAGTCCAAGATAAAAGAAATATAAATAATAACTTTAGCTGTTTTGCCAAGTCATGACAATTTGAGCAAGAAACACCAGGAATATTCTGAATCATGCTAAAATAGGCAAGTACAGAGCCATGAAAATGGTCCCAGTGTGTTATGGACATGGGTTGGGATTACCAATATTACCAACCATGGAGTGACAATGAGTGGTTACTCCAAGAATTGATAAATGACAATGTTACAACAGAAGAAGAAGGGAAAATATGATGATGAAAGTATTTATAACTTTCATATGAGCAAAGCAAGCTACAGACAGAGACATTGGACTCAATGGACAATTCTTGGATAATCTTCAGACAGGAATCTGACAATTATAGGACAATAGCTAAATAGAGAATCATCAGACTCATGTATACTGACTCAAGTTGTCACCACTAGTCATACTAGTAGTAACAGTTGTCACACTCCTAGATACTATAAATAAATTCCAGAAAGGATGATGTAAGGGAACACCTCCATTCCTACCCCTGAATGGCATGACAACCCTCCAGAGTTACCTTAGCCTGTTTACTAGTGATACTTAAACATACTAGTTTAGCTCCGATCCTGCTGACCCTGACATTAGAGGATGTATATAATGTAGAGTATCCCTCCAGGAGCCTCATCCTAATCTCTGA
>Ga0153994_1000266_pt1 | contig 15927 bp, 17 predicted proteins | sample TSNC078MetaG_FD_104735 | JGI IMG/M metagenome (GOLD analysis project Ga0153994, IMG submission 104735) | Attine ant fungus gardens microbial communities from North Carolina, USA - TSNC078 MetaG | ecosystem: Host-associated > Fungi > Mycelium > Unclassified | place: USA: North Carolina, Lumber...
ACCCTGTGGCGCCACACGGTGTCAGGACGCCAGGCGTCGTCGACCGTCGTGTAGAAGATGTACTCGCCGCTCTGGTCGAACAGGGCGCCGGAGGCTGTGCCCTCGATCTCGTCCGGGAACTCGACGCCGTCGTCCACGAGCGAGCGCACCCGGATCGTGTACCGTTCGTCGCCTTCTGTGTCGACGGCCCAGAGCAGGCGCGTGCCGTCGGCACTCACGTCGAAGCTGCCGAGCGAGTAGAACTCGTGCCCTTCGGCGTGCTCGTTGTCGTCGAGCAGGATCTGCTCGCCTGGCAGCCCGTTGCGCTGCGCGTCCTCGTCGAGCGCCGGCGGCTCCCAGTCGTCCGCCGCGGCGATCGGCGCCCGGCAGTGGATGCCGTACTGCTTTCCCTCGACCGTCCTGGTGTAGTACCACCAGTCGCCTTCGCGGGTCGGGACGCTCAGGTCGGTCTCGCGGGTGCGCCCCTTGATCTCTTCGAAGATCTGCTCCTGCAGCAGCGACAGGTGTTCTGTGCGCGCGTTCGTGTACGCGTTCTCCTCGTGCAGGTGAGCGACGACCGCCGGGTCGTCCTTCTCGCGCAACCACTCGTAGTCGTCGATGTGCACGTCTCCGTGGTGGATGCGTTCTGTCGGCTTCTTCGGCGTGATCGGCGGCGTGAGCATGGCTTCAGGCTACCGTCCGGCGTCTGGGGCGCGCCCGTCGGCGGCGTCCTCGCCTGGGTCCTGACGGCGCTATCCGCGGAGTTCGGCGGAGAGGGTGAGCAGGGCGGCGTGCACGACGGCGAAGTCGGTCGGCGCCGCGAGGCTCCGTCTGGCCTGCCCGATCGCCACCCGCAGCCTGGTGGCAGCCTCGGGGTCCGCGGGGCCCGTGCTCCTGGACGCGAGCCGCGCATCCAGCGCAGCGGGAAGCTCCCGCGCCGCCTCGATGCAGTCGATGACCCTCGCTGTCCGCTTCCCGACGACCATCCGGTGGGCGCGATGGGCGGGCGCGAGCTGTTCCACCCGGCCGATGGATGCGCGGAACGCGGCCACCCGCATCGCCACCGGCAGCGCAGGGTCACCGGGCGACAGCACCGCTCCGAGGGCGACGAGCATCTCCGAGAACCGCTTGCGTGCCACGTCCTCCGACCGCACAGGAAGCACGAACCAGCTCGCCGCGATGCCGAGCACGGCGCCCGTCACGATCGCGAGAATGCGCTCGCCCAGCACCGCGCCCAGCGACGCTCCCGTCGGCGTGACGCCCAGCAGACCCTGCAGCAGCGCGACCGCGAGGGTGACGGCGAGTGCCCAGAACGCGTAGCTGTACGTGCGCAGCCAGGTGCCGACGAACAGGGCCACGAAGATGACGACCACGGCGAACAACCCGGTCGGCTCCACGACGAACGAGAGAGCCACGGCCGCCGCCGTCCCCGCGAGCGCCCCTGCCACCCGCAACGCGCTCTTGTAGAGGACGTCGCCTCGTCCTCGATTCCCCGAGCAGACGATGAACGCCGTCAGCACGGTCCACATCGCGTGATCGGGGAACAGCAGCCATCCCGCGACGAAGGCGGCTGCGAGCGCGACGGCCATCTGCAGCGCCATCCGTGTGCTGGCAGGGAGGCGGCGACGGGGCATGCGGGCGGGAGCGGCCTGCCGGGCGGGCGGAGCCTGCGTGGCGGGCGGAGCCGGCGCATCCGGCGCTGTCACCACTCCCGCCAGCACGCCCACCTCCCTCGCCATGGCCACCCACACGATCGCGACGACGGACGCGCCGACGAGCAGCAGCAGATCCAGCCACCACCGCCCCGTCTGCACCACGGCGCCAGGTGCCACGAGGATGGCCGTGAACGGCAGCGTGAGCAGCGCACCCAGCCGGGCGACTCTGTCGCCGAAGCGCCGCATCCAGATCGGAACGCTCATCCCGGCCACGAACGCCGCGGCGCCCACCGGGGGAACCGCGACCAGCAGCCAGCCGACCCCGGCGGCCACCAGGCCGATCGCCGGAAGCAGCGCCGACGACCTGGCGAACTCCGCCCTGGACGCGAACGTGCGCCGCGACAGTGTCAAGGCGACCACGGTCGCGAGCACCGCGGTCCCGAATCCCCCTCCCGCCGCAACGGCGATCCACCACATCGTCGCGCAGGCGCCTGCAGCGGCCGCGACGGTGATCAGGGCGGAGAGCCCTGCGCGGGCCGTGGGGTGCATGGGTGCATTTTCTCACTCAACGGTGCAGCGCAGTCGCGGCAACGCGCGCCGATTCACCTGGGCGATTCCACCGGCTAGGGTGAGCAGATGAGCGAGAAATGGTGGCAGTCCGCTGTTGTCTACCAGGTGTATCCCCGGAGTTTCGCTGACAGCAACGGCGACGGAATCGGCGACCTGCGGGGCATCATCGACCATCTCGACCACCTGGATGCGCTCGGCGTGGATGTGGTCTGGCTGTCTCCGATCTACGCGTCGCCGCACGACGACAACGGGTACGACATCAGCGACTATCGCGCGATCGACCCCGCGTTCGGAACCTTCGCCGACTTCGACGAGCTTCTGCAGGAGATGCACGCCCGCGGGATGAAGCTCGTGATGGATCTCGTCGTCAACCACACCTCGGACGAGCACGCCTGGTTCGTCGAGTCCGCGGAGGGGCCGGACAGCCCCAAGCGCGATTGGTACTGGTGGCGGCCGCCGCGCGACGGCAAGGCGCCGGGGGAGCGGGGAGCGGAGCCGAACAACTGGGGCTCGTTCTTCTCCGGTCCGGCCTGGCAGCTCGATCCGGCGAGCGGCGAGTACTACCTGCACTTGTTCTCCCGCAAGCAGCCCGACCTCAACTGGGAGAACCCAGAGGTCAGGGACGCGGTCTACGACATGATGAACTGGTGGCTCGACCGCGGGGTCGACGGGTTCAGGATGGACGTCATCAACCTGATCTCCAAGGTGCAGGACCTGCCGGACGGCGTCGTCCCTCCCGGCGCGCTGTACGGCGACGGATACCCGTTCTACGGGCAGGGGCCGCGCATCCACGAGTTCTTGCACGAGATGCACGAGCGTGTGTTCGCCGGGCGCGACGACCGGTATCTCACCGTGGGGGAGATGCCAGGTGTGACGATCGACCAGGCCCAGCTCTTCACCGATCCGGCGCGCGGCGAGCTCGACATGGTGTTCCAGTTCGAGCATGTCGACCTCGATCACGGGCCGGGCGGCAAGTGGGATCACCGGCCGGCGAGCGTGCTCGATCTGAAGCGGTCGTTCGCCAAGTGGCAGGACGGCCTCGCCGAGAGCGGCTGGAACAGTCTCTACTGGAACAACCACGACCAGCCGCGCGTCGTCAGCCGCTTCGGCGACGACGGGGCGGCGCGCATCCCGTCGGCGAAGGCGCTCGCGACCGTGCTGCACCTGCAGCGCGGCACCCCGTACGTCTACCAGGGCGAAGAGCTCGGGATGACGAACGTGCCGTTCAGCGGCATCGGCGACTTCCGCGACATCGAGACGCTCAACCACTACGCCGAGGCCGTCGACGTGCTCGGCGCTCCAGCAGACGAAGTGCTCGCCGCGCTGCGCACCACCAGCAGGGACAACGCCCGCACCCCGGTGCAATGGTCGGATGCGCCGAACGCCGGCTTCACCACCGGCACTCCGTGGATCCCGGTCAACCCGAACTTCCGCCAGATCAACGCTGCGGCGGAGCGGCGTGACCCCGATTCGGTGTTCGCGTACTACCGCAGCCTGATCGACCTGCGGCATGACGACGAGCGGGTGTCCGACGGGACGCTCGAGCTGGTGCTGGCCGAGCATCCACAGGTCTTCGCGTACACCAGGACGCTGGGGGAGCGGCAGTTGCTCGTGCTCGTCAACCTCACGGGGGAGCAAGCTGAGTTCGAGCTTCCGGATGCGCAGCGGTGGGCGGCGGCGACGACCGTGCTGAGCAACCTTCCGGATGCGCCGGGTGGCGTCACGGGGACCCTCGCGCCCTGGCAGGCGCTCGTGCTCTCCCGCGAGGACGCCTGAGCCGGACGGTCGGGCACGGCCACGTCCCTGCGCGGCTTGCCAGAAGGCTCTTGCGGGTGTCTGATGATGCGCAACGAGCTGGGGCGCGCTGGCGCTCCGGCAGGCGGAGCCGAGGAGACGATCATGGGCAGCTATGTCGCGCGAGCCGAAGTGGATGTGCGGGCGCCGCGGTCGGCGGTGTGGCGGGTGCTCACGTCCAACGGCGCGCATCCGGAGATCATGTTCGGTGCCGATGTGGAGTCGGACTGGCGCATCGGCAGCCGCATCGTCTGGCGCGGCGAATGGCAGGGGAAGAGCTTCGAGGATCACGGGCGGGTGATCGAGTTGCAGGAGCCCAGCAGGATCGTGCTCACCCATTTCAGTCCGCTCAGCGGCGCGGAGGACGTGCCGGAGAACTATCACACCCTCCGGTTCGAACTGGATGAGACGCCGCGGGGCACGCATGTCACCCTCGATCAGGACAACAATCCGACGGCGGAGGCGGCGACGCACGCCAGGGAGAACTGGACGACGATGCTCGCCGGCGTGAAGGCGGTCGCGGAGCGCGAGGCCTGAACCGCGCTGTCGGGCCGGGGCCGCGCCCCGTCGCGCCACGTGCCTACGGGCCGACCGCCTCGCGGAGGTACGCCCCGAGGAACACATCGAACGCGGACACGGTCTTCTCGCGGTCGCCGGTCATCAGGTAGCCGAAGCGGAGTCCGGCCGCGGTGTCGGCGAGCCAGCGGGCGAGCACCGCAGCGCGCTTCTTCTCGACCCCGTTCGTGGTGAGCCAGCGCTGCACGACGGCTAGCCAGTCCCGGAACGAACTGGTGATGCGGGTGCCGAGGTCGGGGTCGATCGGCTCAAGAGCTCCTGCCTCGAACTCGAGGCGGAGGCTGGTGCGGTTGCTCTCGCTGAGGGAACGGTAGAAGGCCGCTCGGTACCAGTCGGCGAACTGCTCGCGATCGAACGCCGCGATGTCGACGCCGAGCGCAGGCTCCGACTGCCGGCGGACCGCCTCCTCCAGGATGGCGTCGACCATCTGCTGCCGGGAACCGAAATGGTAGATGAACGAGTACGTGCTCACACCCAGCGCACTCGCCAGGCTGCGGAAGGTCATCCGAGAAAGCGGCTCGGTCGCCACATGCTCCATGATGCGGCCCAAAAGCTCTGGCTTTCGATTGGGGTCTGGTGTACGTCCCACGCGATAACCATAGGTGAGGCGCTGGGGGTCGCGGAAGGCGAATCAGGGTATAAAGACCGGAATTCCAATATCAGTTCCGGAGCGCCTCCTCTGGCTCACTCCGGGACGATCCGAGGACGGGATGCGTCAGCCGCGCCCGCCCGGGAGGAGCGGCTCACCCGTTCCCCTTGCCGCCGTTCCCTGGTCCGCCGTTCCCCTGGCCGCCGTTGCCGGCGCCGCCGGTAGCCGGGGGTGCAGGGTTGACGGGAGCGGTGGGAGCCGTGGGCGTCGGCGGCTTGGGCGCGACGGGCGCCTTCGTGAACTTCGCGTCCGGCGACGGGAACGCGGTGCCGCCGTACGCCGCATTGAGCGCGAGCAGGATCGGCTTCGCGATCGCGAACTTGACGTTTCCGCCTCCGATGCCGTTGAACGATTGGCTGCGGAGCGCGACCGCCCCCTCCACGTTTCCGACCCAGGTGGCCTGTGCGACCTTCGTGGTGGAGGTGACGAGCCAGTTCTCCAGCGAGTCGTCCGTCGTGCCTGTCTTGCCGAAGATCGGGATGCCGTCGTTGGGGTTGGCCGACGTGGCCGTTCCGCCTCGCAGCACGCCCTGCAGCGCGAAGATGGCCGCGGCCGCGACGCTCGGATCGATCGGAGTGGTCGAGCACTGCGTCTTGGGCACGGCGTGCTCCGTGCCGTCCGCGTTCAGGATCTTGTCGATCGCGATCGGGCTGCAGGCGACGCCGTTGTTGGCGATGCCCGCGTACGCGGTCGCCATCGTGAGCGGCGCGATGTAGTTGGTGCCGAGGACCGACGACGGGTTGGCCATGAACCGGTTGGCCTCTTCGTCCGCCCCGTGCACGAGGAGGTCCTGCGCACGCTGCTTGATGCCGCAGAGGTCGAGCTTGGTGGCCATCTGCGCGAAGATCGTGTTGATCGACTGGGCGGTCGCGTTCATCACCGTCGTGCTGCCGACGGACTCGCCCTCGTCGTTCGAGACAGGCCACGGTGCGCCGCCGATGTCGTTGCACGGATCGCTGGAATGGAAGGCGGACTGCGGGAACAAGTGCTGCGTTCCGTTGACGGACTCGTAGAGGGAGTGCCCCTCCTGCAGCCATTCGAGCAGGTCGAACGCCTTGTACGCCGATCCCGTCTGGAAGCCCTCCGAGCCGCCGTCGACGTAATCGGTGTTGTAGTTGACGGCCGTGGTCGCGGGGGCAGGATCGGCCGTGTTGTCGTACGGCCTGTTCTGCACCATCGTGACGACGCGTCCGGTTCCGACCTCGACGGAGACGTTCGACGATCCGAGGTCGAGGTACGGGCTGGCCGGCGGGATGTACGCGGCGATCGACGCCTGCGCAGCGCCCTGCAGGTCGAGGTTGAGGGTGGTGTAGATCTTGAGCCCGCCGCGGTTGAGGAAGCTGCTGCGGTCGTCGCTCGTCTTGCCGAAGATCGCGTTGTTCTCGATCTGGCGCTCGACGTAGTCGCAGAAGAACGCTGCATTGAACTGCTGGGCCGTCATGCAGCCGTTCTGCACAGGGGAGATCTTCGGCTCGACCTTCGACGCCTTGGCCGCGTCGTGCTCCGCCTTGGTGATCTTGCCGTTGGCGAGCATCCTGTCGAGGACGTAGTTGCGACGCTCCAGGGTGTCTTTGTATCCGTCGGCCGCGCCGTTCTCCTTATTGTTCGGCTGGTCGATCCGGAGGTTGTCCGGGTTGTTGAGGATCGCGATGAGCGTCGCGGCCTGCTGCAGGTTGAGAGCTTTCGCAGAGACGCCGAAGTAGTATTCGGACGCGGACTGGACCCCGTAGGTCCGCCCGCCGAACAGAGCGATGTTCAGGTAGCTCTGCAGGATCTGGTTCTTGGTGTATTCCTTCTCGAGGCCGATCGCGTATCGCATCTCCTTGAGCTTGCGAACGGGGTCGACCTCTGTGGCGTCGTTGTAGCACGACTCGTACGCGGTGAGCTGCTTCTTCTGCACGGCCGCCGTGGCCGTCACGTCCGGCTGCTTGTTCTCGCAGCGCTGCACCAGGATGTTCTTGACGTACTGCTGGGTGATCGACGAACCGCCCTGCACGTCCTTGTGCAGCGCCGTGAGCATGGCGCCTCGGATCGTGCCGGTGACGTCGACGCCGCCGTGCTCGTAGAACCGCGGGTCCTCCGTGGCGATCGCGGCGTCTTTGAGGTTCTGCGAGATGTCGTCCCAGCCGACTTCGACGCGGTTCTGCGAGTAGAAGGTCGCGATCGGGACGTCTTTGCCTCCGGACTTCGCGTACATGGTCGACGCCTGGGCCAGCGGCTCGACCTTGATGTATTCGGGGAGCCCGTCGAAGACGCCGATGGTGGAGTCGGCGGCCGATCCCGTGAGGGCCACCGCCGGCGTGACGGCTGCCGCGCCGAGCACGCCGGCCACGGCGCTGAGCGCGACGAATCCCAAGAGCGCGGGCGCCCATCCCCATCTGCTGCGGCCCGAAGATTTCATGGCGTCATGATACGCGGCGTCGTTGGCGGTTTCGCCGGGACACTCGTCAGGTTGCGGACAGTCTCGGGATGTGGAGAGCGTCTTCGGGCGGTCGTCACTCCGAGCGGAGCTTGTCGCAGAGCTCGGCCAGCCGCTCGAGTTCGTCGGCGTCGAGGCGTCCTCCGACGCGTTCGGTGATCGTCCGCATGTGCTCGACGGCCACTCTCCTGAACATCTCGAAGCCGGAGTCTGTCATGCGGATGACCGTGCCACGCGCATCCGACGGCTCAGGGCATTTCGCGACAAGGCCGCGGGCGACCAGCCGGTCGACCAGGCGACTGACGCTCGGCTGCGTGAGCAGCACGTGCTTGTTCAGGTCACGGAGCCGGAGCGAGCGGTCTGGCTGCCTGGACAGGTTGAACAGCACGTCGTACTCGTTGAACGAGATGTCCCTGGTCGGGAACTCGGCGGCGAGGGTGCGCATCACGGCGACCTGGGCGCGGAACAGCGACTCCCACGCGCTGACGGCGTTGACGCGGGCGGATGCCCGTCTGGTCGCGCGGTCGCGTTCGTCGGTGCCTGCTCGCTCGTCCGTACGCATGATGCTGCTGCCTCCTCGGTGACGAATGCTCGATGCATTCGCATCCTTCCACCAACCGGTGACAGTTCCATCCGTGCCAGCACGGGATGCGCGCCGTCTCGTTAAGAGATTGAGGGCCGGCCGCAGAGGCTAGCGGCCGGCCCTCTCCCTTGCACCAAGAGTGTCCTGCAATCACATTCCGCGTTGGCTGCCACAGCAAACAACTAACGCTCTTGAACTATATAACGAAGAGGTAACGGGATCTAGTTATCTGTTCGTTATTTTTGCTGCGAGTTTTCTATGTGTCCCGCAGCGGGCCCCTCGGCCGCGCTCATCCGGTCGAGGGATGCGGTGAGGCTGGCGAGGAAAGCCGTGACGACCTCGGCCTGGTCCTCGTCGAGGGCGGCGGCCACGGACAGCAGTCTGCGGTGCATGTCGCCGAGCGTCTCGCGGACCTCTTCGTCCGCTCCGGGAGTAGCAGTGATGACGATGCTCCGCCTGTCGCTCGGGTGCGGGGCGCGGCGGATGTGGCCGGAGGCGGTGAGCCTGTCCAGCATGATCGTGATCGACGAGGATTTCATGCCGAGCAGGACGGCCAGGTCGTTCGGCGTCACCGGCTTCCCCTCCGCCTCCGACTTCAGCAGGAAGCGCAGGGCGCGGAGGTCGGCCTCACCCATCTTCATGGACTCTCGCGTGCGGCGACGCATGGCCTGCTCGGCGGCGCGATACGTGCGCAGCGAGCGGAGGACGCGGACAGAGCTGGCCGGCGCCGTTTCATACCAGGGTTGTTCGGGCATACGAAGGCCAGTTTACCCGGCGTGTCGGCGGCGTCCGTGTGGTGACATCGCCACAGGGTCAGCGCTTGGCGCGGGTGTGCGACGAAGCGGCCGTGTCGATGTGATCGACCGCGTCGCGCAGGCGGTCGATGAACTCGACGATCGTCTCCGCGTCCTTCTCCGAAAGCGATCCTGCCACGTCGATCAGCTCTTCCCTGATGTCGCCGAGGATCGCCTTGTGCAGTTCATCGGTCGGCACGGTGGGGACGATGATCAGGGCGCGCCTGTCGAACGGGCTCGGCTCGCGTCTGACGTGTCCCGCCTTCTCGAGCCGATCGAGGAGGATCGTGATGGAAGAGCTCTGAACGCCGAGGTAGTCCGCGAGTTCCTTCGGTCCGACGCTCACGCCGCGCTCGTTCGCGCGAAGCAGATAGCGCAGCGCGGAAATGTCGTTCTCGCTCATCCGCATCGCGTGCTCCGAGCGCCGCTGCATGGCCGCGTCGGCCGCCCCGTATGCCCGCATCGCTTCGAGGACGGTCACGGCGCGCTGCCGTTCCGCCTCCTGTCCGTACCAGTAGTGAGGCGTCGAACCCGATTTGTTCGTCGTCATGCCCTAGATGATAGACCAACTACAAGCTAGACAATCTAGCGATGGACATCAGACGGCGACCGCGGTAGTGCTCCGAGCGACAGGCGATCCTGCTGCTCTGGCTGACGTCTGGCGGCGCCTGTGTTGCGGCAGGGGGGAGACGTCTGCGAGCTCCTGCGGCAGCACGACTCCGGCGGACCTGCTCGCCATCTCCATCAGCTGGCCGAGCCACGCATCGTCGAGGCGGTCGCCTGCATCCCGATCGAACTCGTAACGGAGGGGGATGGCGTTGTCGATCCAGACGGAATGCCGGGCCGGAGCCGACCGCGTGGTCGACCAGCTCAGCAGGAAGGGCTCCCTCCGCCTGAGCTTCACCGTGATGACCGCCTGAATATGCGCGAGAGCGCGGTCGTCGAACTCGAACCCCTGCCCGTCGTACACCAGCACACCCATGACTCTCCCCGTCCTTTCGTGCGCCCGATCCGGCGACGTGATCGAGGTTAGCGTATTACTAGATCGTCTAGCTACGCACATCCGGAAATATCCATCTGGAAAGCGATTAGCGTATCTTCGGCCGAGAATCAACCCCCCTCCCCGAATTTGTCTCGGACGAAAACTAGCTAGAAGATCTAGTTATCCACGACAGCTCGGAAGGGCACATCATGACGATTGCGACAGACGGTCCGTTCCTGGCGACGCACGCCGGAGCCGGCGACGAGCCCGCCATCTCGGCGGCAGGCACCGAGTGCGTGACCTGGCGCGTCCCCACCGCGGGCCTCTGGGTGGCAGAGACCCCCTCCGCATACCTCGGGATGGTCGACCACAGCCGCGACGGCTTCGTCGCCACGAGCAGCACCGGTCGCGACCTGGGCGTCTTCGGCACCCTCGCGGAGGCGCAGGTCGCGGTCTACCGGACGTGGTCGACCCCGGACCAGGCCCCACGTGCGGGCTGGACGTTCCGCGCGTCCGCCGCCTGCTAGCCCCACAAACCACCAACAAAGAAGGAAGCCGAATAACAATGCTCGCCCTCATCATCGTTCTGCTCGTCGTCTGGGCCATCTTGGCCGTTCTGGGATTCGCCATCAAGGGCCTGCTCTGGCTCGCGATCCTCGGGCTCGTCTTCTTCGTGATCACGGCGATCGTCGGCTTCATCAGGCGCAACAAGAAGGCCTGAGCCCCACGCGCTCCTCAGCGGACCTCCCAGCGACGACCTCGCGGGGAGGTCCGCTTTCGTGTGTCGGAAAGCGTGTTGGACAGATCACTCCAAAGCGAATACTCTAAACAAAGTATTCGGAGGTGAGTATGAGTAAACGAGCGATCTCGAACCCGCTGGCACTGGCGGTGCTGTCCTGTCTGTGGGAACGGCCGATGTACCCGTACGAGATGACCACCTCGATGCGCGAGCGCGGCAAAGAAGACAGCATCCGCCTGAATTTCGGCTCCCTCTACGCGGTCATCAAGTCGCTGGAGAAGCACGGCTTCATCGTCGCGGCGCAGACAGAGCGCGAGGGGAACCGCCCGGAGCGCATCGTCTACGAGATCACCGAGTCCGGCCGCCGCGAGGCCGACGAGTGGCTGCGCGAGCTCATCGACACCCCGGTGAAGGAATACCCGGCGATCGAGACAGGGCTCTCACTGCTGCCGATGCTCCCGCCGCAGACGGCCATGGAACTGCTCGACAAGCGGGTCGAGCGTCTCGACGACGAGATCGCATCCCGTCGTCGTCAGCTCGACGAGATCGGGGACGACCTCCCCGAGCTGTTCATGGTCGAGTTCCACTACCGGCAGGCAGTGCTGGATGCGGAACGCGCCTACCTCGCGGGCCTCGCCGCGCGCATCCGGGATCGGTCGCTCAGCGGCCTGGAGATGTGGGAGGGGCTGCACGCGCTCCTCCATCAAGGACTCAGCATGGCCGACATCCAGCAGAGGGTGGCGGCAGGCGACTTCGGGCAGGAGGTGGCCGACCTGCTGGGCACGTAGTACCGCATTGCACAAAACCGATGGCCGGAGAGCGGCAACTCTCCGGCCATCCAAACCCCAGTCGTTCCGTGAGGAACCTGCGTCAACAGTCACCGAGGGTCCATCTCCAATGGTATCGCGCGGGTCTCTCACGAACGGCTTCACTCAGAAAGGAAGCCATCGTGGCAACCGAAAACCCGTCGGCGCTCATCGCCGACGACCTCAGGAAGTCCTACGGGGGCGGCAGGGGCAAGCCGCCCGTGCACGCTGTCGACGGCCTCAGCTTCACGGCGGAGACCGGAACCGTCTTCGGGCTGCTCGGCCCGAACGGTGCAGGCAAGTCAACCACCATCAAGATCCTCTCGACTCTGACGCGCGCCGATTCCGGCCGGGCGTTCGTGGCGGGGATCGACGCGGCCAAGCACCCGGGCCGGGTGCGCAGGTCCATCGGTTTCGTCGCGCAGAAGTCGGTCGCCGATCCGATGGACACGGGCGCGGAGAACCTCGTCCTCGCCGGCAGGCTGCAGGGCTTGTCCGCACGGGATGCGCGTGCCAGGGCAACGGAACTGCTCGACAGGTTCGCGCTGACCGAGCACGCGACCCGGCAGGTCAAGACGTACTCGGGCGGCATGTCGCGCAAGCTGGACGTGGCGATCGGCCTCATGCACCGGCCGGCCGTACTGTTCCTCGACGAGCCGACCACCGGTCTCGACCCCGAGGCCCGCGCAGAGCTGTGGGCGGAGATCGAGCGGATGACCGCGTTCGAGAACATGACCGTGCTGCTCACCACGCACTACCTGGAGGAGGCGGACAGGCTCGCCAAGCGCCTCGCCATCGTCGACAGGGGAACGGTGGTGACCGCCGGCACCCCTGAGGAGCTCAAGAACGACCTCCGCGGAGACGCGGTCATCGTCGAGCTCACCAGCGACGGCGACCCGTTCGCAGCGCTCGAAGCCCTCCGCCGGGTGGATGCGCTCAGCGAGGTCGGCGGAGACGGCCGCACCCTGCGTGCCCGCGCCGACAGCGGCGCCGCGACGCTGCCGCACGCGCTGGCTGCTCTCGACGCGGCAGGCGTCGGCGTCGCGTCGGCGACCGTCGCGAGGCCGAGCCTCGACGACGTCTACCTGCGGCACACCGGCCGCACCCTCACGAAAGCACAGGAGACCGCGCAGGACGCAGCATTGGAGAACGCATCATGACCGCCATCGCACCCACCAGCATCCACTCGGAGCGCACGGCGTCAGGGCCGTCGTTCTTCACCCACACCGCTGTGCTGACCGCGCGCTTGCTGCGAGCGGCGTGGCGGATGCCCGTCTTCCTGGTGATGAACCTGGTGCAGCCGATCATCTGGCTGCTGCTGTTCGGACAGCTCTTCAAGGCGGTCGTGCAGATCCCCGGGTTCGGCAACGGGCAGAGCTACCTGGAGTTCCTGACGCCGGGCATCGTGATGATGATGGCGCTGTTCGGCAGTGCCTGGTCCGGCACGGTGTACATCCAGGACATGCAGCGGGGAGTGATGGACCGGTTCCTCACCTCGCCGACCAGCCGGCCGGCGATGATCGTCTCGACGCTCGTCTACCAGTCGATCCTCGCCGTGGTGCAGTCGCTCGTCGTTCTCGGGATCGCGTTCTGGGCCGGTGCCCGGTTCGAGGGCGGCTTCAGCGGGATCGTGCTGCTGCTGCTCGCCGTGGTGCTGCTGACCGCGGTGTTCTGCTCGCTGTCGAACGCCGTCGCGCTGCTGGCGCGGGAGCAGACGGCGCTGATCGGCATCTCGCAGCTGATCACGCTGCCGCTGATGTTCCTCAGCTCGGCGATCATGAACACCAAGCTGTCGCCGGAGTGGGTGCAGAACGTCGCGGCGTACAACCCGTTCGAGTGGGCCGTGATCGTCGGCCGCCAGGCGCTCAGCGCGCATCCTGACTGGTCGTCGCTCTGGGCGCACGTCGGGCTGCTCGCCGCTCTCACCGTGGTGATGGCCGCCCTCGCGACCTCGGCCTTCCGCGCCTACCAGCGCTCGGCCTGACCCGAACAATCGAGTCCGAAGTTATTCAGGCGCCACGCCGAGTGGCACCGTGAACAACTTCGGACTCGATGGCGTCGGGGCCTAGAACAGGTCGGGGGAGGGAGCGGAGGCGTGGCGGATCGAGACGTCGGCGTGACGGTCGAAGCGGTAGCCGACGCCGCGGACGGTGCGCACGATGTCCTCGTAGCGACCGAGCTTTGAGCGGAGGCGGCGGACGTGCACGTCAATGGTGCGCTCGTTCGGCACCTCATCGTCGGCGGAGCCCCACAGCGACGAGATCAGTTCGGCGCGCTCGATGGTGCGGCCCTCGCGGAGCACGAGGTACTGCAGCAGCTCGAACTCCTTGTATGTGAGAGCAGCGGTCTGGTTGTCGAGGATGAGGCGCTTTCGCGAGATGTCGACGACGACGCCACCGGATGCGCGGTCCTCGTCCTCATCCGGCGCCGCCTGGTGGCGGTGCTTGGCGATGGCGGCAGGGTCCTGCAGGGCGAGGCGGACCACATCCACATCGCGTCCGCCCGCTCCCTCCGGGGCGAGGGCGACGGCGGCGTACGTCTCGGCGGACGGGGCGATCTCGGCGGTGAGGCGCTTCAGCGCGTCGACGATGCGGCCGAGGTCGGTGCCGGCAGCGGCCGCCTTGGCCTCGTCGATGCCGACGTAGAGGACGAATCCGCGGGCCTCTGTTCCGTTGGGCACGGCGCGGATCTGGGCGGCGGGAGCTGCCGGTGCTGCGGCCTGCGCCTGGACGGCGGTGGCGGGAGCTGGGGCTGCGGCGAGGTGACGGCTGGGGGCGTAGGCGGTGTCGATGGTTGCCAGAGACATGGGATGAGTCCTTTGCGATGATGCGGTGAATCCCCTGCCGGATACGGCGTCCCCGGTGGCGTCGATGCGTTCGACGTGTACAGGTAGGTGGCGGGGTGCGAGGATTCGCGAGTTGTGTCGGCCCTGGAGCGGGCGGTGAGCGGATGCGTGCGTGTGGCGCATCCGGGGAGCGTGTCAGCGCGGTCCCGACTCAGTGGGTCGGCGGCTGGCTGGCTCGGCGAAGGGTCGTCAGATTAGCGACACATTCGGCAACACATGACCGAGTCGCGGCCGGGCATCATCATGCCGGCATCCCCAGGGGCCTCGAAGGAGGTCAGGGTACGCGAGTTGTCAGTCATGCATTGAAGTAAAGCGTCCGATGACGGCCCGTGTCAAATCATTACGCAATATTGCGTCGTCGCTCGCCGTGAGCGAAGGGGTCGGAGCGGGTGGATCAGACCGTGCCGTAGAGGCGGTCGCCTGCGTCGCCGAGGCCGGGGACGATGTAGCCGTTCTCGTTGAGGCGCTCGTCGAGGGCGCCGAGCACGATGGTGACGTCGCGGCCCTCGGTCGCCTTCTCCAGGGCGGCGATGCCCTCGGGCGCGGCCAGGATGCAGATAGCGGTGACGTCGACGGCGCCGCGCTTGAACAGGAACTCGATGGCGGCGCCGAGCGATCCGCCCGTCGCGAGCATCGGGTCGAGCACGAAGCACTGGCGGTCAGAGAGGTCGTCCGGCAACCGCTCCGCATAGGTGGTCGGCTCGAAGGTGACCTCGTTGCGGGCCATCCCGAGGAAGCCGACCTCGGCGGTCGGCATCAGGCGGACCATGCCCTCGAGCATCCCGAGCCCGGCACGCAGGATGGGAACGACGAGCGGGCGCGGCTCGCTGAGCGTCACGCCGACGGTCGTGGTGACGGGGGTCTCGATCTCGACCGGCTCCACCTTCACGGCGCGCGTGGCCTCGTAGGCGAGCAGCGTGACGAGCTCCTCTGTCAGTGCGCGGAACACCGGAGACGGGGTGTGCTTGTTGCGCAACACCGTCAGCTTGTGGGTGATGAGGGGGTGGTCGGCAACGTGCACTCGCATAGGCTCAAGGCTAACCGACGATTACCCCGCGAGGAGCCCCCGTGAGTCTGGCCGTCCCCGACGACTACGAGCAGTGGATGCGGCGCGCCATCTCCGACGCCAGGCTCGCCTTCGACACGGGAGACGTTCCGGTGGCAGCGCTGGTCGTCGACGAGCACGGAACGGTCATCGGCACCGGCCGCAACGAGCGCGAGCTGCACCATGATCCGACGGCGCACGCGGAGGTGCTCGCACTGCGTGAGGCGGCCGCATCCAGGGACGACTGGCACCTCGAGGGATGCACGCTCGTCGTCACCCTGGAACCGTGCGTGATGTGCGCCGGCGCTGTGCTCGCTGCCAGGGTGCCGCGTGTGGTGTTCGGGGCGTGGGACGAGAAGGCAGGTGCAGCTGGATCGGTGTACGACGTGCTGCGGGACCGCAGACTCAACCACCGCGTCGAGGTGTTCGCCGGGGTGCTGGCCGAGGACTGCGCCGACCTGCTGCTGGACTTCTTCCGCGCGAAGCGCTGA
>Ga0153994_1000267_pt1 | contig 15917 bp, 5 predicted proteins | sample TSNC078MetaG_FD_104735 | JGI IMG/M metagenome (GOLD analysis project Ga0153994, IMG submission 104735) | Attine ant fungus gardens microbial communities from North Carolina, USA - TSNC078 MetaG | ecosystem: Host-associated > Fungi > Mycelium > Unclassified | place: USA: North Carolina, Lumber...
CTGCCGGTTTTCTACCGCAAGCATCATGTACCGGGTAAATACAATGGCTACGTGGGCAGTCATTGCATCATAAGATAGGGACTGACACTCCTTGCTGAGTTTCAGATACGATTTGCAGACTTTAAAAAACACCTCGACATCCCAGCGTTTTCCATAATTACGAATGATTTCGTCTTCGCTCAGGTTCATGTCTGTACAAATCAGACACAAATAATCTTTTCGCTTATTCCGGTTACGGACATAGACAACCCTGGCGGGAATGGACTGACCGTCTTTGCAGACCTCCACTTCTACGGAAAGCAGGTATCTGGATCTCCCACGACGCTTTTTGTTCTGCTTATAGATATCCGGCAGGGACTGCATTTTTTCCTGGTAAAGATAGTGCATTTTCGGTGTCTTTTTGGCCATGGCGATTACATCATATCCGATTTCATGAACAGCCAGCAAAGACGCCGGGGAGGTAAACCAGCTGTCAAACAATACATAAGAGGCAGGAATTTCAGCCTTTCTGGCAGTTTTCAGCAGTTCAAGCATGGCCGTGGTCGCTTTTGTCTGTGCGAGTGCACGACGGCAGAACCCGGCACTTCGTTTGTCTACAGCTTTCGCCTCGTTTATGCGGTTCTTTTTGTTCTCCGTGGAAAGAAGAACGCTGTTGACAGGACGAAACGTATTCCCATCAGACCATCCAAGCATCAGCATGCAGAACCCATATTTAAAAGCATGTTTGGCATGGTCATAGGCTTTGGCGAGCAGCTCCACTTTTTTAGAACTGGCTCGTTCGAACATGGAATCATCAATGATTAGGACGTTTACCCTGTCTTCATCGGTCAGGTCTTTGATGGAATCACGAATGATTCTGGAGGTCAGTATTGTGGTGAAACGAATCCAGTTGATATGGAGGGAATTCATCAAACGATACACGGTATCTTTTCGAAACCCTGCATCCTGTTTGCCCATCAGCATGTTCATGTACATGGAACGGTTGGTAAAAATCATGCAGAAGAGATAGCGGAAAATATCAATGGCCGAAAATCCCTTTGATTTATAAGCATTTGCAGATTTCAACGCAGATGAAACCCGATATTTTTTGAAAAAAGTTAAAATCGAAGGTTTCATACTATTATATTGCCAAACAATATTGAATTTTCAAGGTGCATAGGCACTTTTACAAGTGTGAAGCTTTAGTTAACAATATTAAAATCAAAGAAAATGTTTTAAAAATGGTATCGAAGATGGCTTACAAAAGTGTGAAATACGAAGCGGACGGAACCTGTATCTTTCTCGGGTGCCACCCAGTGGAGCCAAAAGGAGTAAAAATGCTTCAAACGAAACCAGAAGGAAAACAGCATCTGGTTCACTCTAATCACTATAGCTATCAGTTCGTTATTTCTATCTTTCGGAACCGTGGATTCCAAAAGCAAAAGACTTACAAAAGAGAAACTTGAACGATTTAAGAAAATAACTTGGAAAATATATTTATATAGAACTATTCATGATGCTTGGTTTTCTATTGACAGAGCATACAAGCTGGATTATACCTGCGGACATGTCATTGCTCTCTCTTTGCTTTATGTTATTTCTCGAAATGAGGAACAACAAAAGGTTAAGGAATGAACGAGGAAAAGGTCGAGAACAGACAGGAAAATTATCAGCAATCAATCAGAGGGTGATATTATGAGTGCAATAAAATTATTTTGTATTCCATATGCGGGAGCATCTGCGATGGTCTATAGAAAGTGGGAGTTTATAGGGCATGGAGTTTTCGAGGTTGTGCCCGTAGAGTTAGCAGGCAGAGGGCTTCGCGCCGAGTCCGCATGCTATAACAATTTCTTGGAAGCAGTTGATGACGTGATTCAGTCTATCACAGCGCAGGATTGTGAGGAATATGCAATATTTGGACACAGTATGGGGAGTTGGATTGCATATGAAGCCTATCGTAAGCTGCAGGAGCTTGGTAAAAAGTTACCGGTAAAATTATTTATTTCAGGCAGTAAACCACCGTTTGCGACTGAAAAAAGTGAGCCGATCCACCAACTTCCGGAACATCTGTTTCAAACTGAGATTATTAATATGGGGGGAACGCCCAAAAAAATTTTTGAAGACAAGGCTCTTTCTGAATTGTTCCTTCCCATCTTGCGCTCCGATTATACCATATTGGAGGAATACGAGGCGGAAGCATGTTTACAGGAAGAAAAAATAAAATGCGATACAGTTTTAATATACGGCAGTCAGGATACCGTGTGCTTCGAAGAAGTAAAGGAGTGGCAGCAAGCATTTGAAAAGGAGCCGGATATCCATTGCGTGGAAGGTGGCCATTTTTTTGTCACAGTGAATGCCGATGAAGTGATAGGAATTCTAGAAAAAGAAATGAGCAGAGAAGATAGAAAGCATAATAATGTTTTGGAAGGAGAAACGCTATGTCATTTTTAGATATATTACAAACAAAAGTTACAGAAACAGAAAAGGGAATCATATTTATACATTCCCATGATTCAGAAGAATTTGTGCCTTATTCTGAAATCTATCAGAGAGCAGGGAGGGTGCTTCACCATCTGCAAAGAGGTGGAATGAAAAAAAATGATAAATTAATACTTCAATTGGAGACAGCGGACGAATTTGTATACTCGTTATGGGCATGTATGATGGGAGGAATTATTCCGATCCCGATCAGCCAAGCGTCGAATGATGATGCCAAGCGGAAGCTATGTAAAATATTTGAAGTATCGTCTCCATGCAAGATGATTTACAGCGGAAACTTGATAGAAAAGCTTGAAAAGTTTGAATATCTTGTGGACAATGCGAATCGATATGAGCACATAAAAAATAATTCATTCTCAATCAATTCATTTACGGAAGAAGGAGACTTTGAAGTGAACAAAGAAAGTGATTTGGAGGATATTGCATTTGTACAATTCTCTTCTGGTTCCACTGGTGACCCAAAAGGAGTGATCGTGAAACATAAAAATGTACTTGCAAACGTTAAGTCAATAACATCCTCTTCTATCTATGAGAGAGACGAAACGATGTTGAGCTGGCTGCCATTGAGTCACGATTTTGGTCTGATTGGATTCCATCTCAACGCATTGTACAATAATTTTACTCAATACATAATCGAGACAGATATTTTCGTCAGAAATCCGTTGATATGGATTAATAAAGCAAGTGAACATAAGATTAATTACTTATTCTCGCCCAATTTTGGTTACAAGCATTTTATGAACGTACTGGAGCGAAACAGAATAAAAAACAGACCCCACGCGGAATGGGATTTGAGCAATGTTAAAGGAATCTATAATGGTGCCGAGCCGATATCAATTGACATATGCAATCAATTTTTGGATAGCCTGGCAGACAGCGGGTTAAAAAAAGAGGTATTTCGCGGTGCGTACGGATTGGCAGAATCCACGCTAGCAGTTACTATTACAGATAAAAACAAACCATTAGAAGTTCATATTATTGACCGAACATCGCTGTATCTAGGCAATGAAGTGGAATTTTTGGATAATTTAAAAGATAAAAATGCAACTGTCCTTGTTGATTTGGGGCTGCCAGTCGACAATTGTCATTTGATAATTGTCGATAATGATGGAAATGAATTGGAAGAAAAATTCGTTGGGCATATATGTATCAAAGGTGACAGTATGACAAGCGGATATCTGAACAACGAAGAAGCAACAAAAAATGCATTTTTATCCGGTGAATGGTTAAAAACTGGGGATTTAGGATTTATACTACATGGCAGATTAGTCATAACCGGAAGATATAAAGATTTAATTATCATCAACGGAAGAAATTATTACCCTCATGATATCGAAAAGGATGCAGAGAAGGTAGAAGGAATCGATCTTGGCACAATTGTGGCGACGAGAGTTTATAATTCAGAAGTTGGAGGAGAAGAACTGCTTGTATTTGTATTATTTAAAAAAGGTGTTGAGCAGTTTATTGGACTGAGTAAAAAGATAAAGAGTCATATTACAAACTCCATCGGAATTGATGTAAAGCATGTGATACCGATTAAGAAAATACCAAAAACTACAAGCGGTAAATTTCAACGATATAAGCTCGCACAGAATTACATCGACGGCAAATACGATGGACTGCTTGAAGAAATGTCACGGACAGAGCAGCCGGTTGTTAGAATGGTTATCAACTGTGAAAAGGACGATGTGTTCGAAGATGTGATAAGAATATGGACGAAAACATTGGGACATGAAGAGTTTGCAGAAGATGATAATTTCTTTGATGTCGGAGGGGATTCCAAAAGTCTTGTGAAAATGTGTGCTCTGGTGAATAAACGTTTCCCCAATTTAATTACAACAAGTGAATTATTCGGTATGCCGACAGTCAGGGAGCTGTCAGAATATATTTGCACCAGTGTAGGGATAGGAGGTTGATTGCTATCAATAAGCTAGCGATAGTATTTTCAGGTCAGGGTTCTCAGTATGCAGGAATGGGAAAAGATTTATATGATTCTTATGAATCGGTAAAAAAAGTTTATGATTATGCCGGAGAGGTGTTGGGATTTGATATAAAAAAGATATGTTTTGAAGCTAGCATGGAGGAATTAACCAATACCAAGGTAGCACAGCTGGCAATCTTAATATTAGGTGTCAGCTTATATGGAGTGTTAGAACAAGAATATAAAATCCAGCCAATCATTATGGCAGGACACAGTCTGGGAGAATATACTGCACTTGTATGCAGCGGCGCAATTTCGTTTGAACAAGCTCTAAAGCTTGTTCAATACCGCGGTGAGGTGATGCAGGAAGCCTCGGAAAAAACAAGAGGTGGGATGGTTGCAGTGAGCAGCATGAGCGTCAGTGATGCGAGAACTTTACTGGAACAGCAAAAAGAGCAAAATGTTGTTATCTCCAATTACAATTCGGATAAACAATTTGTGATGTCCGGAGAGGAGAGAGGCATTCAGGAAATCACTCGAATGCTGGAACAAAAAGGCGCGCGAGTAACTATGCTGAATGTAGCGGGTGCTTTTCACAGTCCGTTGATGAAAGAAGCGGCGGATAAGTTCGAAACTAGATTGAGCGAATGCAAGCTAGAGCAGTTTCGCTGTACTGTTCTCTCTAACTACTCAGGAAAACCATATGAAAATAGCACGTATATAAAAGAAAAGTTAACGAAGCAATTATATAATTCCGTACGATGGGTTGATTGTATTCATTATATCGAATCATTAAATCCAGATTGTATTTTGGAAATTGGTGCAAAGCCTGTTTTAACTACTTTCATTCATGATACAGTCAAAGAAATGAAAATAATTTTTATCGGTAATCAAAAGACGTTGAAGGATTTTGATGAATTACAAAAAAGCATAGCCAGTGATAATGTATGGAACCGAGTGATTGATCGCACAATCCTAACTGCAATCTGTACAAAAAATAACAATCATGACAACTCAGGTTATGTCGAACTCGTGGTCAACCCTTATAACCAGATGAAGCAGATACAAGATGATATGGTGGAGGATAATAATTCCGCGACAGAGGAAGATGCGAAGAAATGTGTAGATTTGTTACACACCATCCTATCGTATAAAAAGGTTACAGAGCAAGAAAAACGCAGAAGAATGAGTTTAATATTGAATGGTATTCAATGGGATAATTATAATTAATAATAGTTAATTGTCTGAGGAGGATAATTAATGAGTAATAAAAAAAATGAGTTTGCAATTGTTGGAATGGCATGTAAAGCTCCGAGAGCAGACAATTATGAAGAATTTTGGAATAACCTGAAGCACGGTATGAGTGCGATTCGTGAAATTCCAGATTTGAGAAGAGAGACATTGGAAAAGCAATTTCGTTTGACAAACCACAAGAATCCAAGTGAGTATCCGCTTCTTGGGTATTTGGAGGACATCGATCGATTTGACAGTGCATACTTTAAGATAACACCTCATGAAGCAGATTTAATGGACCCCAACCAAAGAATCTTATTGGAAGTGCTCGTATCATCAATGGAGGATGCCGGTTACGGTGGGACAAGACTTTCTTCCACCGATACGGGAGTGTTTGTCGGATATGGGGATAATAATGAGTATCTGGAGTTTGTCAAACAAGCGGAACCAGATTCGATCGACCTTGCAGTTTCTGGAAATATAAAGCCGGTGATCGCGAGCAGAATCGCATATTTATTGGACTTAAAGGGTCCCAACATGCTGATCGACACAACCTGTTCTTCTGGACTGACCGCATTGAATGTGGCATTGAACAGTTTGGATTCTAAGGAATGCAGAACGGCTCTTGTAGCCGGAATAAAATTATATCTAGATCCTTCCTCCATTGATTACAAGATCGGGATTGATTCATCCGATGGAAATGCAAAAGTTTTTGATGATGCAGCGGATGGAACGAGTTGGGGCGAAGGCGCGGTATCCTTCGTGATCAAAAGATTAGAGGATGCGATACAAGATCGGGATCATATTCATGCAGTAATAAAAGCAGTAGGAATCAACCAGGATGGAAAGTCCATCGGTATTACAGCGCCAAACATAAAAGCTCAAAAAGAGCTACTAGTTAAGACATGGAAGAAAGCCGGCATTGAACCGAGAGACATTAGCTATATTGAGACACATGGAACTGGCACAAAATTAGGTGACCCGATAGAAATTGATGCAATCAACAAAGCTTTTTTGGAATTTACAGAGGATAAGCAGTTTTGCGCGGTCGCTTCTCTGAAATCCAATCTGGGACATCATGCACATGCTGCAGGTTTGTTTAGTATATTGAAGACGGTATTGTGTTTAAAATATAAAATGCTGCCGCCCACCCTTCATTTAAAAAAAACAAACAGGGCGATTGATTTTATTCATTCAGCTGTCTATATCAATAACACATTGAGTTCATGGGATTCAGAGGACAGACCTAGGATTTGCGGTGTCAGCTCCTTTGGACTGAGTGGTACGAATGTACATGCTGTGCTACAGGAATATGACGAAGCGGATAGGACAAAAGAGGAAGGTGAACATACAAAAGTATTTGCGCTGACAGCCAAAACAAAAACGAGTCTAAATGGATTGGCAGGTAAGTTTATCACCTTTCTGGGTCGTAACAAAAAAATCGATTTGGACAACCTATGCCATACCCTTAATATAGGAAGAGGTTATGAAACATTCCGGCTGGCGATAGGCTTTAAGACAAGAGAGGAATTGATAAAAAAGCTAGCGCGGTACATCGATGAGGAGAATAAAACAGTACTTGAGGGTGAGAATATTTATTATAATGAAGAACTCATAAAGAGAAGAATACGTTCTTATATGGATTCACACACCAATAAATCAAACGATACCGATGCACTGATAGAAAGATACCGACAGACACACAAACAGGATGTATTAAAAGATTTAATTAAAATATATATTACGGACAGAAAAATAAGCTGGAGCTTTTTATACAAGAAAGAGGATTGTAAAATAGTAAGCTTGCCAACCTATGAATTTGAATCTACCAAGCATTGGATCGCCTATAACGAAGATTCACCAAGTGTGGGAAAACAGTATGAGCTGACAGGTGGCAAAAAAGGAGAAGTATATTCTGCCACAGAGGAATTATTATCTGAAATTATATACGAGGTTATGGGAACAAAGAAAATCGATATCAAATTGAACTTCTATAATTACGGGGGAAGTTCCATTACGATTTCAAAAATCTATCAAAAGTTAAAAGTACATTATCCCGACATCACATTATCAGAAATATTTTCAAAACCGACTATCAAGGAACTGGCAACTTATATTGAAAAAAAGAATTTTTCAGCCAGTGAAAAAAAGGTCACTTATGAAACCGGTGATGATGATATTGCAATTGTCGGAATATCAGCGACTCTGCCAGAGGCAGATAATATAGATGAGTTCTGGAATAATTTGATGAATAATAAAAACTCAATTGTAGAATACCCAGAACACAGAATGGAACAATCCGAACAATACTTGAATTATATATCTGGGAAAAGGGAAAGAACCTATAAGAAAGGCGGATATCTAAACCAGATTGATTTGTTTGAATATAAAGCATTCCTAATGGCTCCGAAAGAAGCGGAGTTGATGGATCCCGCACAGCGCTTATTTTTAATGGAAGCAAAAAACGCAATTGATGATGCAGGATATGATGTGGAAGAATTGCGAGGAAGTAGAACGGGAGTCTATCTTGGGTATGCAGCTGACCCGAGAATGAGTTATTTTGATATTGTTCACAGCGTGGAACCGGAATCCTTTCAGATGGCGATGGCGCCAAATTTGCCGGCATTAATTCCGAGCAGAATATCATATCTATTTGATTTAAAGGGCCCTAGCCTGATGATTGACACGGCCTGTTCCTCCTCACTCGTAGCCCTCCATATCGCAGTTAACGGAATACGCAACAAGGAGTGTGATATGGCAATTGCCGGCGGTCTTAAGTTCTATCTCAGTCCGGTGAGGAATGAAGAGGAAGAGATTGGTGTGGAGTCTCCGGAAGGAATTACAAGAACCTTTGATGACTCTGCGGATGGAACTGTCTGGGGAGAAGGCGTAATCGCTCTGATACTAAAACCATTGAAACAGGCGATTAATGACAAAAATGATGTATATGCGGTTATAAAAGGAAGTGCCATCAATCAGGATGGAACATCAATGGGGATTACATCACCTAATTCAATTGCCCAAACCGATGTAATACAGGCGGCTTGGAATAACGCAGACATCACTCCTGAGAGCATTACATATATAGAAGCGCATGGTACTGGAACGAAGCTGGGGGATCCGATTGAAATTGAAGCGTTGACAAGAGCATTCCGCATCAAGACAGATAAAAGGCAGTGCTGTGGAATTGGTTCGCTTAAACCCAACATCGGGCATCTGGACACCGCTTCTGGGCTGGCAAGTATTGTGAAGGTTGCGCTGGCATTAAAACATAAAAAAATACCAGCGAGTATCAATCTAATGCGTCCGAACAATAATATAGATTTTATTCATTCCCCTTTCTATGTGGTGAATGAGAATATGGAATGGGAGAGTGAAGAATATCCAAGGAGATGTGGTGTCAGCTCCTTTGGTTTCAGCGGTACCAATTGCCATATGATATTGGAGGAATATCCAGAGAAAATAATAGAAAAGAAGAGGGAAAAAAGAGTCAGACGCCCAAATTCAGAACTTCAACCAGAACCCTGCTGGATTCAAATCCCTAATAAGACAAAGGTCAATAATATGCCCGATATCTTGCAAAAAATTGCCAGCGTTGAAGGGGTTACGGCTTCTATATTAGAAAAAATAGAAAAAGAATTAATACAAGAAGATGAGAAATTCAAAGCTTTAATCACGGTAGAACTGATGAGTGCAGAAGGAAAGAAACTCACAAAGACTGAGTTGGAAATTGCACAGATTTGGGGAGAATGTCTTGGCATATCGAAGCTAGGTGTGAATGAAAGCTTCTATCAGATTGGCGGACATTCCTTGGCAATGATTCAAGTTATTTCTTTGATTAAAAGTAGATTAAAGAAAGATGTTTCGTTAAACGAGTTCAATGATAATGATACTACTGCGTTACTTTCTAGCTTTTTGGATGGACGAACAATCAGTTCAGACACGGATGATAAATACCCTCTGAGTAGGATAGATAACGAGAACCGACATAAGCCCTTTCCTTTATCGGAAATACAGAAAGCATATTTTATGGGAAGGAATCCATCTTTCGTATTGGGAGGAGTTGCAACTCATGTATACATTGAGATAGAGACTGCTTTCGACATCACTAGACTAAATCAAGCATTGAACAAAGTGATAAAAAGACATCCTATGTTAAATGCTATTATAAATGCGGATCGTACTCAGACAATACTAGAAGGGGAAAGAGAATATGAGATTCAAATCGAAGATTTGACAACTTATAGTACGAAGGAAAAGGAAGCTATAATACAAAAGAAAAGCAATGAGTTATCAAAGCATTTAATCCCTACGGAAGAACCCCCACTATTTGAAATCGAAGCAGTAAAATTAACAGAAGATATCCATCACCTCTTTATAGGATTTGACATGTTGATTGCGGACGGAACCAGTCTGCAAATATTCGGAAATGAATGGATAACGAATTACAACAATCCAGAGATAGAATTGCCGGAATTGGAATTTACCTTCCGCGACTATATGATAACTTATGAAGAATTCAAAAATTCGGATATCTATCAACGGGATAAAAAATATTGGATGGAGAAAATAAATACATTTCCATCAGCACCAGAAATACGGCTGAAAGACAAGATTGAAAATATATATAACCCGAGCTTTCAGCGAAAAAGTATCACCTACGATATGGATAATTGGCAGCGTGTTAAGGATATCTGTCAACAAAATGCAGTATCGCCGTCAGCGCTGTTTTGCACGATATATTGTGAGATATTATCTTATTGGAGCGAACAGGTTGAATTTGGAATTAATTTAACTGTATTTAATCGATATCCATTCCATGAACAGGTGGAGCAGATCATAGGTGATTTTACATCGGTTATGTTAATAGCAGTCAATATGGAGGAAACACAGACATTTTTTGAGAAAGTGAAGCGAGTACAGAATACGATTTTAGATGCATTAGAACATAGACATTATGATGGCGTGGAGTTTGTACGTGAGCTTGCAGTCGCAAAAAATTGCTATTACCGCCCTTTAATGCCAATTGTATTTACAAGTATGTTATTCGACAACAAAAATGATTGCTGGTCCGAATTAGGAGAAAATAAAATGGGACTCAGTCAGACACCTCAAGTATTTTTGGATTTTCAAGCAGTGGAGATAGGAAGTAAATTGACACTGAATTGGGATTATGTGAAAGAATTATTTGATGATTCGGTAATAGACGGTATGTTTCAACAGTACGTATCAGTGTTGGACTATATGATTGAAAGCGAGTGGAAGAACAATGAATATTAAAGATATACTGAATAAGGTAGTAAAGGAAAACGATACATTGGCTTTAGACAGTAATGCAGGAAACAATACAGACAATGAGATGAACCAAGCGCAAACTGTAAAATCAGCGGATTTAACAAAGACAACGAAAGAACCGAATAATGACGAGTTGATGATACCAGTAGAACCAAGAACAGAGTTGGAAAAAAGATTGGTATCCATCTGTGAGAGAGTTATAAACAATGGAAGGAAACTCGGCATAAAGGATAACTTCTTTCGAATCGGTATCAATTCCATTCTGATGGTCGATATTATCACAAATATTGAACAGGAAATCGGAGTGCAGATCAGTTTCCGTGAGTTTATTATGCAGAATGATATAGAGGATCTTGCTCAGTTAATGCTGAAAAATTCAGATGAGATAAACTTTGATGAGAAAACAGAAAACAAGACTGCTCAAGAACCGACGACAGTAAATATCTACGAGCCATATCCACTTACAGAAGTGCAGGTAGCATATCTTTTAGGACGTGACGAGGCCTTTGAGTTAGGAGGAACTTCAACCCATGCGTATACAGAGCTGGTTACGGAACTTAATATTACAAAGCTGAACCAAAGTCTTCAGCAGGTGATAGACAGACATCCCGTACTTCGCACCGTTATTACCAGTGAAGGAAAACAAAAGCTCCTTGAATCAACACCGCAGTATGTAATAAATTACACAGATATCAGCGGACTTGGGGAGCAACAAAGAGAAGAAGAAATATTAAAAATTAGAGATGAGATGTCACATTATGTGTTCGATCCATCACAATGGCCATTGATTGATATTCGGGCATTCAAGCTTTCGGATACGAAAAACTATCTCTTTATCGGATATGACTTACTAATTGGTGATGGAATGAGTATGAGGATTATGGGTAGAGAATTGATACACTATTACCACAATCCGAAGGAAGAGCTTCCACCAATTGATTATACCTATCAGCAATACATATATGATTATACTGAGTTTAAGAAGTCTGAAACTTATTTAAAAGATAAGAATTTTTGGTTGGAGAAGCTTGAGGAATTTCCAACCTCACCTCAATTGAATTATAAAAATACTATTTCAGATATTAAAAAACCTCATTACAGAAGATTGCGATATGAATTTGATAAAAAGGGATGGACGGAATTGAAGGAAGTCGCAAATGCAAATGAAGTTACACCTTCCGCCCTTCTGTGTACGGTGTTTTCAGAGGTGCTGGCATTTTGGAGCAATCAGAATCATCATGCACTGAATGTTACCGTATTCAATCGGCATAATTTTAATCCGGATGTCATGAAAATCGTCGGAGATTTTACATCCTGCATGCTTCTTGATATAAACTTAGAAGGAGTAAGTGCATTCTGGGAAAGAGTTAAATATATTCAAGGTGTATTATTTGAAGCATTGGAACATAGACATTATGACGGCATTGAGTTAATCAGGGAAATAGCCAAGAAACGCAATCAGCCAACAAAAGCCATGATGCCGATTGTATTTACCAGTATGATTTTTGATCAAAGAGAAGAGACAAAGGATGATGAAGGCGAGCTAGGCGAGGTTATCACAAGTGTGAGCCAAACATCACAGGTATATCTTGACTATCAAGTGAGTGATGCCAACGGAACCTTAACAATCACATGGGATTATATCGAAGATTTATTTGACCGTGATTTCATGGAGCATATGTTTGACCATTATATTGGAAAATTAAACTTAATTCTGAAGGGGAAAGAAGCCACAAAATATGAACTCACCGATCAGGATAAAATTTGTTGGAAGAACTATAATTTGTCGGAGTTAACTCAAAAAGCAGGAACACTGGATTCCTTATTTATGGAACAGGTAGAGCTTCATCCGAATCATATCGCAGTTGAATATCATGAACAAAAAATAACTTATGGGGAGTTAAACAATAAATCAAATCAAGTTGCGGCATTTTTAATCGACCATGGTATCAGAAGGAATGACAGAGTTGCTGTTTTAGCCAAGAGATGTCCAGAAACAATTGTAAATATCATGGGGATTCTCAAATCAGGAGCATCTTATGTGCCGTTAGAAGAAGATTACCCAGATGATAGAAAAGAGTATATCTACGAAAATAGCAACTGTAAATATAAGCTAGATGAACATTCCTATGAAAGTGCTGGTATTTCCCAGTATTCGACCGATACGGTGGCAAGATACAGCCAATTAAAAGATTCCGCCTATATCATTTACACATCAGGAACGACAGGCAGGCCAAAAGGGGTGGAAATCTCTCATGAAGCAGCAGTCAATACGATCCTTGATATAAATGAGAGGTATGCAGTCACAGAAAAGGATAAGTTTCTAGCGATTTCCTCCATGTGTTTTGATTTATCCGTCTATGATATATTCGGCAGTCTGCTATCTGGCGGGGTACTGGTTCAAATCGATGATCATAGGGATATGGGAGAATTGAACAGAGCCGTTGTGGAAAGCCAGATTACAATCTGGAACTCGGTCCCTGCAATTATAGACATCTACTTAGATTATGTGGGTGAGAATACAGTACAATCTGATCTTAGACTTGTATTATTGAGCGGTGACTGGATTCCATTAAAGCTGCCTGAAAAAATAGGTAAATTGGGAGCGGCCACAATCGTAAGTCTGGGCGGTGCGACCGAGGCTTCCATCTGGTCGATCTATTATCCGATTGAAGAAATCAAATCAGATTGGGTGAGTATCCCTTATGGATATCCCCTTAGAAATCAGAGGATATATGTGTTAAATCATGAGGCGGATTTATGTCCTGTTGGTGTTCAAGGTGAGATTTACATCGGTGGCATCGGTCTTGCAAAAGGGTATGTAAACGATGAAGAGAAAACAAAGGAAGCATTCCTAGAGCATGAGAGCCTCGGAAGAATATACAAAACTGGAGATTATGGGATATTAACAGAAAAGGGATATGTAAAATTTCTAGGTCGTAAAGACAAACAGGTAAAAATTAACGGCTACCGAGTCGAAATAGGCGAGATAGAAAAAGTCCTCGAAGAAATTCCTGAGATCGCAGATACTCTTGTAAACGATATGGAAGATAGTAAAAAAATGAAATGTCTCATCGCATATTATGTGTCAGATGAAACGCTGTCGGATTCTTATATGATATCGTCCATATCAACGAAGCTTCCAGAATACATGATACCAAAATATTATGTTAAAATCGATAAAATTCCATACACCTCCAACGGTAAAGTGGATAAAACCGCACTCGCTCCAGTTGAAATTGTACAAGTGGAAAACGAAAGTCTGCCAGAGACTGAAATTGGAAAAACATTAGGACGATTATGGTGTAAAATGATGAATCTCCCTTCTGTTGATGTGAATAGCAGCTTTTATGAGCTTGGAGGTCATTCCATACTGATGATACAGATGATATCCAGAATATCAGAAATATTCGGTAAACGTATTGCGATTAAGGACTTTATAAATAACAATACGATACGCAAGTTAGAGGTCTATTTGGAAACATTCAATTCAACAGCAGGATTTGAAATCTTAAGTGAGGTGAAAGACGAGGAACATCTATATGAACCGTTCCCGTTGACCAATATACAGTTGGCCTATTTATTCGGACGAGATTCTTCGATGGAGCTTGGTGGGACATCCACTCATTTCTATGAAGAGATAGAGATTGAATTGGAACTTGGAAGGTTAAACAAAGGGCTGCAAGAGCTGATAAACAGACATGAGATGTTAAGAACAGTCATACATTCTGACGGTACACAACAGATTCTTCAAGAGCTACCAGAATACAAAATAGAGGTAGAGGATCTATCCCAGTGCAGTGAGGGTGAACAAGAAAGGTATATTCTCGGCAAGAGAAATGAAATGTCACATAATATTATCGAACCGAGTCAATGGCCATTGTTCAATATATTTGCTTTTAAGCTTTCAGAAGAAAAACATTACCTCTTTATCGAGTTTGATCAGCTGATCTGTGACGGTATGAGCATACAGATATTAAATCAGGAATTAATGGATTATTATAATAACCCGGACATCAAATTCGAGCCATTGGAATTCACGTTTAGAGATTATATCCTATCCTATGTGAAATATAAGGAATCCGGGGATTATAGGAATGATAAAATGTACTGGTTAAACAAAGTAGATAATTTCCCAGAATCTCCTAAGTTACCGATGAAAGTGGAACCTTACTCTGTAAAAAATCCTCATTTCGGAAGATTCGTAAAGAATTTTGGCAAGGATGGTTTACTCAGGCTGAGAGAAACAGCAAAAAAATATAAGGCATCTCCTTCCGTTATATTATGTACGCTATATGCAGATACATTAGGATGTTGGAGTAACAGCGGTAACTTTGCCCTCAATCTGACTATGTTCAACCGATATCCGTTCCATGGGGATGTAGAAAGAATCATCGGAGATTTTACATCGGTCATGCTCTTGGATATTGATTTCAACCATGTGATTAACTTCAAAGATAAAGTGGAACGAGTACAAGATGTGTTATTAGACGCACTGGATCATCGCAGCTATGATGGAGTGGAATTCATCCGAGAGCTATCGAAAAAAAGAAATATCGGCAATAAAGCGTATGCACCAGTCGTATTCACCAGCATGATATTTGATGAACAACAGTTAAACAATGAGATAACGAATATCGGTGATTCCAAGCTGGTTCTGACACAGACAACCCAAGTTTATTTAGATCATCAAGCGGTGTCACAAAATGGCTCTTTGGTATTATCATGGGATTATGTAGAAGATATATTTGACCAGAGTATGACGGAATCCATGTTCCATAGTTATATTCAAGCGGTGGAATCGTTACTATATGAAAATGATGATAATCCTGTCGTAATCGATTACAGTATTGCTGACTTTGTAGAAAATTGAACAAAATCGCTAGCGCGATAGCTGTCCAATGGTGTTTCAGCCACTCGTCTTTCTCTTTTAAAAAAATAGTAGCCAGATTTCATTTTATGTTGTATTGTTAAGTTCCCACACAAAAAC
>Ga0153994_1000268_pt1 | contig 15839 bp, 13 predicted proteins | sample TSNC078MetaG_FD_104735 | JGI IMG/M metagenome (GOLD analysis project Ga0153994, IMG submission 104735) | Attine ant fungus gardens microbial communities from North Carolina, USA - TSNC078 MetaG | ecosystem: Host-associated > Fungi > Mycelium > Unclassified | place: USA: North Carolina, Lumber...
AGACCACGGCATCCTCACCACCACCGACGACGGCACCCCGTTCTACGCCTACGGCGGCGACTTCGGCGAGGTCATCCACGACGGCAACTTCGTCATGGACGGCATGATCCTCAGCGACGACACCCCCATGCCCAGCCTGCACGAGTTCGCCGCCGTGGTGAAGCCGATCCGGTTCACTGTCGACGGCGACGCCCTCGCCATCGAGAACGCACGGCACTCGGCCGACACGTCCGACCTGCGCTTCCTCTGGCGGGCGGAGCAGGACGGCCAGGTCGTCGCATCCGGTGTCCTCTCCGTGGATCCGCTCGCCGCGGGCGACAGGGCCGTGCTGCCGCTGCCCACCGTGCAGGTGGCCAGGAACGCGGAGACCTGGCTGACGGTGGAGGCGGTGCTCTCCTCCCCGACGACTTGGGCGAAGGAGGGACACGTCGTCGCTTCGGTGCAGGTGGACAGGTCGCGCCCGCATCCACCCGTGGAGCCGATGCGCCGGGTGTCGGAGTGGCGGCCGAGCACGGGGACGCTGAGCCTCGGCCCAGCGGACTTCGAGCGCGGCGCCCTGATGCGCCTGGCTGGACGCGACCTCTCCGGGCCCGCACTCGAACTGTTCCGCGCTCCGACCGACAACGACGAGGGCGGTTCCGACGACGTCGACGGCAGCGACGCGAGCATCCCCGGCGTCTCGAACGCCGAGCTGTGGCGCCGCCAGGGGCTCGACCGCCTGACCACGCGCATCCAGTCGGTGGAGGCGGCGGACGGTGCGCTTCGCACCATCGCACGCGTCGCGCCGACGGACTCCGCGTGCTGGGTGACGCTGGAAACGGTCTGGACGCTCACCGACGACGGCCTCGACCTTCGCATCGAGATCGAGCCGTCCCGGGGATGGGACACGGTGTGGCCGCGAATCGGCGTGTCCTTCGAGCTGCCGGATGCGGCGACCCCCGTCGACGGGGCCGACTGGTTCGGCCTCGGCCCGCTGGAGTCGTACCCGGACAGCATGGCCGCCGCCCGCGTCGGCCGTTTCTCCGCGACCGTGGACGAGTTGAACGTCCCATACGCCCGCCCGCAGGAGACCGGGCACCGCTCCGCGTTCCGGCAGCTGACCCTGACAGGAGCGGGAGACCCGATCCTGAACCTGACGGCGATCCCGGATGCGGCAGGTCGCCTCCCCGGCTTCACCCTGAGCAGGCACACGCCCCAGCAGCTCGCCGCTGCGCGCCACCCGCACGAGCTGCCGGCCACGACGAGCGTGCGACTGATCGTGGACGCTGCGCAGCACGGTCTGGGCTCGCGTGCGTGCGGGCCGGATGTGTGGCCTGCGTACTCGCTGCGTCCGGAGGCGCGCACGATCAGGCTGCGGCTGCGGGATGCGCGCGGGCTCGGAGCATCCGCCTAGGCTGATCCCCATGCCGCACCGCGAATCCGGACGCCTCAGCCTCCTCGGCTCCGATCTGTACTACGAGATCGACGGCGACGCCGACGGCACCCCCGTGCTCTTCCTGCACGGCGGCTTCTGCTCGCTCGAGTCTTTGCGCGCCCCGTCGGACGCGCTGGTCCCCGACCATCGGGTGCACGCGTTCGAACGCCCAGGCCACGGCCGCTCCGCCGACATCGACGAGGAGTACAGCTACGAGCGCGGCGTCGCAGAGGTGGTCGCCTACCTCGACGCGCAGGGCCTTCCGGCAGTGGAGGTGGTCGGCTACAGCGACGGAGCGATCATCGGGCTCATGCTCGCCATCGCGCATCCGGAGCGCGTGCGCTCGCTCGTGGCCATCAGCGCCAACCTGGATCCGTCCGGCTTCGCCACCGCGCCAGAGAGCGATGGCATCCCCGTGCTGTCGGCGCTCGCCCCTGCTGCCCGGCCGGACGCGGAGTCCGCCGCAGAGCCCGACGCGGAACGCGAGCACTACGAGCGCCTGTCGCCGGACGGCCCAGAGCACGCGGATGCGGTGCTGGCCAAGCTCTTCCGGCTCTGGACCAGCGAGCCGCACCTGCGCCCGGCCGACCTGGCGGGCATCACTGCCCGCGTGCTCGTCATGGCGGGCGACCGCGACTCCATCCGGCCCGACCACAGCGTGCTGATCGCGTCGTCGATCCCCGGCGCACAGCTCTGCATCGTGCCAGGCGCGAGCCACGGCCTGATCGCCGAGAAGCCCGCGTTCGTCAGCTCGGTCGTCCGCGACTTCCTCGGCTGAAGCAACCGGACCTGAGGCGGCACGAACCGAGGCGCGCTCAGACCCGGGATCGCCGCAGCAGCCAGACGAAGTACGGCGCACCGACCAGCGCGATCATGAGCCCGGCGGGAAGCTGCGATGGCGCGATCAGCGTGCGCCCCAGCGTGTCAGCGACGCACACCAGCAGCCCGCCGATCACCATCGAGACCGGGATGCTCCTTCCGTGCCTCGCCCCGACCAGCGAGCGCGCGAGGTGCGGCGCGATCAGGCCGACGAAGCCGACGACGCCGACCGCGACGACGCTGACGGCGGCGAGCACGGCGGCGATCGCGAGCACGAAGAGCCGGGTGCGTTCCAGCCTCACCCCCAGGATGCGCGGGGTGTCGTCGTCCACGGCCAGCAGGTCGAGCCTGTGCCGGAACGCGAAGAGCACGGGGACCGCCAGCACGAGCACGATGGCGACGGGCAGAACGTCGGGAAGCGTGCGGCCGTACGTCGTCCCGGAGAGCCAGGTGAGGATGCGCGGCGTCGCCCAGGGGTCGGAGCGCAGCAGCAGGAAGGTGGTGATCGCGCTCAGCCCGTAACCGCAGCCGATGCCGACCAGCACGAACCGGTCGGGCAGGAGCCCGCCGCGCCAGGCCAGACCGGCGACCAACGCGAACGTGCCGAGCCCCAGCGCGACGGCCAGCGCGATCAGCAGCGGGCGGCCGCCGGAGATGCCGGACGTCACCACGATGACCGCGCCCAGCCCCGCGCCAGCTGTGATGCCCAGGATGCCCGGTTCGGCCAGCGGGTTGCGGACGGTTCCCTGCACCACGCATCCGGCAAGCGCCAGCGCCGCTCCCGCGAGCACGGCGGAGAGCACCCGCGGCAGGCGCTCGTCGAACGCCCGGCCGATGAGGTCGGGCGCGATCCCGTGCATCCACTGGACCACGTCGCCGGTGCGCAGCCACAGGCTCCCGGCGAGCAGGCCGACGACTGCCGCCACCACCACCAGCACAGTGCCGATGGTCAGCACGAGAACGAACCGGCGGCGGGTGCGCAGCGCGACGTGGGCGTGCTGCGGCTGGCGCACCGAGCCGGAGTCGCGGAGCCGCAGCGCGAGCACGACGATCAGCACGGCGCCCAGCACCGCGGTCGGCACACCGGTGGGGATGGCCGCGGCGCCCTCCGCGCCCAGCAGCGCTCGCAGCCCGGCGTCGGCGAGGAGGATGAGCAGCGCACCGACCAGCCCGGAGACCGGCAGCAGAAGGGCGTGACGGTTCACGGCGTGCACGCGACCGGCGATCAGTCGCGCGAGCACCGGCGCCCCGAGACCGACGAACGCGATGGGACCGGCGAGGGTCACGGACACGCTCGTCAGCAGGACGGCGAACAGGACGGCGCCGATCCTCGTCGAGCGGACAGGGACGCCGAGGGAGGCGGCGGTGTCGTCTCCCAGCCGGAGCGCATCCAGCCGGCGGGAGAGCAGCAGCGCGGCGGCCAGCACCACCACGATCAGCGGCGCAGCGCGCACCGAGGCGTCCAGGTTCAGCTGGGCGAGCGAGCCGCTGCCCCAGGCGAACAGGCCGGTGGTGTTCTCCTTGAAGAGGATGAGCAGCATGGCGGTCGCCGCATCCAGAGCCATCGCGATCGCGGAACCGGCCAGGATGAGCCGCGTGGTCGACGTTCCGGATGCGCGCCCGGCGAGCCCGAGGACCACCGCGGCGGCGACCAGCCCTCCGACGAACGCGACCCCGCCGGACGCCCACAGCGGAACCGCGAGCCCGAACGCCGCCACGAGCGACAGCGCGAAGTACGAACCGGCCGTGACGGCGAGCGTGTCCGGCGAGGCGAGCACGTTGCGGGTGACGGACTGCAGCAGCGCACCGGCCACGCCGAGCGCGAAGCCGACGGCCACCCCGGCGAACAGCCTGGGCAGCCGCGATCCGGTCAGCACGTCGCCGACCGCGACGCCGCCGACCGTCTCGCGGGCGCCGGTGGCGTAGCGGAGCAGATCCCAGACGCCGATGCCGGACGTCCCCTGCGTCAGGTGCCACATCCCCACGAGCACGACGACGAGCAGCAGGACGACGAGCACGACCGCCCCGGATGCGCCGCGGAGGCCGCGGCCGGGGAGGTGTCGCTCCCCGGCCGCATCCGGTGCGGCCTCGCGCCGGGGCGCCTCTGCCTGTGCCGCCTCGCTCACCCCGCGATGGCGTCGACGTACGCGTCGATGGCCTGCTCGTTCGAGAGCGGTCCGCCAGCACCCCAGACGCCGGACGGGAACGCGTGCGCCCTGCCCTCCTTCACGGCGGGGAGCGAGGTCCAGATCGCGCTCTTGTCGAGCTCCTTCACGTAGCTGTCCGCCGTGTCGTCGTTCGAGTAGAACAGGTTGGCGTCGCCGACGGCGGTCAGCCCCTCGATGTCGGTCTGGGCCAGTCCGTACGCCGGGTCGACACCGCCGTTGCCGTACGTCTTGTCGATCTCGTCCGTCCAGGCGGCGGTCATCCCCAGCTGCTCGCCGAGGGCCGTGAAGAGCGCGCCCTTCCCGTACGGCCGGATGGCGACGTTCCCTCCCTCGATCCACCCGTCGAAGAACAGGAACTTCGTGGTCGCCAGGTCGGCGCCGGCGACCTTCTTCTTGGCGTCGGCCAGGTGCTCGTCGAACTGCGTCAGCACCGCGTCCGCGCGCTCGGTGCGGCCGGTCGCCTCCGCGATCATCGAGAACACGCTCTTCATGTTCCCGATCGGGTCGGCCGCGTTCGCGCCGAGCGTGGCCAGCACGGGGACGTCGCGCTTCTCCAGCTGCGCGATCAGGTCGTCGTCCGCGCTGAACGCCTCCACGATGATGAGGTCCGGCTTCGCCGCATACAGCGTGTCGAGGTCCGGCTCTCCCCGCTCGCCGATGTCGGTCACGCCCTTCGGCAGCTTCTCGGCGCTGACGTACGTGCTGTATCCCGCGCTGTCCGAGACGGCGACGGGAGCGACGCAGAGCGTGAGCGCATCCTCGATCTGCTGCCATTCGAGCACGGCGACGCGGGACGCCGGCTTGACGAGGGTGACCGTCCTGCCTACGCCGTCGGTCAGCGAGACCGGCCCGGTCGCCGTCTTCGTCGTGTCGGCGGCGCAGCTTTCCGAGCTCGCGGCTGGCGCCGTGCCCTCCGCCTCCTGGATGCTCGTGGTGCCGCAGGCGGTGAGCGTGAGCGCTGCGACGGCGAGCGTCGCGGTGACGGTCGCGATGCGATGGGCGCGGGTCATAGGTGGTCCTCTCTGGTGGTGGATGCGGGGGTTGTCGTGGATGCGGCGCCGCCCGTGGATGCGGCGCCGACGATGGATGCGGTCAGCCGCCTCCCCGAGTGCCGCCCGAGCGGGTCGATCCGGAGGCGACCGGTGCGCTCGTCGACGTGCACGTCCACCGGCAGGTCGTACACCTCGCCGATGTTCTCCGCGGTCAGCACCGAGACCGGGTCGCCCGCCGAGTGGATGCGGCCGGCGGCCAGGAGCAGCACGGTGTCGGCGATGCGGGCGGCGTGATCGAGGTCGTGCAGCACGATGCCGACGGTGACGCCGTGGTCGTCTGCGAGGTCGCGCACCAGGTCGAGGATCTCGGTCTGGTAGCGCAGGTCGAGATGGTTCGTCGGTTCGTCCAGGAGCACGACTCCGGTGTCCTGGGCGAGGCAGGCGGCGAGCCAGACGCGCTGCATCTCGCCGCCGGAGAGCTCCCCCGCCGCCCTGCCGGACATCGCCTGCACGCCCGTGAGCTCCATCGCGTGCGCGATCGCGCGGCGGTCTTCATCCGAGTGACCGGAGAAGCGGCGACGGTACGGGTGCCGCCCGAAGGCGACGACCTCGCGCACGGACATCCCCTGCGGCGCCGGCCTGGACTGGCTGAACAGCGTGACCTCCTGCGCGAACTCGCGCGAGCTGAGCAGGGAGACGGCGCGCTGACGCTCCGGTTCGCCCACGGTCACGCGCCCATCGCCGATCGGGTGCAGCCTGGCCAGGGAGCGCAGCAGGGTCGACTTCCCGCTGCCGTTCGGGCCCACCAGCCCGGTGACGCGACCCGGCTCGAGCGACAGCGTCACACCGTGGACGACGGTCGTCGCACCGAACCGCAGGGTGAGGTCCTCCCCGCGGAGGGCGGTCGCGGCGCGGGGGGAGGAAGGCGTGGGCATAGAGGGGGTTTCGAGTTAGGTAAGGGTTACCTAACTCACAATAGGTCCGGCGTCGCCTGTCTGCAATCCGGCGCGAACGACACCGGATACGGCTTTTCGGACAGCAGACGTCAGGGTGCGGCGTGCGGGTACGCACCGGGCGTCGTGCCCATCACCCGCCGGAACGCCTCGATGAAGGTGCTGGACTGCGCATAGCCGAGCAGCTCCGACGTTGTCTGCACGTCGTTTCCCTCGGCCAGCAGCGAGAGCGCCAGGTGCACCCGGAGCGACTGCTTCCACTGCACGAACGACAGCCCGGTGGTACTCCGGAAGGCACGGGTGATGGTGCGCTCGCTCACCCCGAGCGCGCGCGACCACTCCTCAAGTCCGCGCCCGTCCGCAGGGTCGGCGAGCAGCGCCTCGGCGATCGGGTCGATCCGGGGATCACCGGGAACCCGCAGCACCAGCGGGCGCTCCGACGTCTCCAGCACGTCGAAGACGACGGCTTCGGCGCGAGCACGAGCACCCGCATCCAGGTCGGTGCGCTGCAGGTACTCCAGCAGGGATGCGAGCACAGGGCTCAGGACGATCGCGGTCGGCTCGTCGAACCGGACAGGCGTGCGCTCCGGCTCGAAGAACGCGTCGAAGAACTCGGAGCCCGCCGTGAGCCTGCCCGAGTGCACCTGCCCGGCCGGAAGCCACAGCGCCGCCCCCTCGGAGACCGTGAAGACGCGGTCGCCGACGCGCGTGGTCAGTGTCCCGCCCGTGATCCAGACCAGCTCGTGATACTCGTGCGCGTGCGGCTCCCACTCGAGCGGGGCCGTCACCCCCTCCGACTCGGCGAGGACGACCGGAGACCCCTCCCCGACCACCGGCATCCTCCCCGTCCTGCGCACCTCGGTGCTCGGCTCGCGCCGCCACGAGCCGGAGCCGCCAGCGGCGGGCGACGGAGACGGTCGGCGGGCCATGAGAGGAGCATACGGGCTACGAATCGACGCGGGACCGCCTGCGCAGCGCGACAGCGCGGACCAGGATCGGCACCACAGAGACCACGACGATGCCGATCAGGATCACGTCCAGGTAGGTCGACACGAAGTCGGCGACGCCGGGGATGTGCCCGAGCCCGTAGCCGAGCAGGATGACGGCCGTCGCCCAGACGGCGGCACCGACGATGTTGAACACCGTGAACAGGCCCCACCGCATCCGGCCGACACCGGCCGCGACAGGAGCGAACGTGCGGACGACGGGCACGAAGCGGGCGATGGTGACCGCCGCGCCTCCGAAACGGTCGAAGAACTGCTGCGTCCTCTCCACGCTCGCCCGGCTGAAGAAGCCGGACTCCTTGCGCTCGAACACGCGCGGGCCTCCCCTGCGACCGATCGCGTAGCCGAGCTGGTCACCGAGGAACGCGGCGACGATCACGGCGACCACGACCAGCCAGAGCGGTTCGCCGATGCGGCCGGTGAGGGTCAGGACGCCGGTGAAGAACAGCAGGGTGTCCCCCGGCAGGAAGAAGCCGACCAGCAGCCCCGTCTCCGCGAACACGATCGCGCAGACCCCGAGCAGCGCCCACGGTCCTGCGGCGTCGATGATCCCCTGCGGGTCGAGGAGACCGGAATGCACGATCATGGAGTCCTTTCTGGTGCGCCGCCGTCCCTGCCGGACAGCGGTCCTGTCCAGTCAAAACGGCGGCTCCCCAGAAAGGTCCAAGAGTGGCAGGCGCGCAAGCGCCGGTCAGGCACCGGTCAGGCACCGGTCAAGCGCCGGCCGCGAGCAGCCCCAGGTCGCGCAGGCTCTCCGCGGTCTGCACGATCGTCTCCACGGCGGGGCGCGGCCGCCAGCCGAGCTCGCGCTTCGCGCGCTCGTTGTGGATGGTCAGCGGTGTCGGCTCGTCGCCGGGAAGCTCCTCGGCCGGCACCCGGGAGGCGAGTGCGCCGAGTTCGGCGCGCAGCGTGTTCGCCACGTCGAGGAACGTCATGGTGGGGCCGTCCGCGAGCACCAGGTAGCGCTTCCCAGCGGCGTCCTGAGTCGTCATCGCGGCGATGTGGGCCGCAGCGACATCGCGAACGTCCGCGATCCCGAAGCGCTGCCGCGGCACCGCGGGAATGGTGCCGTCGAGCATCCCGGTGAAGAACTGCAGCGACGACCGGGCGGATGCGGTCAGGGTGGGACCGGCGATCCAGGTCGGGTTGATCACGACGAGCTCCAAGCCGCCGCCCTCCTGCTCCACGAAGTCCCACGCCGCGCGCTCGGCGACCGCCTTCGACAGCGGGTATGCGGGGAGCCCAGGAGTCGCAGGGTCTGTCCAGTCTGTCTCGTCGTACTCGCGCACCGGCTTCGGCGTGTACCCGACCGCCGCGAACGACGACGTGAGCACGACGCGGCGAGCGCCGGCGTCCCTGGCCGCCCTGAGCACGCGCAGCGATCCGTCGCGTGCGGGAACGACGACCTCTTCCTGGTCGGTCGACTGGATCATCGGCGACGCGACATGGTAGACGTCCGTGATCCCGGCCAGTGCCTCCGGCCAGCCGTCGTCGGCGGTGAGGGTGGCGACGGCGAACGACAGCCCGGCGTCGTCCACTCCCGCCCGGCGGACGGCCTCGCGCACCTCGTCGGCTCGATCGAGCGCGCGGACCGTGGTGCGGACAGCGACACCGGATGCGAGGAGGTCGGCGATGAGGCGGGTCGCGAGGTAGCCGGTGCCTCCGGTGACCAGTGTGGAGGGCGTGGACGGGATGGATTCGGTGTTCATCGGAAGGTCTCCTCAAGTCGGGGAAGGATGGATTCGAGCTCGGCACGCGCGTCCGCCTCTGCGAGGGCGTCGCCGCGATCGCGGGCGTCCCAGAGCGCGGCTTTCACCCGCAGGTAGTCGAGGTGCACGCGCAGCGTCGCAATCTGCTCGTCGACGCGCGCGGCGTGCCTGAGCAGGATGTCGCGCTGCTCGCCGGCCGCGGCGCGACCGATCAGCCTGTTCGCCTGGTACGTGCGCATGTCTTCGATGCCGACGCCCATCGCGCGCAGGCAGGCGAGCACCTGGGCGGCGTCGAGGTCGCCGTCGCCGTAGCGCCGGTGGCCGCTGCGGCCGTCCCTGGCGATCGGGCCGAGGAGGCCGACGTCCTCGTAGTAGCGCAGAGTCGGCTCGCTGAGCCCGCTCTGCCTCGACACCTCCTGGATGGTCATCGTGGTCATGAAGACCATCAGAACAGACCTCAAGCGCTTGAAGTCAAGAATGGGGAAAACTTTCGTCATTGATTAATAACTCTCTGAGTTTTATATTTACAACACCCGCCGTTACGGCGGGATCGTGGTCGCACAGATGAGACAGCACGTGGCGGCCTGACCGAGCCGTCGACCTGGGCGGCACAGCACACGACAAGGGGTTTCAATGAAGAAACATGTACTGAGGGCCGGGCTCGCCGTGACGGCGGCCGCCGCTCTGATCGCACTCGCAGGCTGCTCCGGCGGCGGCACGGAAGGGGCGTCCGCGACCGCGGACCCGAAGGCCAAAGTCACCATCACGGTCGGCGACGAGCCGACGGCGGACAAGAAGGCCGACAGGGAGAACTTCCTCAAGAAGGTCGACGACTTCCAGAAGCTCTACCCGAACATCACCGTCAAGCCGTCCACCGAGTACTGGCAGGCGCAGACCTTCCAGGCCAAGCTCGCCGGAGGCACCCTCCCCACCACGATGAACGTCTCGCTGACGTACAGCAAGCAGCTCATCGCCAACAAGCAGCTCCCGAACATGACGCCGTACCTCAAGCAGATCGGGCTGCTCGACAAGCTCAACCCGCTCGCCCTCGACAACGTGAAGGACGACAAGGGCGACGTATACACCGTTCCGTACGGCCTGTTCTCCGTCGGCATCGCATACAACAGGGCGATCTTCCAGCAGGCCGGCCTCGATCCCGACAAGCCGCCGACCACCTGGGACGAGGTGCAGCAGTACGCCAAGACCATCGCCCAGAAGGTGCCGAACGTCGCTGGGTACGCGCAGCTCACCACCAACAACACCGGCGGCTGGATGCTCACCACCATGACGTACAGCATGGGCGGCACGGTCACGGACAGCTCTGGCAAGAAGGCCACGATGGGCGCTCCCACCGAGAAGGCGCTGCAGCTCCTGCAGGACATGCGCTGGAAGGACAACTCGATGGGCAGCCAGTTCCTGTACAACCAGGACGACATCCGCAAGGCATTCGCCGCAGGCAAGATCGGCATGGTGCTGCAGGCCCCGGATGCGTACGACCAGGCCGTCCACAACTACGGGATGAAGCCGGCCGACTACGGCCAGGGCGCCCTCCCGCAGGCGGACGGCGAGCACGGCACCCTCACCGGTGGCACGATCGCCATGTTCAACGCGAAGGCGTCGCCGAACGAGTTGCTCGCCGCATCCCGCTGGGTCGAGTTCATGAACTTCCAGAAGTACTTCGACCAGGACTTCGCCGTCGCCTCCGCGAAGGCGGACGCCGCATCCAACACCGCGGTGGGCACGCCTGGGCTCCCGCCCGTCAGCCAGTCGGTCTACGACACGTACCTCGGCTGGATCAAGGACGAGATCAACGTGCCGCGCGAGCAGTTCACGGGGTACATCGACTCCAAGCTGAAGCTCATCCCGGAGCCGGCGGACGCCCAGAACACCTACGCGACGCTCGACCCGCTGGTGCAGAAGGTCCTCACCGACCAGAACGCCGACATCAAGCAGCTCGTGACCCAGGCGTCGACCGCAATCGACAGGAACCTGGCCCAGCAGCGCTGAGCCAGGCCGGCGGCGGGGCGGACGAACACTCCGCCCCGCCGCCCCAACGAAAGCGAGCGACACCATGACACAGACTCTCGAACGACCCTCGACGGGCATCTCCCGTCCAGGGCGCCCTCCCCGGCGCAAGCGCCGGCTCAGCTTCACCGGCTGGTTCCGCTCCGGCGGCTTCGTGGCCGTGCTCTTCGCCGTCCCGATCGTGCTGACGTTCCTCTACTTCAGCTGGGGGCCCGTCGTCAGCGGCCTGGTGATGAGCTTCCAGCGCACGAACCTCGTGGCAGCGCCGGTCTGGGTCGGCCTGAACAACTTCGCGTTCGTGCTCACCGACCCCGAGCTCCCGCAGGCCGCGCTCAACACCGTCTACTACGCGGCGCTCGGCCTGATCCTCGGCTTCCCCGTGCCGATCATCCTTGCGGTGTTCATCAACGAGCTCCGCCGGGGAAGCTGGGCGTACAACCTGCTGGCGTACCTGCCGGCCGTCGTGCCGCCCGTCGCCGGCATCCTGCTCTGGAAGTTCTTCTACGATCCATCCTCCGACGGCATCTTCAACTCCATCCTGAGCTGGGTCGGACTCGGGCCTTTCCCGTGGCTCAACTCGGAGGCGATGGCGATGCCGTCGCTCGTGCTCTACACGACCTGGGCGGGTGCCGGGGCGACGGCCATCATCTACCTGGCGGCCATCGGCGGGATCAACACCGAGCTGTACGAGGCAGCGGAGATCGACGGCTCAGGCATCTGGTCGCGGCTCTGGCACGTCACGCTCCCGCAGCTGCGAAACATCATCTTCATCATGATGCTGCTCCAGCTGATCGGCACGTTCCAGCTCTTCACGGAGCCGTTCCTGTTCACGGGAGGCGGCCCGAACAACGCGACGCAGACCGTGATGCTGAAGATCTACAAGTACGCCTTCGTGAACGGCGACTACGGGTCGGCGACGGCATTGAGCGTGATCCTCGCGCTCTTCCTCTGCCTGCTCTCCGTCGTCTACTACTACTTCACCAGGAGGTGGAGCCCATCATGAGCGTCATCGGAACAGGGGTCATCGTCGACCCCATCGACGATCAGCAGCCGGCAGCCCGGCCACGGCGCCGCGGCCGCACCAAGGTGCGAGAGGAACGGGAGCGCGGCGCGATCTCGGCGACCGACCGCAAACGCCCTGTCGTCAAGGCCTGGATGTGGGTGCTCCAGATCGTCATGCTGGTCGGCCTGCTCTTCGCGGGGCTCGGGCCTCTCGCCTGGTCGGCGCGCGCGTCCGTCTCCACCAGTCAGGACATCCTGCGCGACCCGATGAGCATCTGGCTGAAGCCCTTCCAGTGGGGCAACATCGGCCAGGCGTGGGACGGCGCGCAGATCGGCTCGTCGCTCGGCAACACGGTCTTCGTCGCGCTGGGCAGCACGGTGGCGACGCTGTTCGTCAGCACGACGGGCGCCTACCTGCTGAGCGCACTTCGACCGAAATGGGGACCGATCCTCTCCGGGGCCGTGCTCGCCACGCTGTTCCTCCCCGGCGTGATCTCGCTCGTCCCGCTGTATCTGACCATCCTCAAGATGCCGGTCATCGGGGTGAACCTGCAGAACACGTTCTGGGGCGTCTGGCTCCCCGCCGGTGCGAGCGCCTTCAACGTGATCGTGCTCAAACGGTTCTTCGACTCCATCCCGCGCGAGCTGATCGAGGCTGCACGGATCGACGGGGCAGGTGCGGTCCGCGTGTTCACGACCCTGATCCTTCCGCTCTCCCGCCCGATCATCGGCGTCGTCGCACTGCTGACGATCGTGGCGTCGTGGAAGGACTACCTGTGGCCGATGCTCGTGCTGTCGTCCCCCAACCTGCAACCGGTGTCGGTGACGCTCGCGAACATGCCGAACGGCGCCATGCCGTTCTCGGTGCAGATGGCGGCCGTGTTCCTGACCATCATCATCCCCGTCATCCTGTTCGTGATCTTCCAGAAGCAGTTCCTGCGCGGGGTCAGCTCCGCCTCCGGGCTCAAGGGATGAGCGCGCTGGAGGGGCGCCGCATCCTGATCACCGGTGCGGCGGGGAGGATCGGCCGAGTCGCCACGGCGCACCTGGCCGGCCTCGGCGCCGCGGTGACGGCGATGTCCCTCGACGGCGACGCGGTGGACGGCGCATCCCGCGTCGTCGCCGGGGACGCCCGCTCGCCGGAGGACGTCGCCCTCGCGCTCGACGGCGTGGATGCGGTGGTCCACCTGGCCGCGCTGGCGCACAGGGACATCGCGCCGGCATACGACGTGTACAGCACCAATGTCGTCTCGACCTTCGCCGTGCTCACGCAGGCGGCGGAGCGCGGCATCCGCAGGGCCGTGGTCGCCGGCAGCATCAACCGGTACGGCCTGCCGCAGGGCATCGACAGCACCGCGCTGCCCGCCTACCTCCCGCTGGACACCGACATCCCCACCGACGTCTCCGACTGGTACTCCCTCTCGAAGCTGAACGACGAGAACACCTCCCGCATGGTGTGGCGCCGCTGGGGAATGAACGTGGTCACGCTGCGTCTCCCGCACACCAACACCGCGGACGTGCTGGAGAGACTGTCGGCGGAGCTGACCGCAGACCCGCGACCGAACCTCACGGAGGGCTGGTCGTATCTGGATGTGCGGGACGCGGCGGTCGCGATCGAGCGTGGACTGACCGCGAGGGTCAGCGGCGCGCACGCCTTCTACCTGGCCGCGCCGACCACGATCGTGCCGTACCGCACCGACGAGCTGCTCGACCGCTACGCCCCTGGGGTGCTGCGCACGCGGGCGTTCGCCGGGCGGGAGGTCCCGATCGACCTCACGGCGGCGGAGCGCACGATCGGCTTCCGCGCCGCGCACGAGCTCGACCTGCCCACCATCGACCTGCCCCCGCTCGCCGGCGCCTGACCACGACCCCGCCTGACCACGACCCCGCCTGACCACGACCCCGCCTGACCACCGATCCCCACCATCCCCTGGAGCCACTGTGACCGACACATTCGCCAACCCCTGGACACCGCGCGAGGACATCCGCATCACCTCGGTCCGCGCCATCACGACAGCCCCGGAGGGCACGGCCCTGGTCGTCGTGAAGGTGGAGACCAATGTGCCAGGGCTCTACGGCCTCGGCTGTGCCACCTTCACCCAGCGCTGGAAGGCGGTGGAGACGTTCGTCAACGAGCACGTCGCGCACCTGCTGATCGGCCGCTACCCCGGCGACATCGGCGACCTCACCCGGCTGATCGCGTTCACCGGGTACTGGCGCGGCGGGCCAGTCACCAACAACGCCATCTCCGGCATCGACCAGGCGCTCTGGGACATCGCGGGCAAGCGGGCGGGGATGCCCGTCTACGAGCTGCTCGGCGGCAAGGTGCGGGCCGCGGCGGACACCTACCTGCACGCGTCCGGCCGCACGATCGACGAGACCCTGGACGACGCGGAGCGCCTGATCGAGGAGGGCCAGCGTTTCGTGCGGCTGCAGCAGTCGACGCCGGGCGGCGGCGGCTACGGCGCGCCCCGCGTGCCCACCGAGTACCCGGATGCGCCGTACCGCGACGGCTGGAGCGCCCGCGACTATCTGCGCCGCACCCCTGCGCTGTTCGAGGCGGCACGCGACCGGCTTCCTGCCAACATCGAGCTGCTGCACGACGTGCACTCGCGGCTGACCCCGAAGGATGCGATCTGGCTGGCGCGCGCCCTCGAGCCGTACCGCCTGTTCTTCCTCGAGGACGTGCTCCCTCCCGAGCACTGGGACCGCCTTCCCGAGGTGCGCGCCGCCTCCCCGCTTCCGATCGCTGTCGGCGAGCTCACGACGTCGTTCACGGACGCTGCCCGGCTGATCAGCGGAGGAGGGGTGGACCTCATCCGCAGTCACGTCTCGGACATCGGCGGCCTCACCCCGGCGAAGAAGCTCGCCGACCTGGCCGAGGTGTTCGGCGTGCAGACGGCCTGGCACGGCCCCGGCGACACCTCGCCGATCGGCGCTGCCGCCAACGTGACGCTCGACGTCGTCTCTCCGGCGTTCGGAATCCAGGAGGGCCACGTCTACAACGAGGCCACGCACGACGTGTTCCCCGGTACGCTTCGAATCGTGGACGGATGGCTCACTCCCAACGACGCTCCGGGATGGGGCATCGACCTCGACGAGGTCGCTGCGGCGCGCTACCCGGCCGAACTGTCCGGCCACGACGCTTGGGCCGCGGGCGTCCGCCGCCCGGACGGCGCCCTGGAGGCCCCGTGACCGACCTCCTCGACAGTCAGGCGGCGGCTGGTCGACCTCCGCAACGCACCCGCATCCAGCACGCGGGGGCCGGGCCGCGTCCCGGCGCCAACCAGTACGACCTCGGCACGTTCAACGAGGCCACGATCATCGAGACCATCCGCCAGGCCGGTTCGATCAGCCGCACGGAGATCTCCGAGCGCACCGGGCTCACCCAGCAGTCCGTGTCGCGCATCCTGCGCACCCTCATCGAGCGCGGGCTGCTGGCAGAGGGCGAGCAGTTGCGGAGCGAGAAGGTGGGCAAGCCGCGCACCCCGGTGCGGCTGCGCCCGGAGGCCGCCCACGCCGCCGGCGTTCTGGTGGACCCCGAGCGGCTGACCTGCGTGCTCGCCGAGCTCGACGGCACCGTGGTCGAGCGGCGCTCGGAGGACTTCGACGGTCAGGTGGCGCCCGAGGCGCTGGTCGAGATCATCGGAGGGCACGTCGAGGACATGCTCACCGCATCCGGCATCGACAGGAGCACGTTCCTCGGTCTCGGCGTCGCCACCCCAGGCCCGATCACCAACGGAGGAGACCTCC
>Ga0153994_1000270_pt1 | contig 15822 bp, 5 predicted proteins | sample TSNC078MetaG_FD_104735 | JGI IMG/M metagenome (GOLD analysis project Ga0153994, IMG submission 104735) | Attine ant fungus gardens microbial communities from North Carolina, USA - TSNC078 MetaG | ecosystem: Host-associated > Fungi > Mycelium > Unclassified | place: USA: North Carolina, Lumber...
CATTGATACTATATTATCAACTATATATTATGCTTGGCACACTACTGCTTATACAATTTATAGTATGTGAGTGCAGTTTCATAATGGTTTATATCTCTATCAACGGTTTAGCAGACTATCACCAAAAATAAATATACAGCACTATAAAGGCACTCCACTTTGCTTTTAAGGAAGAATGAAGGCATATAAGTGATAAAACTACCATACCTTTTTGTTAGATTATTAAATACAACGGATAAAATGGCAGATATTAATACCTTTTCGTTGCCCGATTTTGCTTTTTACTATAGTATCTTGGGCAGGATACTATTTTCGCCCTGAAACTCTGCTTGCATGGGTGGACACACGCCCGGCAGATTTTATTATACTGCCGGCGTCCATTGTCACCGATGAAGAGATTCCAGAATACTTTTTGCTTCTTTGATAGTTTTGGCATTGGCTCTCCTTCCTGTTTTTATGCTGGTGTACTCGTGTGTACTGTGTCACATAACTGCTTCCAGTGCCGGTTGTTTATGTTCGGCTGTCTTTTGCTGTTCTCTGGCGTACACATTAGCTTTTTCCGCTTCAAGACGCTGCAAAACAGATGTCCGGCCGGAAGCAGGGGTGATTTTCTTGCTCGTCTGTGATGACGGGGGCGGCTCTATCTGTATTTCATTTGGACTAGGGGAATCCGGTTCGGCAGCCTGTTCTAACTTATCGGTTTCAATATTTAAAAGTGCGTCTAATTCAATATATCGGGCATTTTTAGCCTGAAACTCTGTTTCCTTGTCAAAAGGTTTATCCAGCTCTGCTTTGGTATTTTCTTGCTGCTGATGCAGAGATTCTAATTCTTGCTGTCTTTTATGAAGCCTGTCCGCAATCCCCTCTAATGCATTATTAAGACGTGTGATATTTCCAAATACATCATCACCTAATTCCACTTTATAACGTTGGTCATGCTTTAGGGTAATCACATGTTTCTGGTCAAATCCCTCAAAGGATAAATGCATTTCAAATCCACGGTATGTGCCTATTTTGACAGCCTGTGTACTATTCATTTTTTTACAGGCGGTCAGTAGGGCTTTTCCTGCCTGCTCTTTATCGGTGTATTCCCTTGCAAATAATGTCATAGGAGAAAATCCATCTGCATCTTTACAAGTGGCAATCCTTAAATATTCAATATCTTTTCCATAACCTGTAATCAAGGCTTTGGAAGTCTGTATCGCCTGCGGATAATATTTTAATAATTTATCCTCCAGGCGGTAGCGTTGACTTTGGTAGTTGGCTCTGAGGACTTTTAATTTCACAAGGTCAGTTTCTAGTTCCATCTTTTCCTTTATCAACGGATTGCCGGCGCAAAGCGCCTTAATCTCTGCAAAATTAAGCGCCGTTTCGTCCATATCTTCACAGGAACGTAACGGCGTTTTGCTTGTCATGATCTGGCTGATGAATTTCTGTTTATTTTCCAGCGTTTGGTAGAGGTATGAGTCAAAGGAATCTTCGGTAACGTAACGGAAAATATGGACTTCCTTGAACATATTTCCTCGTCGGACAATTCGCCCTGCCCGTTGGGAAAGGTCAGCCGGCCGCCATGGAGCATCCAGGTCGTGGATAGCGATAAGTCTGTCCTGCACATTGGTTCCAGCACCCATCTTTTGGGTAGAACCAAATAGAACCCGTACCTGTCCGGAACGAACCTTTGCAAACAGTTCTTTTTTCTTTGCGTCTGTATTGGCATCGTGGATATAAGCGATTTCATTTTCGGGTATTCCTTTTGCAATAAGTTTCCCCCGGATATCATCATAGACATTGAATTTCTCCTTTGATGGGGTGGAAAAATCGCAGAATGCCAACTGTGCTGCCTTTGTATCTTTGTTATCCTCCCAAATCCGGAAGATGTTTCGCATACATAGATTTGTCTTACTGTTTTCATCATCCGGCAGCAAAGGGTTGATTAGCCGCTGGTCTAAACCGATTTTCCGGCCATCCGTGGTGATTTTCAGCATGTTATCCTGGGAAGGGTCTACTGCCCCGTTATGGATGGCTGCCGCCCGGTCAGAGAGTCCGGCAATCAACTCTTTTTGATGTTCGGTAGGTTTCGCTACGATATTCTGATAGACTGCATCCGGTCTGTCCAGATTTAACTCGTCTGCCATTTTGATATCCGCCACTTCTTTGAATATATTCATCAATTCCGGGAGATTAAAAAATCTTGCAAAACGTGTTCTGGAACGGTAGCCGTTACCTTCTGGCGCAAGCTCCATTGCCGTGACGGTTTCACCAAACATGGAAGCCCATGCGTCAAAGTGCAGCAAGTCATTTTCCTTTAAGTAGTCATACATCAGATACCGCATAACCGTATACAATTCCGTCATACTATTAGAAATGGGGGTTCCAGTGGCAAAAACAATGCCTTTCCCATTGGTCACTTCATCTATGTAACGGCATTTCATGAATAAATCTGAGGATTTTTGGGCATCACTGGTGGACATTCCGGCGACATTCCGCATTTTTGTAACCAGAAACAGATTTTTATAATTATGGCTTTCGTCGACGACTAAGCGGTCTACACCTAATTGTTCAAAGGTCACCGTATCATCTTTTCTGGATGTGTCGTTCAGCCGTTCCAGTTTTGCTTCTAATGATTTTTTGGTACGCTCCATATCTTTGATAGAGAAGCGCTCACCATGTTGTTCTTTTAATTCAGCAATCCCATCACTGATCTCATCAATTTGCTCCTGTAACAGACGTTCCTGCCGTTCTTTGGAGATGGGGATTTTCTCAAACTGGCTATGCCCCATAATAACGGCATCATAATCTCCGGTGGCAATGCGGGCGCAGAATTTCTTCCGGTTAGCGGTTTCAAAATCCTTCTTCCGGGCAACTAAAATATTTGCAGAAGGATATAGTCTTAAAAATTCACTGGCTGTCTGCTCGGTCAGATGATTGGGAACCGCAAATAACGCTTTTTGGGATAAGCCTAACCGATTGGATTCCATGGCAATTGCAACCATTTCAAATGTTTTACCTGCCCCAACTTCATGCGCCAGCAAAGTTTTTCCACCATAAAGACCACGGGCAACGGCATTCACCTGATGTTTTTCCAGATGGATATCAGGATTCATTCCATTAAATGTAATGTGGGAACCATCATATTCCCTTGGTTTGATGCAATTGAATTTGGTATTATATTTATGTACCAGGTAGTCCCGTCGGTCACTGTCATCGAAAATCCAATCCCGGAATTTCTGCTTGATAAGTTCCTGTTTTTGCTGGGCAAGCATGGTTTCTTTTCTGTTCAGCACACGCCGTTCTTTTCCATCGGCATCTTCAATGGTATCGTAAATACGGACATCACGTAGATTTAATGTATCTTCAATGATTCGGTAGGCATTTGCACGTCCTGTTCCATAGGATTCATTAACAAGAACATTTTGCCTGTCTACACTTTTCCCTTCTACATTCCAGCGAGAGGTTAATGCCGAGTAATGGACATTGATGGCGTTTTTGATGGATTCAGGAGTCTGCAATAGTTCATAAGTAAACTGCTGTATATATTCCTGCTCTATCCACGTGGAACCTAACCGCACGTCAATTTCATGTGCTTCTAAATCTTTTGGCTGTGCTTTCTCCAATGCTTTCATATTGATATGAAACTGATCGCTGGTTTCCAGTGCTTGTTTTGCTTCCAGCAGCTTCTCCCTGACATTTCCGGATAAATACTCATCTGCTGTGACAAAGGAAGCATTCTCTATCGGGACAGTATTGGCATCAGGAGCAGGCAAGCGAAAGATGACACTCTCTAAGTCTTTAACGATCTGTTCATGGGGGATGCCACTGAGGCTGTGCATATAGCCTAAATCCACACATGCTTTTTCTGATAATGATACCGCAAGGGCTTCACTTGCAGTATCTACGTGGGAAATGATTGCCTTTTTCTTAATTGTCCGTTTGTGGAACATATCGGCTTTACGCTTGAAATTCCCCTCATCATCCAAGACCTCTAAAGAGCATAAAAGGTAATAAGAGGGGTCATCACTGAATACCAGGGAATTTCCCCGGTTGCTGATCGGCCCATATCTTTTTGTAAAATCATCATACAGAGTATTCAGTTCATGTTGCTTCCGCTTAATTTCAAAATCAGAATAATCCTCCATCTGGTAATGAATCAAAGTGTTGACCGCATCACGGAGCTTTATCAGATGCCTTACCCGTTGTTCTGGGATACCGGACAAGTCTTGTTTGTACATCCGACTGTTTTCACGGTAATAGATTTCATCATCCATGATACAAAAGCTATAATTGCGTACCTCTGGGTCAGCCGGAATAGATTCACGTTCTTTTTCCATTTCTGGCAGGTCATCCAGATTTATTTCATCAATCTGTGTATAAACATGATTCATTGCCTGTATTAATTGTTCCGATAGGTTTAGTTTGGAATCAGTAAAAGGGATACAGGCTGTTTCTGTTCCATTTCCGTATAGCGAGTATTCTTCACCTTGAACCATGGTTCCAAGCATCATATGAGGGTTATCTGTAAAATAGCTGTTGACCGGTACACCTTCCTCCGTTCGACCTAAATGAACCCAATCCGGTTCAATGTCAATCATCCGGTCACGCTTTTGGAAGAATAGAATATCGCTGGTCACTTCCGTGCCTGCATTGTCTTTAAAAGCAATATTGGGGAGCCGGACAGCACCCACCAGTTCCGCACGGCAAGCAAGGTGTTTTCGGAAATCAGGATTCGCTTTATCCAATGTCCCTTTGGAAGTGACAAATGCCACAATCCCGCCGGGCCTTACTTTATCCAACGTCTTTGCTATGAAATAGTCATGGATATACAGATTTTGCTTGTCGTAATCCTTATCCGGTACTTTATAAGAGCCAAAAGGAATATTGCCAATGGCTACGTCAAAAAAACTGTCCGGGAAATCTGTTTTTTCAAAACCTGTGATTTGAATATCGGCTTTTGGATAAAGCTGTCTGGCAATACGTCCTGAAACGCTGTCAATCTCCACACCGTATAGCTTGGATTTTGCCATATTTTCAGGCAGCATACCAAAGAAATTGCCGACTCCCATGGCCGGTTCCAGGATATTTCCTGTCCGGAATCCCATTTTTCCCAGTGCTTCATAGATGCTTTGAATAACAACCGGTGATGTGTAGTGAGCATTAAGCGTACTGGATCTGGCAGAGGAATATTCTTCATCCGTAAGAAGTTCTTTTAATTCGGTATATTCTTTTTCCCAACGCTCGTTGTTTTTATCAAATGCCTGTGCCAGACCGCCCCAGCCGACATATTTTGCTAAAATTTCCTGTTCTTCAAGCGCTGCCTGTCTATTTTCAGCTTCAATGGTTTTCAGGGTACGGATAGCCGCTGCATTGTAACCATACTTTGTTTTTTGCCCTCCAACACCTAAATTTTCATCTTTGATTTTATAATTCCTTGAAGTTGGGGATGGTATTGTATCTGCTTGTGTTTCGGTTTCTGAATAGATTTCCGATTCTGCTTCACTTACAGATTTTTCGTCCTGTTCTATTTCAGGTAAATGGATGCCATATTTATCTGCAAATGCCTGGATGCGCTTAAAATTGCCATCAGAGGCCATAGGTTCGCCCATTTTTCCAAAAATGATTTCATATGCTTCATTTTCAGGTTGAAATTTACCAGAAATCTCATGATATACAGGATTAAGGTTTTTGTATTCTGACATCCAATTTTGGATAGAGTTATTTATATCATGTTCTATATCTTTATTTATAAGCTCATGATTTTCATTTTCGGCAGTAATCTTCTGACTTAATGTAGGGGAATGAAACATGCGCCCTGAAATCAGTGCATTTTCTCTGTCATAGACAAATTCAATATAAGGGTCTGCAATCATGGGGGTGCTTGCATCATTGAAACTTAATGCAAACCGATCTTTGCCAATAGCTTCTATCGTAAGCCGGGCTTGCACACTGTTATCGAAACGGACAAAGATACTGTCATTTTCAAATAAGAAGGGAGCCATATCATAAAGCAATTGGTTGTTATGAAAGGGGAGAGCACTGGTATCTAATGTTGGTGATTGATAAGCTAATGGTTGTTCCAGATAGGCATTTGCATTGAGCAAGTCTGCAACCTTCTCCTGTAATTCATTCCATGTATATAAAGAGCCAGAGGTACGGGACAGATAATTGCCTTCCCAAAGATATAATCCTTGTTCTTCTACATGGTAACCTATACGTTGTTCAGGAATCCCAACATCAAAGAGAGAAAACTCCGTATTATAGGCCGTTTTTAGGAAGTCTGCCTGCTTTTTAGCACTAGCATGTTCTGCAAAATAGGCTTTAATTTCCGGCTTTTTGATATGCATCATTCTATCATAACGTAGGGCATCTGCTAACAAATCAGCATTGAAAGCCGGGTATTGTTTTTTCTCTGCTCTGGAAATGGATTCTTTTTGTTCCTGCTCTGTCGGAAATAGTGACAGCTGCCGATACAGTTCTTTAGAGTCCGGCTCTATCGGCTCATTTGAGTGAACACTTTCTTTTTCCGTAACCGGAGAGCTTGGAAATAGTGTAAAGGTTCCGTTCTGAAAAGAAATGACCTCGTGATAAATGTCTCTTTTGCCCTGGTAATCCCGGTCATCTTCTTTTAAATTCTCATAGATGGGATGCATGGACTCAATGATTTCTGCTAACTTATCGGGGGAATCCAACTGTGGACGGATATTTTTTAATGCTTCATCATATTCCGCACCATAAGGATATGGACGCACGATATTTTCTGGTGAGTTATAGAAAAAACGATAGATTTCAGCGGAAATTATTTCTTTTTCATATTCCGGGATATAGGCAAGTTCCTTTGTCTTCATATAACGTTCTTGGCTGATGAGCTTCTCAATGCGCTTCACCGCATTCGGCCATGACAATTTTACTTCATCAAAGGATGCGCCTATTTTACCACGGCTTAATCGGATACCCTTAGAATTATGATCCCCATAACTATTGTCGGCTCCGGAAAGTGCATGGCTGCTGCCGCCGGTTCCATATTCATTTTTTAAGAAATCAGCTTTCTCCTTACTTGTATGTTCATGGAGAAAATAGGAATAAATTCTGAATTTACCTTGTGAAAAGCTGCTTCCACGGGTAAAATACGCATCCACTTCATCCTGTGTAATAAACTGTTCATGTTCAGAAGTAAATGCTTCATCTGCCATAAAGTTCAGTGGTTCTCTTTGCAAATCCGTGACTGCCTGTAATACATGAGCAGGCTTTGACCATCGGTAGAAGTTAATCTGTCCGTCCGCTAAATCCGTTTGTACTTTCTGAACAATTTCTTTTAAAGAATCTGCTTGCGAAAGCCTTCTTGAAATTTCTGCAACACTGTCAGGATAACCGGAGCCGTTCACATTTCATTCTTCCGGGATATTATGGTCGCTGTCCCGGTATAAATTCCACAACTTAGAAGCCGTTTCGGTTATTTCATTTGTATCAGCCATATCCAATTCAATTTGTGGTAAGTACTGTCCGGTATCTAGCAATTCCCTGATTCCTCTGTCAACTTGTTCCCACGTGATTAACAGATTATCCGGGGACTGCAAAGCAGTGTTGCCAGCTGCAAGTGTAATCCCGCTTTCGTCAAACCATGCAGATAATTCTTCCCCCTCAACACGTATCCCTTTGCCGCCGGTTTGATATTCTTGCTTAAGGAATGCTATATTTTCTTCTGCTGTATGCTGTCTTTTATAAAAGGAACAAATCCGCAAAGTGCTGTTTTTTTTGTTGCTGCCGGTACGTAAAAGTTCATTGACAGCTTTTAAAGAGACAGATGCTGACATTAAAAAATCGGATAGCTTTTGGCTATCCGATTCAACAGAATCTATTGTCGTTTGTTCTAGTTGTAAATGAGTTCGGTCAGGACGATTTCCTCCGCTTGCTGTTTCAGGATGTTCATGTGCTGCATCCATTTCCGGGGATTTTGGGCTTTGTCCGGTGCCGGCTGTTTCTCTAATGCCTGTGCGATCATCCGGCGAAGTCTTTGTGCGGCGGTCTGCTGCACCTCTGCTAAATGGCTGTCCAGTTCCCCTTTCAGAAGCAATTGATTGTAAAGGATCTCCCTGTGTTTCTTCAGATAATCTTTCCGTAAAATCCCGTACTTTCCGATTTCTCCGTCTATGGGTTCTAATGTCAGGTGGGGAATCAGATAATCCCCGTTCGGTATGTAATCCAGTGTGTTGATTAGATTGTTCATGTTGCTGACTCCTTTCTGTTGGTTTCTTTTCTATAGTGTGGCTTAGCTGCTGTTTTTGATAAAAGGCACGGTCAAAATCCCTTACCGTCCTGCCGATGTTCATCAATATCTGTTCAGACAGGGTACTGGTGGCAGTTCCTAAAGCGGTGACGGTATCTATTGTATTGAAATTGCGGATGTTTATAAAATCCTCATTTGTAAAGTAAATACTTGTATCCAGTCCACATCGTTTCATCAGGCTGTATGCGATGCTATTGGTAAGCGTCTGCCGGAATAAAACCTCCACGTTGTACTCGTCTAATTCCTCTAAAAAACTGTCCTCTACAGTATAAACGATGTCTCTCTTATTTTCCAGTATAAATTCTTCAGCAGATTGTTCGGCAACCTTCAGCAGCATTTCCGAAAGTCCGCCAACCGGAATATCATAATTGACAGACAATTCTTCGGTAACTGTTGCATGGTGATGTTCCTGCATCTTCCACAGATAGGGGCGGCGTGGATTGTACCATCCGTCCTGTGTGTCAGCAATATCAAAGACATATTTTAATTCTGTTTTCCGTCCGCTGTCATCTAGTAATGCAATGCCCTTGGAACCTTTTTTTATCCAACGATTGAGCTTTTGGTTCCATAACTCAATGCTTGCACATGCGGTAGCGTCCGGACGTTGTGCATAAATTAAGAGTTGGTCGGAAAAAGGATAGCGGTATAGTACGGAAGCGGTATCCAGATAGGATGTCCAATTTTCCGGTGAAGCGGTTAATTGTTTTGTTGCCTGCGCTGCAAGTTCTTTTATTCTGCTCAGTTTCGTTGCCAAGTTGTTATTCCTCCTGTTCTTCGTCCCAGATTTCATCGGGTGTGATTGTCATGCGGATTTCCTGATATGCTTCATCTGTCATGTGTTCCAGTTTTGCAATTGTTGATACAGCGATCTCTTTTAGCTCCGGATGGTAAATGTCAGACAGGGCAGTATGTAAATCCCGTAACAGTATTGTACGTGAAGCCGTTGTATAAATGCACATGAGATTTCTTTCTTCCAGTGTAAATCTATCCATTATCGTTTCACTCCTTTTTTTAATCAGGCAAATAAGTCTTTGCCATATTTGATCGTTTTGTATTTTTTCTGACAGCGTCCAGCAAATTCATGATTTTGAATTTCTTTATTGTTCCAGTGCAGCTCTTTTCGTTTTTTGGGAGCCTTTCTCCATATTTTTTGAGGGGCGGGCATTGGACAATTCCTGTTTGGAAGATGCAAGCTGCTCCAATATGGATTGCTTTTGTCTGGACTTTATCCTTCCGTCTGCCTGTTCTCTGATAGGGGCATCAGGGAAATTTGTGCCACGAGCTACAATTTGCGGCGATTCAGGTGTAAAGAAAACTTCCTGACGTGGCATTTCCGGTAAGGGAGAATCCATATCTTTCAGGCTTAGGATTTCATGGCATTTTTCAGCATGATGAACCAGAGCCGTATAATACTCTTTTTTCTCATTTTTATATGGTGCGTCATCAGGCAATTGACGGGCTTCTGATAAAGCAGCGTTGGTAGATTTTTTAATGTCAGCATAGTCACAATGCATTTGAAGATAAGGAACCAGTTCGTCCCGACAGAAAAGCAGTGTTTCAATTTCTTCATTTTTACTGTCATCACCGGCAATAGGGGGTGAAAATTTCAAGTCCTGCTCCGCATATGTCTGGATATGGTCAATCATGCTGCCGTGTCCTTTCACAATGTCCTGATTACCCGTATAATGGTATAGTTTTCCATCCATCAGATAAGCAATTTCATACCAAACATTGCAGCTTGATATGGAGCCTTCATCTGCGCCTATTTGTTTGGCAATATCATTTCTATTGAGTATTTCCATTAATTTGTTGGCAGAGGAAAACGAAAGCTGTTGTCCTTCCTGAAAAGCGGGATGTTCAGACCGGAAAATAGTCACCTGTGGTTCCATATGCTTTTTCAGTATTTTGTCATTCATATCGGTAAGCCTTTGTAACAGATCTGCCGCCTTTGTTCCATCAGGTTGATTATCAACAGCAGAGCGTAGAAGCATTTCAGCTTGAATCAGCATATCCGGTTGCTGACGCATAAAAGCACTTGCCAATTTATATATTTCTTTTTCATGCTGTTCCACAGTTTTTGGTACGGCTTCAGGAGTAATGCTGATGGTATACTCCAAAATGTCTTTTGCGAGTTCATGTGGCATGTTTTCATTTTCTAATTTTTCCAGATGTGCCAATAATTCATTACCGTTTTTGACATAATCATCATCGGGCATATTAGTGGTCGTTAAATTAAGCAGGGCTTTATCTAAATCATGTTTCTTGATTTCAGGCATACTTTCTACTATTATTTGGTACAGACTTAAAATAGTTTGGCGCTTGTTATCAAAAGCGTCTTTATATCCATCAGGGTCAGTATGATTCATGAAATCATCTATATTTAACACCATTTGATGGATTTCACTATTTTCTCTTAAACAGTTGATTTCAAACTGGACTTCCTCTGAAATGACAGGATTCATAACCCCAAAAGTGTGTTCAAATGCAGAATCACTAAGTTCTTCACCTAATAAAATCACATGGCCAAAATCCTTTGCATGGCTTGCATAATTAAGAATCAATTGCTTCTCCTGCTCACCTAATCTTGTTTTCCAGTGTTTTGCAGAATCCAGTAGAATCTGTGTTTTATCAGACGTAGAGAGATTATCTTTAAATTGAGGTTGTCCGGTGGCAGGGAGTGAAAGAAAATCCACATTCTCGTTCGTCAGGATATCACCTATATTATGGGCTTCTTTAAGTCCCAAATCAGACATATACTGTCCAATGGGTTTCGGGGTGTCAGCGTTTTTGGTATCCTTCATATATTTGTCATAAATCATTACGGGTTCATCTGTAGATTCATTGAAAAATGAAGTATAATATAAAGTTCCATCTCGCCCTTCCATAGAAACAAGCAATAGTTTTCCTGCTTTATTCTCTGGGGAATTACTTTCCATCTGCTGTTTTTCAATGGGGTTTCCACGTTCATCTACTGGATACTCTTTGGAGATATCTGCAAGTGCTTTCTGGACGGAGGGGTTTTGCCTTAAATGATCTATCCCGTTGATGGTTTCATTCAGCACATGCCCGCCATCCAATAGTGGAATATCCAATCCGTCATATATGCTGCCATCATGGAGCTGCATCCCTATACCGCTGATAAGTCCGCTTCCTTTCCCAAAAACCTCTTTATAAATCTCCATTGCCTGTGGCAATGTCAAGCCGTCTATATATTCACCCAGATTCTTGAACTCCATGGATTCCGCAACATAAAAGCTAATGGAGTCGATAGGAGAGGTAAGAATTTCTTCCGTATGTTCTGCTGCTAACTTTTCAATTTCTTCCGTTGAATTGTTTTGTAATCCCTGTGCAGCCAGATCCTGTGCTTTGGCATTTGATAATACCTCCTGAAACAATCGGTCAATCTCATCTGTTTCAACGTCAAGCGGCAAACCGCCAGGGTAGGATTCTTCAAAAACCATCATATGGTCATCCATGAAGGATAACCGCTCTTCTAAAATTCTTTTTTCGTCGGGTGTTAAATATCCGGCTTCTTCATTTGTGTTTAAATGCTCCTGTAACAGTGGTTTAAAACTTTGTTTTTCAAATATGGCACTTGAAATCTGCTCTGCAGCTTCCGTTAATTCATTATAATCAATGGATTCTAAATTGGTATCGTCCAGTCCATGCAGTGCCACTACTTCTTTAACAGCGTCCAGTATAGGAATATGTGGATTATTAAGCTGTCCGCCATCTTTCAAGCGATACTGATGGTCAAATATGGAATACTCATAACCATCCTCAGTCTCTTGAATACTCAGATAATAGTCTGTACCTTGAAAGGCTGATTCCTGCACTTCGTTTCGGATAGAATGTTCCTCCTCTAAAAAATCAGGGATTTCTTGAAAGCCAAAATCATTGACATAATGAGCTTTTGTTTCGCCGTCTTTTCGGATGACCACGATATCACTCACGGATAAAGAACGTCCTGTATAATCATCAGGGTGATTAATATTGAATTGTTCATAAATATCTTCCGGCGCTGCGGAAGGCGGCAGGTCATTCAAGTAGACCAGGTCGTAATGATCCCTATCTACAAACAATCCTCTGGATTGTAATCGTTCCAGTGATTCAAAGGCATAATCTCTTGTTAAGTCCCTTTTTACCTGATAAATTCCAAATCGGTTATCTTTGCCATACAGTAACAGCATTTCTTTTGTGGAATCACTGTTTTGTAAATCATCTTTCAATTGCTTTAGTTCGTTGGAAACATCCCATTCCTCACGCTCAATCCCAAAGATACCGCCAAAATCCTCAATGTCTTCACGGTAGGACACAATGCTTTCACTGTCATTGTCATATAGTAAAAAAATACCATGCCCATTGTCGTGAAGCTCCAAGGCACGTTCCCTGTGTAAAGGCAGCATATCGGCATAAGTATAGCCGTATTTTCTGGAATCGTCTTGTGTGATTGTCGTATCAGGCAACAGCCCTTTGTATTCCAAATGGTCATGGTAGATTCGTTCCAATTTGTTCTGGAGCACTATAGGTGTACTGCTCCATGATGCTTCCCTGACGGCTGTTTTCAATTCGCCCTCCAGCATACGATTTTGTAAATTTGAAAGGTAGCTTTTGACAGTATTCATTCTGGCCATATCCTCCGGTTTATTGGTTCCTATGGCTCCCGCCATTTTAATCAATTTTCCCAAATAAACTTTTGAATCGGCTTCATCTACCTTTTCATCTGGAGTTAAGATATCCATTGCCTCCATCGCGAAATCTTTATTTTGATTCTGATAAAGTTTCATAAGGGAATTATCAATATCGGTAATCAAATCATTGGCGGTTTGCTTGATATCTTTTAAGGATTGTTTTAGTGTATCTAATTCCTGTACAGCTGCCCATGGTTCGATGTCAAAGGTAAATTCAGTTGGTAGTTCAAAATGAATGTTGACTGCATAGGCAATACTCGCTATTTCAAGTTCGCTTGTCAAAGAATCTTTTTGTATATTTGCATCATTCTCAAAATACTTTACCCGTGTCATTTGTTTAATGATGGCAGCATATATTTCCTCGGTTGGAATATCAGTTCTGACAAGGATTAGTTTGCGATTTTGGTCAGTAAACGCAGGTTCATTTTCTAATGCCGGGTAATCTGGTAGTGTATCTACGGTATAAGAAGATGCATTGTCTAATGCCTGCATATAAAAGTACCAGTCTGTACCTCCCTCATGAAAGCTGTCTTTTATGAAGAGTTCCTTCCCGTATGTTTGGGCGATATCAAAAACAGATACCGGCTTAAAGGTAGGAACGGTTACGGATTCTTTATCTATAATTGGATTTCCATTTGAATCCATGACAGGTTGTCCGGTATCCGGCTGAATCCGTGGGTTCTCCTTTGTAAAGGTATATTTGCTGGGTGCAAGTATTTTCAGACTTTGCTGGCCACGGCGTACATTGCGTGCATAATAATCCTGCCACTGTCCAAAGCCTGCAACATAAGACACATGGTTGTCTTGCGAATAAAGCAAGGCGGCATTATTGGGAGACATATGTAAGGTGGTCATTCGGGATAAAAAATTTGTAAAGTGTTCTTCCGTAAAGATCATGGGATATGCTTGATCTGCTGTTTCCATCAATGATTTTACTTTTTCTTTAATGGATATTTTATTTTCTTCGGGCATATTCTTCTCCTTTCGTCATAATTCAAAGTGTGAAGCCTTTGACTTCTTAATATTGGGAATTGTTTCGGACACTTCCTGTAAGTTCTGTTCTAATTTCTGATGGATGGATGCTTTTTTATCTGTTGGTTCCTTTGGTTGAATATCGGCTATATTATTGAGCCTGCCGTCTAGGAGATCATAACCCTGCTCCATACTCAACTCTGCATTTCTTAAATAATTCTTTTTTAACGGGTCGGCAGAAGTAAGACAATATTCCTCCGGGATATCTTCCTTACCATGGTAAGATGTTTTCCATGGCTCACCCGTCGCTATCAGATATCCCTCTCTTGTGAAGCTGCCTCCTTCCTGGCTTTTTATATGCTTGCCAAAAGTATCTAAACGAATACCTGATTTCCATTCCTCCGGCATGTCGCATAGAGCCGTTTCATATAAATAATATCTTCCCAATGCTTCATGACTGCGGATATCCGGTATCAGGGTGAAGTATTCCGTGTTAAACATGAAATCAATATACTTTGTGATGGATTCAAAATCATTTTCACTGTCGCAGACTGCTTCCAGTTTTTTGATTTGATGTTCATCTGCCTTTTCCAGTAAAGCAGCCAGATAATTGAGTTCGTCGATTTCGCCGGTCGTTACAATTTCACGATGTAAACAGGAGAGTGGGGAATGGCTGTCACAGATAAAAACATCAAGGGAATTATTGGGTGTTTTTAATTGCTGTTCGAGCATATATAAATCGGTTGCAGTAGCAGGTAAAGTTATCCATGCACTGCTTACGTTTTTTGGTTCATATTGCCTGCGGTCGGCTAAACATAATTCTAAGACGTTTTCCATTTCGTCCTCCTTTCATTTTCAGGGTAGAAGAACCATATAAACAGGTTCATACTTCCAACTCATTTGCTTTCATTTTCCCTGTCGCTTTTGGGGAAGTAGGAGCTTTGATTTTGTCCTTGTTGGCTTCCAATTGTTTATGGATCGATGGTTTTTTGCTGCTAATACGCACTTTGAAAATAGCAGGGGTGTATTTCTGCCTTTCATCATGCGCCTGTCCCATAAGTTGCCATAGGGCATCTTCATTTTCCGGCTCAAAGTGGGTTTCCGTTATCTTCCCATATTTTGTTTGTAAGCCATACCATTGATTATTATATTCTTCGTATGGATAATGCCGTTCTGTACCATCCTCAAATTTTAGTTTTACAGAAGCGGTAGAGAGTGCGTTGCATTTCAACTGTTTAACGTGCTGTCTATAATCCAATTTATATAAGTTTCCTATAACTTTTCCATTTTCTTTTCCAATGATTTCTACAGCATAAGCAAGTATGCTATCTTTTGTGTCAGCATAATAGCTCCATGTGTGGTGAGCGTGGGTTTCTTTGAGAAAAACGTCACGCTCCTTGAAACACCATGTTCCGGATGGCCGGGACATCCATAACAGACGGGTATTCTCAGTGTCCGGGTTAGCGGCGGCTTTCAAAAACATTTCCCTGTCATACTGAAAGTCACTTTTGTAATGCTCCGTGTTGATATCCATAACCGAGCCTAAAGCAGAAATCACATCTACATGTTCATATTTCTGCATAGGCTTCACCTATCATCTGGTCAGCCAGATATAATTTTACGATGCGTTCCATGTTATCATCCTTTCGACTTTTTTAGGGGTTTGGGGATTCCCCAAAATACAATTTTGCCAATAGTTTTGGGGAATCCCATAAACAGCAAAATACGCAGTGGGAACCCAACTGCTGTGCTTGCTATTCTTATCAGTTATGCACGATAAAAACGGTTATCAGGCATTATGAGTTATCGTGCAAAAATTTTGCGGTATAAGAAAATTCTTTAAAAAGAGTTCAAAATTGCACGATAACTCAAACATAAAAG
>Ga0153994_1000271_pt1 | contig 15810 bp, 14 predicted proteins | sample TSNC078MetaG_FD_104735 | JGI IMG/M metagenome (GOLD analysis project Ga0153994, IMG submission 104735) | Attine ant fungus gardens microbial communities from North Carolina, USA - TSNC078 MetaG | ecosystem: Host-associated > Fungi > Mycelium > Unclassified | place: USA: North Carolina, Lumber...
AAAGGAATATCGAAAATGGCTGCGTGATTGGTTACAAAGTGAAGATGGTACTGGAGGCCCTTTAATTGATATTGTACGGCGCTTTTGGCCGGATAGGAAGGGGATGTATACCTGTAAGTCTTCGTGCATTCATGAAATCTGTCAAAAATATCTGATCACTTCGTGAAGGCTGGAATACTAAAATTTCTGCTCGCGAAACTAACTATGGAACTCGCATAGACTACATACTTATTACCCCTGGTCTCATTCCCTGGATCAAAGCTGCCGATATTCAACAAGACATCAAAGGTAGTGATCACTGCCCAGTATTCGTCGACTTTCACGATGAGATTATCTCCAATGACGGACAGACGATCAAACTTCAGGAGCTTCTCGGTGTAAAGGCAGAACCCAACGGCAAAACGGATCTACCTAGATTGGCTGCAAAGTTTTGGGAAGAATACTCCGGGAAACAGACTTCATTACGCAGCTTCTTTACCAAGAGGACGCCCACTACATCATCATCAACACCTGAGCCTTTGAATACTCTTGGTCTAAACAATACACAGGAATCCTCGAACTTGTCATCATCTGTCCAACAACCACCAACGCTATCCAACAAGTCACCCACATCGTCTCCTACACCAATGTTGTCATCAATCACTGTCACTCCCCGAACACCCAAACGAAAATTCACAACTGAAAAGAGTACAGCCCAACCGGTGCTAAAGAAACTCAAATCACCAGAAAAAAAGAAAGGGAAAAGTGACCCTGACCAAGCAAAAATTTCCTCATTTTTCTATGAACCTACTTCATCACAATTATCATCCTCGAACGATAAACCTGTAACGTCACAATCCCTCACTAACGAAGACGACGTTACCGAAATCTTTTTACACAACGAGACTACAGGATCGTCTCAGGGTTCATCCTCAGGGCAAACGAATGGAGATGATGTCAAGCAAGTTTGGAGTAAGCTTTTGGCTCCTGCCCAACCTCCGAATTGTACTATTCACGGTGAACCTGCGAAGGAATATACGGTCAACAAGCCAGGTTCGAATAAAGGTAAAAAATTCTTTCTTTGTTCTCGGTAAGAGTATTTCATCTACCTCCGCTGAGTTTCTCCTACTTGTCTACCCAGACCTGTAGGACCTGGGTGGGACAAAGGCAAAACTGAACGGCTTCGCGAAGAGGTCGATTCTACGTATCGATGCAATTTCTTCAAATGGTCGAGTGACTGGAGAAAACAAGTCAATCAAACAAAGTTCAGGACCTCCACTCCGCTCAGGCACGAAGGTCAGCGCTGAGCGCCCCGTATTCGGGCGGACTGGTGTCACGCTTTATCAAAGCGAAGGCCACGGAGGGGCCCTATTTGTACAGTCTCGCTCCACACGGTCCATATCATGGCTGCGCCTTGCTTGCTTCCAATTGCTTCTATTTGCAGTGCTTTCTGGTCCTTTCATGTGTATCAGTATGGACTCATCAATATATTTCTTCGTCGTTATCGTCTACGTGGAGTGACCGCCGTTATAGTAGATACTTGCATCTACTCTAATAAGATCGAATATATATACATAATGTACAGGCGTAAATGGGTGAATCAAACTGTGTTCTCTAGTACATGTTTTGAGGGTTCAATGTTGGGAGCGTTTTTCTTCGAATTCAACCAGTCTGATTCAGTTGCCGATGACGATGCAACTGGTCCGTCACGGTTGTCGAGATCTTTATCATTATCACCATACGGCGATGTCACGACCGTTGAAAGTGCTCTGTTGTAAGTCGGGATAGTACTTCCGGGCCCGTTTCGAACTGAGAGCACACTTGTTGTAATATTAGTAACAGTGGTCTTGGCCGACCAACCTTTACCGGTTGCAACACGGAAAATGATGAGGAAGGTGGACACACCCTTGATAACAAGGATTAATTAGGAAGATGCTACTAAATGACAGAAGCAATGAGTAACACACCTGGACCAACGACAGTCCTTGTAGAAACAGCTGTGCGATCTGACTGTTTAATGCGAAGGGAACAATGAATAAGAGGGCGAATGTTGAATAGATGGCAGCAGACTCTATAATCATAGCAGCCAGAGATGTGTATTGCGATCCTTGTCCTTTTCCCAAGGCCTGCACAATCCGGTGGCGGTAGACTAAGAGGCGTAGGACGATGAGAACAGTGATTAGAATGTTCAGTGTTAGAGACATTGTATAATACGGAATAGTATAATTGATCCCCGTAGATTGCCAAGGGGACTGGGCGGCCGTTCCAACCTGTTTGAGGAAGAGGATGCCGAAGACTGCCGGAATTCAGTTATTGAGCTTGCGGAAACCGCATGATGGTTGACTTACCTACAGAGCCCAAGTAGAGTAGCATTGGTATTGTATTCACAAGCCAAGATGGTACACGGCAGCGCTGGTAAATAACCCAACACCTCCATACCTGTTATTTCATAGCGTCAACAAAACATATTTAGTGAATGTTTTACACCCACGTTGATAATGTCACAGAACCAGCTGTTCAATACCATAATCACATTTGCGAGCATGTCGATTGGCAGAGAGAACATTAGAGACTCGAAAGCTTGAGGTCCACCGGGGATATTTCTTCCATCGATGAAGGAAAGTTGTGTGAACTGGAACAGGCCGACGATATAGAGCGTTGAAAGAATAAAAATTACTGAGATATAGACAATAAAAATTATATTCGTCTGCTTGGTCGATGGCTTCTGTAGCCTCCAGAGGAAAAAGCATGTCACGACATAGAGGACGAATTGGATCCCATATGCCACTGCTCCCAGAAATGCGCCTTGTAGCCAGGTGTGCTCAGCAAAGATGGTCTCTGGAGGCAGATCAGGGCGATAGGAGGCAGGGAAGCCAGAGTCAGCCATATGATGGCGAACACGAGAAGGGTCGGGATGGGGTATCAGAATTGTACTAAATATACAAATAGTGATTGAATCTAACTGACCATCATCTGGTCACACGTGCTTTTCGGATACAATGCACAGGTCTCTGCGAGGGTCTTACCTAGCCCCGAATAACAGTGGAGAATTGGAAATCAGATGCTTAGCTGTGGCCTACATCAGACGAGCACATGCAACGAACAAGGGATGCGTTGCGCAAGGCATGGCAAGGCATCACCAAGAGCTTGCCTGGCCGGGCATGACGTCATCACACATGAAACTCACTTATCTCTTGTTCCCTATATCTCAGTGCTTTCAGCACTGCCTGCAGTCAGACATCAGAATTACTGTCTTGAAACATTCTTAGAAAGAGCTAATTGTAAGATAAGGACTGTTGAACTCTGGATTCAATCATCACTATTCATTCACCTAAAATAATGATGTCTCAGACATGGTGAACAACTGAGGTGTTTACATGATTATTTTACTTTAGATACTACTACTACCTGAGACATTGCAATGTCATGTAAGAGGAAAAATAGAAAATAAATATTACTAGTCTTTATGCATAAACACACTCATCCTACTGCAACACATTTCATGTTGAACAATTTGTGTTGAATAATGATGATAAACCCCTGCATTAAGTTTCCTGAGTGACAGTTGTACATTGCATCTGTAATAGTAGTTCTGCTGTGTAATTTAAATATTGACCCACTGTTAGGTAGTCAAGCTTGGGTTCTCTGAGTCTGTATCATTTACTATCTTTTTCTTCACAGCTATTGCTGACCATTCTTCTAGCAACCATTCATTATTGCTCCAGAGTTAATGATGGTTGTCATTTCACTCCATATTCATAATAACTGCTTTATAGTGTACTAGTCCACTTCAACAAACCTAGGTCTGGAGTTAAATTTCTTGCAAGATAGTTGCTATATGTGGTTAGCATGTTTGGACCAATATTTTCCTTTTTTTTTAAAAAAAAAATCATCAATTATAAAGCCAACTACTCTAAATACAAATAAGCAGGAGACAATCAGGGACATGGTGGCAGATTCTGCAGCATGTGTTGTAGGCATGCCTCCCAAGTACCAACATGTAGTTAGTAGCCTAGGCAGTGAAGAATGAGAAAACTACATTAAATAACAGACTCTTTACCACCAAATATCTGTCTTTCAAAAACATTTATCTACCTAAAGACTTCCCCATCCCTTTTATTTGTGATATCCACTGCCCCACCTTAGCCTTTAGCCCCTGCCATAGAACTTGATCATCACAAAACAATCCTATTGAGATTAGGTGAGAGACACCAAGATAAGTACTCTGATCAAACCCTTTTTCAAGGATACCTGTTAAGACTCTAGACCTTACAGTTGAATATGCATTTCAACTTAAAGCCTATATCTAACACTTGATATCTTCACACTCCTCACTAGAGAATCTAGTTAAGGTTTTCAGTAAAGTTATATTGGAGGAGAGATATTGTCACAGTTGTGCTATGGACCAGTAGTCACATACTGTATGGTTTACCACTATACCAAAAGGGTGATGTTAGCAAGACTACTTGCTAACAAGAGTCCAGCTATTTATGTAGTTCATTTGAACAGGTATTTTGTTATACCGCCATAATACTATTTAGTAGTCACTTTTTTGTGACAGATGTCAACAAGACTTTGAGTAGCACCCTTGAAGTTGTCCTAAGACAAGTAAGAGTACCAATTCCTCAGAGTAAGATTTTACAGAGGGAATACAGAAAAAGAGAACTTGTCATTCCTTTTCTTTCTGGGCTGTATTTATCCTAACTAGGTATTGTGACAATATGGTAACACTACTTGTAACTAAAAGTGACTAGTTAAGTGACAGTCCAGTTACAGAAGCTATCAGGGTGACAAGTCAAGTCAGTGTCTAATAATGGGTTAGTCTGATGTTGTCCCATTTAGCACAAGTCCAAAGATAGAAGAGAAAATAGTCTGAGATTTCTCCAAAGAGTCCTGTTCATACTATAAGTCTATTATCTCCTAGAGTCCTTAGACATTTAATGCATTACTATATTATGATATCCTTGTCTCACATTGCCAACATCTCGTCCACTAGCCATTCATTATCAGACCATGGCTGATAATAACTGTAGTCCTACTTGATATTCATAACAATACCTGTCACAAACTTTATTCAGACCTATCTCCACCAATTCTTTGATGATTTCTAAGGTCTCAATAGCTCTAGAAATCCCTTAAAAAGACCTTTTGATCAATGTCAGTCACATCTCAAGGCAATTAATAATGGCCAAGATATCAGGCAAATTAGTAAATAACCACCATAGTACTGCTTATTAAATTGCTGACACTCAGAAACTACCATGATCAATGCTTTGTTTCTAGGCTCAAAAGAAGCTCTCTTTATACCATTTATAATGAGCCTAGAACAACCTCAAGGTGATCAGTATTAGTAGAGATATGAAGTCCTCAATGTTTGCACATAGACTTAATTAGTTACCCATAGATAACTATCTGTCTTTTCTTAGAACTAAGGACAGTCTCTATATGGTTAAGTTATCTTCTAGTACACAAACTATCACAATTCTGTATATAAAGACTCATTGTAAGGGGCACACTTGGTGAGGCACCCAGTCACACTGCAATATAGTAGAGCAGGCGTCTTAAGTAGAAGCGATGGATAGCCCAGAAGCTTCAACTATTGTTGAGGTAAGGTATTCTACCGTACATCACTAGCTACTTATACTAGACTAGCCTGGTCTGTGCGCCAGTCGCTATGGACATGTACATCAGGATAATAATAACTACACTACCAGATATGGCTATGTAGTACTGTGATGGAGACCCGAATTAGAGGAAAGGGAACTATAGACCACAGACTCCGAGGATCTGTGGGAACACTAGATGATGTGAACCCTACCAGGTTATCTAAGCGATCTCAGGCTGTCCCCTTACACTCATTGTTAAGACTCTAGATCTTACAGTTGAATATATATTTCAACTTAAAGCCTATATCTAATACTTGATATCTTCACACTTCTCACTAGAGGGTCCAGTTAAGGTTTTCAGTGAAATTATATCAGAGAGGATAGATATCAATGAGACTTTGAGTAACACCCTTCAAGGCTGTTCTAAGACAAAAAAGAGTACTAATTCCTTAGAGTAAGATTTTACAAAGGGAATACAAAATGAGAAAACTTGCTGTTCTCTTCTCTTTCTAGCCTGTATTTATCCTAACTAGGAATGTTACAATGTTATAATGTGGTCACACTACTTGTAATTACTAAGTAACTAGTTAAGTGACAGTTCAGTGACAGAAGTAACAAGTCAAGTCAGAGTCTATAAATGGGTTAGTCTAATATTGTCCCATTTAGCTAAAGTCCAAAGATAGAAGAAGATTGTCCAAGATTTCTCCAAAGAGTTCTATCCATACTATGAGTCTGATGTTCATTTAGAGTCTTTAGACATTTAATGTATTATTATATTGTAATGTCTTCATCTAGCAATACTAACATCTTGTTTACTAGCTATTCATTATCAGACCATGGCTAATAATAACTGTAGTCCCACTCAATGTTCATAACACTCATAGTCTGAGAATTAGACCTTAGACTTAACAATATCTTTTGTTACTATCTAAACTTTGCTTCTAAGACCCTTTGAGCTTGTCATATTCTGGAAATCTGACAATTATGTAATTTATTTCCCCTAATAATTCTCCTAAAATTATAAATAGTAAAATAGCATAGTAGACTACTCTCCTTCTATTCCAGACTTCCTATAAGTACTAAGTAGTTACAGTGTATTTCCTTAGTTTGTAAATTAACATCATCTGGTCCTAATTCTATCTCTGTCCACTCTAGTTCCTATTCTACCTCCTTAGGACCTCTGTTCTGACAACTTCCCTCCACTCCAAAATAAGCTACCAACTTCACGACTGGAGACTAGGGCATAACACATAAGTTAAAGCCAAGGTCATTTATAAAGTTGTACTCTGCTCTAATGTCTTTTTCTTTCCACCAGAGTCTTCTTTTGGGTTTTATTGATAGGGAGTGCTGCATCAGTCATGACAACCTAAAAGGTTGCCCGATCGCTATATTATTTCTCTCTCTGTTTACTCTTATGCCTATTTAGATACCTCTTATCTGTGGAGGTACTCATTTTCTATATCTTAAAATCCCTTTACTATATAAGACCACCTCATTCGTCCATCTTGCAGTGACATCTGAGGTGGGTATAACTAAATCTTGGTTCTGCCAACTCGTACTTATTTGTATGTAGTTTACATTGACTTACTATAGATAAATGAATAGAATTCGTCCACCTTGCAGTGACATCTGAGTTTACATTGACTTACTATAGGTTATGGGCCCTGCACTCTAAGATTTTTAACCAATAAATATCTAGACCACATACATTACTAACTCAACATGTCTTCTACTGGAGGAAGCAAATGGCCCATCTTCCTAGACAATAAGAAATTCGATGGGACAAACTGGATAACCTGGAGAGAGAACATTACTATTGCTGTGCGAATGAGAGAAGCCTATGGTTACCTGATTAGCATGATCAAATGATCTGTCCCTATTACCACAACTTTCACCACATCTACTGTTACCGACACCAAATCTACTTCACCTCAAACTGCGACATCTGCCCCTGCAGCAACTATATCAGCCCTGAATGAAATTGAAACTAAATGGCAATCACTTATCCTGCTAGAAGAAGAATGAGACTCTCGTGATAATTGGGTTAGAGGACTTCTGTTATACAATATGAAGAACCCCATAGGCCTTGGAATAAAGACTAGGGAAACTGCAACAGATGCATGGATATCTTATGTTGAAAGATATGAGGTAGCCACCAAAATGGCTAGGTTAGCTGCTGAATGGGATCTGAAAAACTCCAAGTACTCTGATGGTAAAAACTTTCCTACCTTTATCACTGTCATGAGAAACAAATGGGCTAAAGCCAACTCACTGGGATCATCAATTGATGACGACGACTTCAAATCTATCTTGTTAACTTCACTACCCTCCTCATGGACACCTATTATTGCCATTTGCCTCAAAGATGGTACTTCAACTGAAACCATCTCCCTACTCAAAACATGGTCACTCCACTTCAGTCAGAATAAATTCTCTAACCCAGTCATTGCACTTCAAGTCTCCAGACCTCCTCAAAGGGATCAAGATCAACTCCTGTGTGTAAACCCCAACTGCAACCACCGAGGCCATACAATCAAAACATGCTACTGGCTAGGTGGTGGGAAAGAGGGGCAATTCTCTCCTGGATTTGGAAAATATGGTGGTGCCAGAGGAACTGCATTAAATACTTGTAGGGGAGGTTTTCGTCCATAAGCATCATCTGCAAATATAGCGACTGCTCCTATTGATGATGAAGAACCAGTCTTTGCATGTGTAACCTCCATTGGCTATAATCATGAGGTACTAACCTCCCTACCCCCTCACACCACTCATCTTTCTAACGACACTCCAATCCCCAGTGACAATAATACAACAGATCGTGCATATGGATTGTCAGAAGTGTGTATAGGGAGGAGGTGGACTAGGGAAGACATTATCATCCAGCATACAGATACAGACTATTCATCAGACTGACTCATCTTAATTGACTTAGGTGCCAGTGACCACTGTTTTGCAGATAAGTCTCTCTTCATAACATATAAGGCACTGGAACAACCATCAGTTGGATTATCGGCCAACAAAGGAGCAACGTTTTCTATTATAGAAAAGGAGAACATTGAAATAATAACTGATATAAAGGGTATAAGAAGGAAAGTGAAATTTGAAAATGCGTTACACACCCCAGAGATGAGATCCAACCTGATTTCTCTCTCGAGACTTGAAGATAAGGGAGCATGTTTTAAGATTGGCAGGGGTAAAGTCCTAGTTAAATCACCAGAAGGAGAAGACATCATGACAGGAGCACGTTTTGGCCAGTTATATGCAGTCAGTGTACATAATCCCAACACAACTGCATTTGTAGCACATTCAAAGTGCAAAGCAGTCAACTTTGATACCTAGCATCGACGTCTTGTGCACACTAATGCAGATACTATCTGGATGATGTTTTCAAAGGGGCTCGTTGATAGGTTAAACATTCAGGGAAATCTTGAGATTGGTGGCCTATATGAGGACTATATCTTTGGCAAATATACAGCCCACTCTTACAATGACAATAGCGTCAGAGAGAGGGACTTACTCGAAAGAATACATGGGGTCCAGCTCCGGTGCAGTCAGCGGGGGGAGTATCGTACTTTATGCTGATCATGGATGGATATTCTTTGTATCACCAAGTTATGTTCCTAAGCTCAAAGTCTACAGAGGCTACTCTAAAAGTATTCAGAAATTACCATATAGAGGCCAAACGCTACACAGGGAGAAAACTGCAAAACATGCATTTAGACATGGGGAAAGAATGGTTGAACAGTGCATGGGAAATGTATGCAAAGGCACATGGAATCAAACTCGATTTCACAACACCATATGCATACCAACAAAATGGTGCAGCAGAAAGAAGTATATGTCTTGTTCTCAATGGAGCACAATCAGTTCTGGTAGAATCAGGGCTACCAATCAAATATTGGACAGATGCAGTAAACACAGTAACTTATGTTCGAAATTTCATTCCATCAATGAGGCACCCAGGATCAATACCAGCTGAGCTTTGGTATTGCCGCAGGCAGGATATCTCTCACCTCCGACCTTTTGGTACAATGGCTTATACACACATTCCCCTGGACTTAGGATTATCTAAACTGAGCCCAAGATCGACATGAGTCACCCTGATTGGCTATTTTGGACATGGAAGTTACAAATTGCTTAATAGGATGACTGGAGCCATTTTCAGATCTAGAGATGTAATATTCAAAAAAGGAACGACTTACTTGGCCAAACAACCAACATCTACAGTATTTTCGGAAGAAGACAACCCCTTCCTATTGAAGCCAGATCAAATGTTAAAGAACACGACCGAATCTTTGTCTGAACATGTAAAAAGTCAACCTCTCCAACTGGGAATAGCCCCGAGACTAATGATAATGCAAGATTTACACTGTGATAATGCCCTATTATCAGGAGAGAAACTGACTCAAGAACAAATGCAAGGTGAAGTGCCAAGCATGGATGAAGAACTACCCATTGCAATTTGAAGGACAAAATGAGACCCAAAACCATCTAACCAGTTGAAAGAATCTCTTAAATACCTAAGTCAACCAGTTTCTAATACTGCTAATACTAATTTGGATACATGGACTCCAAAGACATACAAAGATGCCATGAAGAGGCCCAATTTGTGGTGGGAGCCAATGGAACATGAGTTAAAAATGTTAAAGGAGAAAGGAGTGTTTGAAGTGGTACTGAGACCTCAAGAAAAGAATGTAATTGGATCAAAGTAGGTATATACAGTAAAGTGGAAGGAAGATGGGGTAATAGAAAGGAAAGAGGCAAGAACAGTAGCAAAGGGCTTTACACAGGTGATTAGTGAAGACTATAATGAAACTTATGCTTTAGTAGCACGTTTGGAGTCTATCTGCTTGGTGTGTGCAATAGCAGCCTCCTGAGGCTTAAGATTATGGCAAGTTGATTTCGTTTCAGCCTTTCTCAACAGCAACAATGCCTATGAGATGTACATAGAGCAACCAAAAGAATTTGAGGAAGGGGGAGCTGACTTCATATGGAAACTGCACAAAATGCTTTATGGGACCATGCAAGGTACCCACAACTGGGCAGAGAACCTCAATAAAATGTTTGAAGGACATAGCTACTATAGGTCATCCGCTGATCCCCAAATCCGTTCAAAAGTTATAGATGATGAACTTACTATAACATTGACTTGGACAGATGATATCTTAGGTGCCTCATCTACTTTAGAAGGAGAGTTATCAGCGAAAGCACAACTTAGCAGTAGTTATGAGATCAAGGACCTTGGGGAAGCAAAGCTAATATTAGGGATATGGATCACCAGGAATACCTCAGGAGATATTATATTGTCCCAACAAGCATACTGTGAACAAATGATCGAGCACTTCAACATGGGAGGGTGCGCATCTGCATCTACTCTACTTCCTTCTGGGCTTATTCTTGAGAATGATGATTGCCCAACAAATGCCCAAGACATAGATGAAATGAAGAACGTACTATATTGTGAGGCACTTGGCTCGCTTATGTGGCTCCAAGTAGCTACTAGACCAGACCTATCATTCGCAGTCAACATCTTATCTAGGTTCACTCATAACCCCGGGAAGCCTTACTGGAATGCACTCAAGCATACACTAGCTTACATTAAAGCTACAACTCACTATGGGGTCACATTTAAAGCAGGAGGTAACCTAGACCCCATCAGCTATGTTGATTCCAATTTTGTGGGCTTTAGAGAGTTAAGGTGGTCAACAGAAGGCAATATCTTTATTGTCGTAGAAGGACCAGTCTCTTGGGAGAGTAAATGCCAGGAAACAGTAGCACTATTAACAGTCGAGGCAGAATATATGGCTTTTACTAGAGCTACATTCCAAGCTATATGGCTGAGTAAATTCTTTGATGAAGTAGACCTTCAAATCAACAGACCAGTACTCATCTATGGCAATAATGCAGGATCAATTGCAAATACTGTTAATAACAAGAATCATCACAGAACCAAGCATATAGATGTCAAGTACCATTTCGTTAAAGAGCACACTAAATCTGGACAAGTAAAATTTGAGTACACACTATCCACTGAAAATATTGCTGACCTCTTCACAAAACCCTTACCACGAGACGCAGTATGAAAACTCATAACCTGACTCAATCTGACCTACAATGCACCACTCCAGGGGGAGTATTGATAGGGAGTGCCACATCAGTCATGATAACCTGAAAGGTTGCCTGATTGCTATATTATTTCTCTCTCTGTTTACTCTTATGCCTATTTAGATACCTCTCATCTGTGGAGGTACTCATTTTCTATATCTTAAAATCCCTTTACTATGTAAGACCACCTCATTCATTTACCTTGTAGTGACATCTAAGGTGGGTATAACTAAATCTTGGTCCTGCTAACTCATACTTATTTGTATGTAGTTTACATTGACTTACTATAGGTAAATGAATAGAATTTATCCACCTTGCACTGACGTCTGAGTTTACATTGACTTACTATAGGTTTTGTAAGGGGACCCCTTACACACGACTCCAGAGCACCCCCTATTGCCTCCCAACACAATTTCATTATGCAGCCCCTGGTTACCAAAGAATGGAATGCAAGGACATTTTAGTATATATATTGTAGATTATTCTCTCCAGGAGCCTCATTTAATTCTCTGAGGAATCTTCTGGAGGTAAGTTGTAACATATTCCATAGTGTAATTTAACTGAGGAATCTCCTAGAGTGCTCTACTCCAGTCGCTCTCACAGCAGAATTAGATCTCATTACCAGAGCCTTAGGGATTCTCAGTAGACAGCTGCCCTCTGGTCACCCTCCGCTGACAAACTCTGACCCTTTGATTACTCTGCTCCAAGGACAATGTTGCTGCCCACAGACACCCCCCAGGCATAGCCAATGTCTTGGGCTACCTATAGCACCATCTCTAGGAGCTGACAGAATGACAGAATGCTTTGGAACATGCTATAAATACCACTCTCATGGCCCTGACCCCTCAATTACAACAAATCACCCAACTTATGACCAGCTTCACTTCTACGCCAACCATTGCTCCACCTCCAACATCTGTATCTCCCCCTCTGGTTAGACCTCTCTCCCCTGCTCCAGCTGCTTTGTCTAAACAGCGAGCAAGGACAAAACTCCCCTCTCCCCCAGACTTCTCCAGCAAATGGAGCTCCAGATAAGCCTTCCTCAACTCCTGTATGCTGTATTTGCGCCTGGCCCCAGAGCAGTTCATCTGCAACAAGGAAAAAATCTTCTGGACTCTTGCCTTCTTCAAGGATGGATGTGCTGTGAAGTGGTCTGAGAACCTCTTTTGTCAGGAGGCAGACACTGGCATCTTTCCAATTCAATCCTAGGCTGACTTCAAACAACAATTCCAGAGTCAATTCTTTCTAGTCAATGCAGAAGCAAATGCCATCAACACTTTGGAGGGGTCTTTGTACTATCAAGGAAACTGGACAGTGGATAATTACTTGGACAGTTTCCTGATCTTAGCCTCGGACGCCAGATACATGGACCCCTGGACCTTGGTGGTCAAATTCTGCCACAGACTCAAATTGAACGTTCAAAGTCAGATTGCCACTATGCCCTTTAGACGACCTGCAGACACTGATCTGGAGGCCTGGTACACAGCAGCCTAAAGGATCGACCAGGCGCAGTTGGTAAATGAAGTATTCCAATCCACGCTCCAGTTAACGACTGTGACCCCTGCACGCTCTGCCCCTACTCGACCAATCCCTTTCTCTATACTCCGCTCTCCTCTAGCAGCTCTGTCTTCTGTTCCACCAAGACCCCCTCCGCCTCCATCTACACCATCCAGAGGAATACCTATGGACGTAGACGCAGTCTGGAAAATGTGCTCTTTACCTCTGCGAGGTTGCTATTGGTGTAAAGAGGCCAACTATCTTGTGAAGGACTGCCCCCACCATTTAGATGTCTGGAGGTTAACTGTGGAGCAAAGGGAGGAATTGATTGAAGATTTAATGGCCCTGAAGGATGCAGTAGAGGAAGAAGAGGTTTGCTCAGCCCCGGAGGAGGATTTTGCTTAGTGCGGCTGGCAAAAAGTATGCCTCAGTCGCTGCTAGTTAATAGGTTTGTTGTATTAGATGTAGAAGAGGTCAATATAGATATATGTGAGCCTATAGATGCACCCTCCCTCTCTACCTCTGCTCTGGGCAGGACAACGCAACCCTGGAAACCAAAATGGGAAAAGAGGTTACCCAAACAACTCTCCGTCAATACCCTTGACACCCACGGAACGTCGATCATCCTCCCAATAGAAGTCAGTACCACAGACACCAGCAAGGTGCATTCCGTCAAGGCGCTTTTGGACTCTAGAGCTATGGGCAACTTCATAGATCAAGACTTCATCCGTATGAAAGGTATTAACACCCGGAGCATCTCTCGTCCCATACCGGTGTACAATGTGGACGGCTCCCCCAATGAGGCAGGTCAGATCTCTGAAGTGGTAGATGTAGTTCTCCATTACAAAACCTACTCCGAAAGGATACTCCTTGCTATCTCCAGCCTTGGAAGGCAAAACATGATCCTCGGTTATACCTGGCTCAAGGACCACAACCTAGAGGTCAATTAGCAAACCAGAGAAGTACAGATGAACCAATGCCCTCCTCGATGTGAAGGATGCCATGTGATATGAAAGGAACAAGTGTCACAGAAGAGGATGGAGACTAGAGCCCTCAACGTCTGCTGGTCCAGACCCCTACTGGAGTATGCAGAAGACTCGGAAGAGGACGAGACCCCCGTTCAGACTTGTGAAGCTGAATACAAGCAGGGGAACTGACTCTTCATGACCAGAATCCTTCCGGAGTCTACTACGGAAGACCTACGTGCCGCTTCTATGACCTCCCAGAAACTTGCGGAAGGAGTCCGTCGATCCACGAAGGCACAGAGAGAACCTTTCATTCTGCCTGACTGTATCAGAGGATTTGAGTCCATATTTGCCAAGAAAGACTTTGACATCCTCCCAGAGCACAGGCAATGGGACTATGCTATTGAACTCATTCCGGGTTCAGAGCCTAAGTCGTTGAAGGTCTACCCTTTGTCTCTAGTGGAACAAAAAGAGTTGAACATCTTCCTAGAGGAGAATTTGTGCACCAGACAAATCCACCTCTCCAAATCTCCCATAACAGCTCCAGTGTTCTTCATCAAGAAGAAGGATAGCTCACTCCGGTTGGTTCAAGACTATTGTACACTCAACTCTATGACGGTCAAAAACAAGTATTCTCTTCCACTGATCTCTGAACTTGTATCCCAACTCTGCGGAGCCAGATACTTCACCAAGCTGGACATCCACTGGGGTTTCAACAACATTTGCATTAAGCCTGGAGATGAGTAGAAGGCAGCCTTCTGAACCAATCGAGGCCTATTCGAACTCTTGGTAATGTTCTTTGGAATGACTAATAGTCTGGCCATCTTCCAAACCATAATGAATGACATCTTCCGGAACCTCATAGCGGAAGGTATTGTGGTGGTTTACCTGGACGACATCCTGGTCTTTACCAAGATGAAGGAAGAGCATACGCAAGCAGTCCGACGGGTATTGCAAGTCTTGAAGGAGAACAAACTCTTCCTCCGCCTGGAGAAGTGTGAGTTCTACAAGCAACAGATAGAGTACTTGGGTCTGGTCATCTCGGAGAACAAAGTCTCCATGGATCCAGTCAAGGTCGCAGGAGTCTGAGAATGGCCTACTCTGGAGAACAAGATAGACGTTCAGGCTTTTCTAGGCTTCATGAACTTCTACCAGAGGTTTATTCAGAACTTTTCCACCAAAGCTTGATCTCTCTTCGACCTAACATGCTCTGAACAAGTCTGGACATGGAGCAAAAAGGAACAGGTGGCCTTCGAAGACCTCAAAACAGTGGTAACCACTGCTCTGGTATTGGTGTCTCCCCAGGAATCGGACCCCTTCCGGATTGAAGCAGATAGCTCGGACTTTGCTATGGGGGCAGTCTTGTCTCAGCAGTCAATGACAGATGGAAAATGGCACCCCGTAGCATTCTATAGTAAGTCCTTGTCCTCCATGGAGTGGAATTACGAAATCCACGACAAGGAAATGCTGGCCATTATTCATGTGTTAGAAGAGTGAAGGCACTTTTTGGAAGAAGTGACCCATCTGGTGGAAATTGTTAGGGCACAGTCACTCAATGGCGGCTAACCCTAAAGCTAGGTAAGAGTCCCGGAAGCTGAGGTGATATTCGAGTGAAGCTAGATCTAACTACACAGGCAGTCTTATATACTAAAACTGAT
>Ga0153994_1000275_pt1 | contig 15521 bp, 12 predicted proteins | sample TSNC078MetaG_FD_104735 | JGI IMG/M metagenome (GOLD analysis project Ga0153994, IMG submission 104735) | Attine ant fungus gardens microbial communities from North Carolina, USA - TSNC078 MetaG | ecosystem: Host-associated > Fungi > Mycelium > Unclassified | place: USA: North Carolina, Lumber...
GTTTTTGTGTGGGAACTTAACAATACAACATAAAATGAAATCTGGCTACTATTTTTTTAAAAGAGAAAGACGAGTGGCTGAAACACCATTGGACAGCTATCGCGCTAGCGATTTTGTTCAATAGAAGTATCAAATTCAGGCGGTGAAATTTATGTTAGAGCAACAACAGAAGTTAATACTTAGTCCTTTCATGGATATATATGACATAGTAGTTCCACAAAATAATCTCTTAAGAAAAATCAACGAACTGATAGATTTTAGTTTTGTATACGAGGAGCTGATAGATAAATACTGCTTAGACAATGGCAGAAATGCAGTAAGTCCAATACGGCTGTTTAAGTATCTTCTGCTTAAATCTATCTTCGATCTATCCGATGTTGATATTGTAGAACGTTCTAAATATGATATGTCATTTAAATATTTTTTAGATATGGCACCAGAGGAAGATGTAATTAATCCAAGTACTCTTACTAAATTCCGAAAGCTAAGACTAAAAGATATAAATCTTTTAGATATGCTGATTAATAAAACAGTAATGATTGCATTGGAAAAAGGAATTATAACATCAAAATCAATTATTGTTGATGCGACACATACAAAATCAAGATACAATCAAAAATCACCACGTGAAATTTTATAGGAACGTGCAAAAAAACTAAGAAAATCTGTTTATGAAATTGATGGCAGTATCCGAGAAAAATTCCCTGCCAAAAATAGGGAGGATAGTCTTGAAAAAGAAATTGAATATTGTGAGGAATTATTAGCGGTCATCAAAGAACATGAGGAATTAAGCTGTTATCCAAAGGTTTCCGAAAAAGTAAATTTACTTGAAGAAACACTGCAGGATGATGTGGAACATTTAGCTATTTCAGAAGACGCCGATGCAAAGATTGGACATAAAACAGCGGACAGTTCTTTTTTTGGATATAAAACACATATTGCAATGACAGAAGAACGAATTATAACTGCAGCAACTGTTACGACTGGAGAGAAACGTGATGGTAAAGAATTGGAAGCCTTGTATAATAAGAGTAAACATACAGGCATGGAGATAGATACAATTATTGGAGACGCCGCCTATTCAGAAAAGGACAATATCGAATTAGCTAGGATGGAAAAAATAAAGTTAGTATCAAAGCTAAATCCAGTAATTACGCAAGGCAACCGAACAAATGAAAATACGTTTGAATTTAATAAAGATGCAGGATTGTATGTATGCCAGGCCGGACATATGGCAATGCGGAAGTGGTATGAGAATAGGGAAAATGTCAAGAAAAACGATAGAATGGTCTATTTTTTTGATGTAAACAAATGTAAATATTGTCCATATAAAGAAGGATGTTATTCCGGTGGTAAAACAAAAACCTATTCTGAAACCATAAAGAAACACATTTATATCGAACAAGAGGAATTTCAAGAGAGTGAATACTTTAAAGAAAAAGCAAAAGAGCGTTATAAAATAGAAGCAAAAAATAGTGAATTAAAACACAGACACGGTTATGATGTGGCATCATCGTCGGGTCTGATAGGTATGGAAATGCAAGGAGCCATGGCACTATTTACAGTAAATATAAAAAGAATATTGAAATTAATAGAAGAAAAATAGGTATAAAATCACGTTTGTAAAAGGAAAATCGCATTTCTATAATCAATTAATGATTCGAAAATGCGATTTCTTTTAGTAATACTATATTTAAATCTAAAAACAGATAGTTTTTCAGTGCCCTCCTAAAGAGGATAGGGGTATTCTTGCAAGATTTAGATAAATAGTATTTTCTTTTTTGTGCACACTATTTATAGCTTTATGTAAAGAAAGGTGGTGATGCCCAATGACACATTTATCAAATGTACCCAATAGATTAATTAATGCATTGGTGTCATGTCCGTAAATGCAAGTATAAGAAACACATGTTTTTAATCAAATCTTGACATAAAAAAGACTTTCGCCTATAATAAAATTATAATTTAGAATAGACGAAAGTTGGTGACTTTTATGTATATCAAAAGAGCGATAGAAGATACGGTAATTAAAATATCAAAAACTTTTCCGATTCTTTTAATTACGGGACCGCGGCAAGTTGGCAAAACAACTTTGCTCAAGAAACTCGCTGCAAAGGATAGAAAATATGTAACACTGGATGATCCTGATGTGCGGTTTATGGCCAAAAACGATCCTGCACTTTTTATGCAGCGTTATACACCACCGGTTATCATTGACGAAATACAGTATGCACCGGAGATTTTACCATACGTTAAAATGAGTGCTGATAATTCTAACCGCAAAGGTGATTTTTGGCTGACGGGTTCACAAATGTTTCATATGATGAAAAATGTAAGTGAATCATTAGCTGGCAGGGTTGGAATCGTGAATTTGCTGGGTTTGTCCAGCAATGAGATCAATAATACTGTTTCTGAACCATTTACTACCTCGTCGGAAAGATTAATGACTCGCATTGGGAACGTAAATAAAATGGGTTTGTTAGAAATTTATAATCGGATTTTTAAAGGTTCCATGCCTGCCTTGTATGGGGATGAGCCGCCAGAATTAGAAGACTTTTATAGATCGTATATTAACACATATTTGCAAAGAGATATTAAGGATTTGACGCAGGTAGCGGATGAGATGTCATTTTTTAATTTTATGACAATCGTTGCTGCTCGTACTGCCAAACCCGTTGTATATGATGAAATTGCAAAGGATTCAGGAATAAGTGCACCCACGGCTAAAAAATGGTTATCAATTCTTGTTTCTTCGCACATTATTGAACTTGTTCAGCCTTATCATAACAACGTTTTGAAGCGTGTTATCAAATCGCCTATATTACACTTTTTAGATACAGGGCTATGTGCATATCTCTTAAAATGGGGTAATGCTGAGACACTCGAAAAAGGGCCCATGTCCGGGGCATTTTTTGAAAGCTGGGTATTTTCCGAAATATATAAAAGCTACTTGAATGCAGGAAAGGAACCACCACTGTTCTACTATCGTGATAAAGATAAAAAAGAGATTGATTTGTTGATCTATCAGGATGGCACCCTGTATCCTATTGAAGTCAAAAAGTCGGCTTCTCCGGGAAGCCAGGCGATTAAACATTTCAAAGTTTTAGATCCGGTTACTGAACCAGAGAGGTTTGGAGCTTTAGAACAGTATAAAATCAATGTAGGGGAAGGGGCCGTTGTTTGTATGGTTAACGATTTGATGCCAATTGATAAAAAGAATTGGTATGTTCCGGTTTGGATGATTTAGTATAAATAATAATCGAAGCCTTACTGTTGACAAACCTCCTCGAAAAATTTTCAAAATCCGGCTTAAATTTTGAGAGCTTTTTTGAATGCCAGACTTTGTCAACACCTCGAGCTTGTCCCGAAGTTATATAATACTGATTATCATACTGTATTTGCGTTTTTAATGGCGGATTGTAGTTTGCTTATTAGTTGCATTAGTGTTCCGCACGGTTTTTCTTTATCTGTTTGATATACTTAATTGCTGTTCCGATACCAAGTCCTATGGCGGAAATGATGCCGCCAATTAAAATCAACCAAAAATCCGGCATATTGATATTTCCAAATGCTTTCATATTTGCCGCACTGAATGTTGCATACTCAGCGAGCATATACATCACACCGAATATGATTATGGATAACCATTTTAGTTTCCCCCAATAGTCATTTCGTCCAATCAGCAAAGAAAGAACAAAAGTCGTAACGGGAAGTAACACAAACAGGTACATAACGCTATATCCCATTGCATCTCCTCCATCGGTGAAAAACCAGAACGCAATCAGCGCAAATCCCCATATTGCAAGATATGAAACAGCCAATATGAGTTTTGCAAGTCTGTTTTTACTTTTCACTACATTGGTACTTTCATCAAGATAATCCAAATAATTTGACATGGATTTCTCCTCCTTTAATAGGCGGTCAAGGCTAATGGAATACAGGTCACTCATCTTCACAACACTGATAATATCAGGGTATGTTTTTTCATTTTCCCAATTTGATATTGTCTGCCTGCTCACTCCGATTGCTTCCGCAGATTGCTCTTGTGTTAGCTTTGCATTTAGTCTTGCTTCTTGAATTTTTTTACCGATATCCATCATTTATCACCGCCTTTATTGTAGTTTCATTATACGGAAAGAAACCCTTTAAGTCTATCAAATGGCTTTGTCATCTACAATTTTCTGTGTCAAAATGCTTTGACACATGCACAAAATAAAAGTTTCATTAATCGCAATTAGTATAACACACTTACGCACAAAATAAAAGTTATCCGGTCCACTTCGGGCCAAGTTCGAGGAGGTTTGTCGACACCTCGAGCTTGACCCGAAGTGACCCGATAAACAATACAAGTCTCTCTGTGGACATACTCCTCTGTTCATTTAGTGACGGTAAAGCATATATCAGGTCGTGCTGGTACACAGACCGTCTAGGAAATAAATGTAGAAATAGTGGTATTTTATCAGATATCAAAAAAATGACAGATAATTTACAGCGTAACAATTTATATAAATCAATAATTGAGAGTATTATTTGGACGAGAATTGGAGATAATATTAAAAGGAAAATTGATTTTTTATAGAAAGGTGGTGATGCCCTATGACAAATTCGACAAGAATACCCAATAGATTGTTAAATGAAAAATCTCCTTATCTTTTACAACACGCATACAATCCTGTGGATTGGTTTCCGTGGTGTGAAGAAGCCTTTACAAAAGCTAAAACCGAAGATAAGCCAATTTTCCTTTCTATTGGGTATTCGTGACGAGTGCGTATTTTACCGACATGTCATTGGTGTCATGTAATGGAAAAAGAATCTTTCGAGGATGATGAGGTTTCATCAATTCTAAATCGGTTTTTTATATGTATTAAAGTAGACAGGGAAGAACGACCGGATATTGATGCCGTTTATATGTCCACCTCTCAGGCGATGACCGGTCAGGGAGGCTGGCCTCTGACAATTTTTATGACACCTGAACAAAAGCCCTTCTTTGCCGGAACTTATATTCCTAAATATCGAAAATATGGGTCTATCGGTTTAATGGAGCTATTACCACTGATTCATAAGACTTGGAATGAGAACCGCAAAAATCTTATTGCTTCCAGCAAAGAACTCACGGAACATCTGATGATTCAACCGGAATATAAAACAACAGACAGTCCTTTAGATACATCAATACTTCACTTGGCATTCTCACAATTTAAAAGCTCTTTCGACGAGATTAACGGTGGTTTTGGTGCGGCGCCTAAATTTCCGACACCTCATCATTTACTGTTTCTACTGCAATATTCCCGGTTGGAAAATAATGATTTAGCTCTTAACATGGTGACTAAAACCTTAGAATCTATGTACCGGGGCGGAATATTCGACCATATAGGCGGCGGTTTTTCCCGTTATGCCACAGATGAAAAATGGCTGGTTCCCCATTTCGAGAAAATGCTTTATGATAATGCCTTACTTGCCTATGTCTATCTTGAAGCATATTCAGTGACCCTTAAGCCTTTATTTAAAATCGTTGCCGAAAGAATCTTTACTTATATTTCAAATGAATTAACTGATGAAAACGGCGGTTTCTATTGCGGAGAAGACGCTGACAGTGATGGGATTGAAGGAAAATTCTATGTGTTTACACCGGAAGAAATACGACGCGTTGTTGGTAAGTACCAAGGCACACTATTTAATGATTGGTTTGCCATTAAGCCAGAGGGGAATTTTGAGGGTGCAAGTATTCCTAATTTGTTGGACAATGCACAATTTCATAGCATAAATCCCCAGATTGATGAATTGCTTCCTAAGCTTTCTTCATACCGAAAAAATCGTACAAATCTTCATAAAGATGATAAAATACTCACTTCATGGAATGCTCTCATGATTTTGGCTTATTCAAAAGGCTATCAGGTTCTTGGTAAACCAGAGTATTTAGAAATCGCAAAAAAGTGTCAAACCTTTATCAAAAATCATCTTTATACATGGAATCGAGAACTCATCATCCGCTGGCGGCATCAGGATGCCAAAGGAAAGGGACAGCTTGATGATTATAGTTTTTACACTTTAAGCTTAATTCACCTCTACCAATCTACTTTTGATATTCAATATTTAATGTTGTCGATAGAGTTTGCCGGATTAATGGTTGATAAGTTTTTTGATACGGAGAATGGCGGCTTTTATATCTATGCAGACGATGGCGAACAGCTGATTACCCGACCAAAAGAAACTTATGACGGCGCCATGCCTTCAGGTAATTCTGCTGCTGCATATGTTCTTATGTATTTATGGCATTTGACCGGTGAAAGGTACTGGGAAGAATTAGCGATAAAACAATTACAGTTTTTATCCGGACTGGCAAAACAATATCCAACTTCCTGCTCTTTTGGTTTGCTTTCAATGATGAAATACTTATACCCTACAAAAGAACTCATTTGTGTTATCAATGATACAAGTGTTATCAAAGCACTTCCTAATCAATTTAAAGATTATGACTTAAAGAATATGGCAATCATTGTCAAAACACCATTCAACGTATTACAATTAGAGAAAATCGCCCCATTTACAAGTGATTATCCCTTTCCGGCTTCCGGCAATGCCTATTATTTATGCGAAAACCATCGTTGTAATAAGCCGGTTTATGCCATAGAAGACCTTTTCTAATAACTAAGGGGAAGATACCTTAACAGTTATCTTCCCCTTGAATCATTACCAGATATTCACACGTTTATCTTCTGGCAAATACATCCCATCTTCTTCTTTAATATCAAATGTCGAATAAAATTCCTCAAGATTTTGAAGTTGTACATTAGCTCTTAATTTATTAGGTGCATGAACATCTAAGGTGAGCAATAATTGTTCAATTTGTGATGTTGCTTTCATCCGCCAAATGGTTGCCCAATTAGTGAAAAATTCTTCCAGATTGGCATCAGGCAGTGATTTAGTAATCTCAAGGGCACAGCTTATGCCCCCGGCATCGGCAATATTTTCAGAAACTGTCAGCTGACCATTCACACTGCCGCCTGCATGTTCAAGACCGTCAAACAATTCTACCATCGCCGTCGTTCGTTCTTCAAAAGCAGCATAATCCTCCTTGGTCCACCAATTTTTCAAATTACCACATTCATCAAACTGAGCGCCATTATTATCAAAGGCATGGGTTATCTCATGGGCAATAACGGCACCTATGCCGCCATAATTTTCGCTTGGTGTTTGCTCCAAACTATAGAAGGGTTCCTGTAAAATTGCCGCCGGGAACATGATTGCATTCGTTAACGGTGAATACATGGCATTTACTGTGTCAGCACTCAAAGACCAGGCACTGCGGTCTACTTCAGTACCGTATTTTGCAAAATTATCGGCAAGCAGAATTTTACTAAATGCCATGGCATTGCTTAATACGGTTCCGCCGTCATCTGTCCCTTTCACTATTAACTGCGAATATATTGGATTTAATTCCTCCGGGTATCCAATTTGAATAGAAATATTCTCAAGCTTTGTAATCGCCGCATTAATAGTTTCACTGCCTAACCAGTCATTATTGTTTAATCTGTCAATATAAACATCAATCATATTGTTGACCATATTGGTTACATCTTCTTTAGCTTCCTGACCAAAATATGTTTCACCATAATAATTGCCAACAACTTCCGAATAGAAAGTTGAAGCAAGATAATAAGCAACCACCTGGGGCTCTTCCATTTCCATCTGCCCGGTTAAAATCATGGAATAACTGGACATGGCATTGCGGTAGTCCTCTGACAGATAACTGGATAACGAATAAAGCGTATTGACTGTCAGCCAGCTTTTCATAATCTCAAAATTTTCTTCATTAACCAGTTCATCCATGACTTCAAAAAACGCTGGATCTGTCACAATAATCTGCTCAGGAAGCGTCCCCACCAGCTTAGAAACCAGATTATTAAGGTCAAGACTGCTGCAATAGGCAGCAAACTCAGACATGGTAATCGGATTATACATAAGTGTATATTCACTTGCTTCTTCAGCCGATTTAATATAGGGCACTAATAATGCATCAAACTCAATAGCCTGTGCAGTGATTGAAGAAGCTTCTTCTTTGGTGTATCCTGATAATACCAAGCATTCCTGCACACTTTGGGAAAAATACTCTAAAAGCTGTGTACCGGTAGCGTTTTCATAGTAGCTTACATCCGGTAAATACAAAGTGGGAGCACTGGCATAAAGGGCATTCACCGATGCATTACCCATATCAGCCATGACCGACATGCTAAAAGGAGAAGCCATGCCCTGGGTCATCCAATCACCTAAAACTGTATCTAAGTCTTCCATACTGCTTAAATTGTCAATCTGTTCAAGATAAGGCACAAGAGGTTCGTTGCCTTGTGCATTTCGGGTCTCGTAATCCTCAGTCATGGCATAGTATTTTAGGAATTCATCCAGCTGTGCATTATTTACTTCTGTATCGCCCTTTTTCATACTTTCAAAATCAGACATCAATTGTTCTTCTATCGCATCTGATATCTGCGTAAACGCACCCACCATAATATCAGTGGCAGGAAGTTCGGTTCCTGCCAACCACTGGGCATTCACTGCTTCGTAAAAATCATCTTCGAGACGAGCCTCGGTTTCTTCTGTTGTTGTTTCTTCAGATATTGATTCTTCTGCCGCCGAGGTTGTTGATGGGTTATCACCATTATTGCAGCCGGTGAGCAATAAAAATATTGATAAAGCCAGTAATAATAATTTTGTGTTTTTTTTCATACGATACTCCTCATATATTATATTTATGCCAAACTATCAAAATATAAGATTAGATGACACTTGATATTGACGATAAACAGTATACCATATATGCCCAGTATTTAACATAACCTTTAACTATCTTTTTTTGATTTATCCTTTTAACTGGTTGTTAATTTACCAATTTATAAGTTTTTGATACTCTATAATTTGTTTAATACATAAATCATAGACATCTGTATCTTTATAATGTTTATACCACTCAACGGTTTTGTGTAAAGCCTCTTCGATATCCCAGGCCGGTCGCCAATTTAATCTATCTTTAGATTTATTTATATCAAGATTTAACAAATTTGCTTCATGAACCATATTCTCTTTATTCAGATTCTCCCAACTGCCTTCTCCGTAATACTGACAGATTTTTTTCACGATTGTACCTACTTCAACAACACTCTCTGTTTCGGGTCCAAAATTAAAGGCTTCGGAGTATTTGTCGGGTTCTTCATAAAGTTTCATGGCTAGCAGCAAATACCCTCCCAATGGCTCTAAAACGTGTTGCCATGGTCTGGTCGCATGGGGATTTCTAATTTGTATTGACCTGCCCTCTTGTATGCTTCTGATGCAATCTGGTACAATTCTATCTTTTGCCCAATCGCCTCCGCCGATGACATTACCGGCTCGTACGGTAGCAATGCCAATCTTAGCGGCATCTCTCCCACTATTCTTATAAAATGAGTTTCTATAGGAGTCAACTAAAATTTCACAACAGGCTTTACTTGAACTATAAGGGTCATGCCCCCCTAATTCATCAATTTCACGGTATCCCCATACCCACTCCTTATTTTTATAGCATTTATCTGTTGTAATAATAATAACAGATTTCACACTATCGCAGGAACGTATCGCATCCAAAACATTGAGTGTACCAATTACATTTGTTAGATAAGTGCAATAAGGGTCTTCATAAGAATATCTCACCAGCGGCTGAGCGGCTAAATGGAAAACAATTTCCGGATGGGCATTTTGTAACGTTGATTTTAAATGTTTCTTTTCGGTAATATCCCCTGCCTCATCATTTATTTTAGTGCTTATATTTGACAGGCAAAAAACGTCTTCTTCTGTTTTAATGCCCTTTGACAATCCGGTCACATTAGCCCCAAGGTATTCTAGCCATATACTAAGCCAGGAGCCTTTAAATCCGGTGTGACCGGTTATAAAAACGTTTTTATTTTTATAAAATGAATCTATTTGCATATTAAATCGCCTCCCTCATAATACATATTGATCAATATTGCTTCTATACCATGTAATCGTTCGTGATATGCCTTCTTCTAAAGATATTTTCGTTTCCCATTCCAACATAGACTTTATTTTATTAATGTCAGCCTTTGGATTCCACAGTTCCGTTTTTCGATACGGCATTCCGCCATATATGAGATTTCTATTAGAACCAATCATTTTATATATTAATTCAACATAATAGCGAAGCGGATGCGATTCACCGCTTGCTACATTGAATATTTCGTTTGTTATATTAGGTTTTTCACAAGCTAATAGCATAGCGTCTATGATGTTCTCTACATAACAATAATCCCTGTATTGTTCACACTGGGTAAGAAGTACATCATTATCTTTCAATAAATTTAGTATTACATAGCTGATAATTTTATGTGGTTCTTCCCCTTCGCCGAAAACACCAAAAGGCCGAAGCGTAGCAATGCTTATATTATTTTCTTTCGCAATCTGATGGAGTATAAGTGTTGAAGCAGCTTTTGTACTACCATAAATATTTTCCGGGGCGGGATGACTGTCCTCACTAGTGTCGCTATTCCCATATTCTGAGCAGGTTCCCATATTAATAAATTTCTTGCAGTCAGTATCAAAAAGTGACTTTAAAATATTCACACTCCCTAAGACGTTTGTCGTTATTGCTCTCTCATAATCCGTATCGGCAGAATTTACTCCATAGCCGGCCAAATGAAATACATAGTCAGGATTTATTTTTTTTATGATAGGTGAAAGCACTAAAGGATCACCTATATCCGCTTCATAAGTCACTATGTTATCAAGTTTATCAAATAACCGAAATTTATTGGTATCCGGCATTGTAATAATGTATATCTCTGAATCAGCCGTTAATAATCTCTTGACTAAGTGAGAGCCTATAAAGCCAAATCCCCCGGTTATTAAAATTCTTCTACTTTCAAAAATGTTCATTAATCGGCCTCCGCAAATAGATATAAATTTTTTGAGGAAATTTCGTTTTTAGCACAAATATAATTACTTATATCAGTATTTGCAGCCGACATTTCAGCCATAATTTGTTTGAGCATCTTCATATATGGAGAATATAATGAATCTATGATTTCTGGCTTTATTTTAAGCTCACAATGATACCATAAGTCAAATTTATTTAAACCTATGACTTTCATGCTGCCAAAATGAAAACAGCATACTTTATAGTTATTAATATAAACTTCGTGATTATCTTCTGAAACATCATAATTCTGATCATTTAGAATCAAATTCCAGGGACCTGCATTGATTCCAAGATTATGGCTTATTTTAATGTTTTCAAAGATTAGGGGTACTTTGTTCAGATATTTTTGATCTCCCCATCTTCCCAGTTTTTCATCATGCCAGTCAAAACACCAATCAAGACACTTCCCTTTCCACCATGATAATATTTTTCGTCCATAATTATCATTTGAAAATCCAAGAAGTCCAGCTTGATATTGTCCATCTCTTTGTTCCGAATATTGATCTGAACGCTGAGTACTCATATAAAATGAATACGAACCCCATTCATTGTAAATGTATTTTATTGATGAAAAAAAATACATATCTGCATCACAATATAAAATTTTATTTAATTTATATTCGTTAAATAGGTATTCTACAAACACAGACTTTAACATCCAGCAATATTCGGTTGTACTATGCTTTTCTCTTAGAGTCGAAGTGATATCATCGACATGAATGACAGTGGCATTTTCTAACCCCATCCTCACCAATTCTCGATATGCCTCTTCATCAATGACACAAAGCCATAAATTAAAATTAACTTGATGACGAATCATAGACCTATATAATGCAATTATTTTCAGAAGATATTCATTGCTGACAATACTGCATATATGGTAAAAGTCTACATATTTCATCAGTTTTTCTGTAAAATCATCATATGCAAAATAGGTTTTAGCTTCTTCAGAACTTTTATTTGAAAAAATTATGTCCTCCGTATCATAGGCTGCATTTATAATGATTTGAACCGCATCTATTAATTCAATAATATAGGGAATATACAAATTACTAAGAATCTGTTTTGGTATTTCTAGCCGATTTAAATTCCACAAATCAAACTCAGTTTCATTAAATATTGTAATACATGCAAAGTGAAAAAGGATAATTTCATCGCCATTTACGCGAGGAAGCCCATTTTCGATTACAACTGTTCGTTCTTTATTGTATACACAGTTCCAGGGGGCGGCATTCACACCATAATTATCTTCGCTTTTTACTGAGTAAAAACGATAAGGTATTTCATCAAGATATTTTTGGTCACCAAATCTTTGCCCCGCAAAATCATACTCATTCCGGCACCACTCTAGACACTTTGCTTTCCAATAACCTAAGGCTTCAATACCTTCATCATCATTTTTAAATCCAATTAGTCCAGCCTGATATTTCCCATATTTCTGCTCGATAATATCCATATCATGCTGTGGGCATAGATAGATTGAGTAGTGTTTAAAGTATCCAAATAGCTCTGTTGGATCTTTAAAAAAATAAATGTCAGAATCCGTATATATGACAGATGCAATCTTTTTCTGTAATAAAATATACTCCATGAGCGGCGCTTTCAGCATCCAACAATATTCATTTTCTGCTTTACCTTCTTTTGCTTTTAAAATTTCACTATCTTCTTCAAGTGTCTTTATAGAAATGATATTTAGATGATTTAGCTTCAAATCTGATAAAACTTGATACGTAAAATCATCCATACTTAAAACCCATAGTTGAAATTGACAGCTGCTTTTCAATAAGGAATTGTAAAGTGCAATAAGTTTTATCAAATATTTTCCACTTCCTATCGTACAAAAATTGCAAATGTTTCTTGAATCCTCACACCAAGAAGTTTCATCTGTTCTATTGCCCATCAGCTTATCAATATCGTTTTTAATCCTAGACATTAAATTGTTAATCATAATTAGCCTTCTTTCCAAACTTGATTTGCATATTCCAAATCCTTAGGTGTATCAACAGAAAGCCATAGTCCATCATGCATATAAACAGCCAGTTCTTTATCTTTAATTAGTTTTTTTATCGGCTCTTCTTCAAGGACACAACTCTCTTTCGAATCCAAATAATCTAAAAATTCTATATTGAAGATAAAATAGCCACCATTTATAACTCCCTCAGTTGTATTTTTTTCTTTGAAAGATAAGGCGATATCATTTTGTACTTCCAGAATTCCGTATTGGCTTTTCTTTTTAATCCCGGTAAGCGTTCCAATCTTTCCTTTTGCCTTATGAAAGGCGATTAGCTTATTAATATCAACGTCCGCTAATCCATCTCCATACGTTACCATAAATACATCACCATCAATATATTGAGAAACACGTTTAATTCTTGCACCAGTCATCGTTTCCAAACCAGTATTGACCATTGTTACTTTAAAATTATCACAATTTCCTAATATAGTTGTTTTATTAGTCACAGTTTCTTTCATAATATTACAATTGTTTAATTCATAGTTCAAAAAATAATCTCTTATCATATCCCCCTTGTAACCAAGAGGAAGAATAAAATCATTAAATCCATATTTTGCATATGTTTTCATAATATGATTTATTAATGGTTTTCCATTGACCCAAGACATTGATTTTGGATGATTTTGACCGGATTGCATTCTTTGACCTTTCCCACCACAAAGTATTACTATTTTCACTGTATTTTCCTACCTTTTTATTTTTATTTCACTATATAATATGGTAATTTTTAATATTTGTGTTATATAATATGGTATTTTTTGATTTGTATCAAATAAAATTGTAATATCATCGACACCATCCATTAAAATTCTATTTTACATTGCACAAAAAAGGTATCCCTAAGTCTTAAATTCTTGGGATACCCTCTTGGCATGTCGGGTCATGTTCTTTTTTCCAGACCTTTTATTCGTTTTTATCTGTATCATAATCAAGACAGTAACGCTCTTTGATGACAGTATGAATAAATTCTTTTATTTTTAAATGATCTGGATGAATCTGATACTGATTTAATGCCTCATCGGTTTCAAATTGGCTATCCAGAGCGATATCAACCGTGCTGCCTGAAAGAAGATTGATGGCAACTTTTACTTTTACCGCACCGGAAACCTTATCCTCTAGACTTTCCAATTCTTTTTTCATCCGCAGACCTGCCGCTTTTCGTTCCTCTTGTGTTAATTCCTCCTTAAACTTCCAAAATACAATATGTTGTATCATCATTCGCACCTCGCTTATTTATTGTCATTATAATTTCATAAAGGCTAATACAATCATTGAACTGCATGTTGCATTAATTATTATAATTGAACTTATTTTGTGTCTTTATGCCAGGTGGCTGATTTCATCTATATCTTCTCTTTTGCCAATAAGCACAAGGACATCCCCTTCACAGAGCTTATAATCCGGACTAGGAAGCATATTGATGTCATCTTCTTCTGTTTCTTGTTTGATCGCAACTACCGTAACACCATACCTTCTTCTTAAATTTAATTCCACAAGGGTACGTGATATCCATTTCCTGGGTATATTCATTTCAGAAAGACCGTACTTTTCAGTGAGTTCTAAATATTCGATAAGGTTTAAATTTGCAATTTGTACTGCTAATTTTGTTCCTGACTCATGTTCAGGAATGATAACCCTGTCAGCGCCTATTTTAAGCAGAATTTTTTTGTGACGGGATTCACCGGCTTTGCATATGATTTCTTTCACTCCCAGTTCTTTCAGCGCCATAGTTATAAGCACACTGTCGGCTATATCTGAACCAATAGCCAGTATGGCACAGTCATAATTGCGTACACCTAAAGAACGCAGAACACGCTCATCCTTGGCATCTGCAATAACAGCATGTGTTACAAGTTCGGTAACATCTTGTATCCTGACTTCATCGTCATCTATCGCCAAAACCTCATGTCCTAATTCACACAACTTGATGGCAACGGACTTTCCAAATCTTCCCATTCCGATTACTACAAAAGTTTTCATATTCACTCCTAACCAATAATCACATTCTCTTCCGGATATGTGTAATTTCTATATTTTCTGCCCTTAGTCATAAAACCTATACTAAGAGACAAAATACCGATTTTACCAAAAAACATGAAGAAAATCATCAACAGCCGCGAAGCAGTATTAATTGTTTTTACCAATCCGGTCGTCATGCCGGCGGTACTATAAGCGGCCACCGACTCAAAAAGGGAGTTGATAAGATTCGCATCATTCGTTGTAGATATAAAAATCCCCCCCAAAAGGGTGATTAAGATACTGATAAAAACCAACGACGTTGCATTGATGACCTGTATGTGAGGTATCCTTCTCTCAAATACAACCATGTCTCTTTTTCCACGCATATTGGCAATCACAGAGATTACAAGGATACCTATGGTGACTGTTTTCACACCACCTGCAGTACTTCCACTAGTACCACCCACAAACATAAGCAGCATAGAGAGTACCTTTGTATCCTCTGTCAAGGTAGATTGACCTATAACATCAAAACCTGTCGTCCGGGTACTTACCGACTGGAAAAAGCTCAGAAGCAATTTATTA
>Ga0153994_1000276_pt1 | contig 15430 bp, 11 predicted proteins | sample TSNC078MetaG_FD_104735 | JGI IMG/M metagenome (GOLD analysis project Ga0153994, IMG submission 104735) | Attine ant fungus gardens microbial communities from North Carolina, USA - TSNC078 MetaG | ecosystem: Host-associated > Fungi > Mycelium > Unclassified | place: USA: North Carolina, Lumber...
TAAGCTGACATTATTTATTGTGGATATGTCCCATCAATTGCACTGACTCGTTTGAAGAATAGATGAAAAACTGCCATCAATTAATTTGAAGAAATAAACATCAATTAACTTGAAGAACAACAGCTTATCTACTGTCACAGGGTATCCATAAATTTCCTGACATAGTTCACCATAGACTTCATCACTATAAAAAAATTCCAGAAAGCACAATGCCGCCTGATACTTGTCTTCATCTTCACCACAGGCACTCGTCAAAGACCAGAATACATCATTCTTCTGCGGTACAACAACATTTCCCTCTTCAGCCGGCACATAAAACCAGCCTAAATTCATTTCAGAATTTACCTTTTGTATTTCCCTGACAGTCCAGGAACCGCCATACATCATAGCCACTTCTCCTTGCGACATGACATATGCCAGATTACCGTCCTGCATAACGGACCAGTCTTCATTGACATAGCCACTTGTATAGAGCTTCTCCAAATGGGTAAGCATCTGCACCGCTTCTTCATCTTGCCAGCTTACCGCTCCTTACTTCCAATGGCTTCCACACCATATATACTGCCGTCATACACACTATATCCTTCTATCAGTTCCCCAATGCTTTCATCGATTGGTGTCAGCAGACCTTCCTTGGCATATCTTAACGGCGTTTTTAACTGCACAATATCTCCCAACTCTCCTCTGGCCTGGAGCTTATAGAGAATATCCTCATATACTTTGTCCTCATATTGTACCTGTGTATTAATAGTAATGTTATCATATTTTTCTTCAAACACTTCAACAATGGTTTCTATCCCTTGATTCCACTGCGTATTTTGATAGGCATACACCAACGTTAATATTATTGGTTCTATTTCTTCCTGCCCTTGCTTTTTCCCTATAAAGGTATCTTTGATTAAAAATAGAATAAGACATGTAAAAATCAAAACAGAAAACCATATTCCATATCTTTTCTTTTTTGACAGTCTTTTATCTTCCATCAATCACACACCTCTTTATGCTTTAAGGGAGGGACTAAATATTAGCCCTCCCCATATTATCATCATATTTTTAATTTATGAATTATTTATTTTTCTTCTTTGAATTCATATAAACCAAAACACCAATCACAGCAACTGCAACAACGATGATAATGATAATAGCTGTCGTATTCATACCGCCATCTGCATCAGCTGCCTCTGTTTGAACTGTTTCTGCCGCTTCTGTAGCTTCCGGTGTTGTTTCTTCCTGATTAGTCGTGCCGGCTGAAAGTAAAATCGTTCCTTCATAGGTTTCACCTTCGGCAACTTCTACTTCCGATCCATCTACAGTTATGGTTCCGTTCACGGTTCCGCCTGGTTCTACAGTAAGACTGGTTATTTCACACTCTTCTGTTACATTCCATACACCGCCGGATTCTACTGCTACGTCAACATTGTTGTCTCCATTATAGTATACTTTGTTGGCAACATGACCTAATTTATAATACTCATCAATGGTAAAATCAGTGTTCTGTGTCTCGCCGCTGTCTGTAGAGTGAATCGCACTGGAAGCTGTTATAATACCATTTAATTCTGCGTTTTCACCTATGATAACGCTTAATGTTTTTGGTTCACCAACATATCCGGTCGCATTATATATATTACCATCTAACGAAACATTTGTAAAGTTGGCTGTCACCGTATAATCACTTGTATTTTCGGGAATTCCTTCTACCGTCATCGTCTCTTCTGCCGCTTCACCTTCCGACATTGCTCCTTCTGCGGCAGCTGCATTAGGATCGTATATCACATCATTGTCAATTCCTGGATATCCTTCTTCTTCATGGAACTCGGTATTAAAAGATGGTCCTGCTGCGCCTTCTGGGAAATATACGCCAACCGTGTTATCATCATTGTCCATCATCTGTAAGATAGTTCCATCTGCTGAGTTAATCACCGCATTATCTACATTAATTCCAACGATACCATTTTTAATTAAAAATGCAGCATTTTCTGTATTCACTTCTGTCCCATCTAAAACATTTGCTTCGCCATTTCCATGCCACATAATGCCAAACGCATCTGAGTTAATGGTACTGCTCTGACCCAGACCTTCAATTCCTTCAAATATTGTTGTTGCTTCCTCAGAGTCTTCCACAATATCAAAGGTGCCATTAGAAGAAGCATAGGTAACATACCCACCGGTAATAATATTTGCATAAGTAGCCACGTCGAATGCCGTGCCATAAAAATATTCTTTGGCATTACCAATGGCATACGTTCCATAACCACTGTCACCATCAAGCGTTAACGTAGTATCAATCGTTGTAAGAACTACATTAGAGCATGCATCTGTAGATAATACGCCCCAACCATTTGCTGTAAGTTTAGAATTGACAAAGGTGCTGGTAGAGTAGTCTCCTAAAAGGTTAGTACCTCTTGCGTTTCCGGTAATTCCCAATACCCATGGAGGGGCAACCATAAGTGTTTGATCTGCGGTATTTACATAACCGTCATATAAAGTTCCGCCGGCTACATTTACTTCAGAATCCTTTACCAGAATGTCGGCACCGGTATCTGCCACTATGGCTGCTTTTGCAACACCTTCTGTATTTATTTTCACATTATCTAAAGTCAACTTTGAATTTCCAAATGCAATTAATACTGCCCCAAATGCAGTAAAATCACTGATATTGCTTCCGTCACTGTTTGTAAGAAAAGCAAACTCAGAATTACTTATCGTATATTCCAATAATTCTTCGTCATCATTGCCATTAAGTATAAATCCACTGAAATTATCACTTGTGGATTTAAGCGAAAGACCATCTGCACTTGTTTCGTCATAGGTTCCTTCTGCAATAGCTTCCGTGACTGATTTTTCTTCCACGATTCCTGTATTATCTACAAATAATGCAGTGCGGTATTCTTCTTCTCCACGACCATTATAGCTTCCATAGAGACCCTTTGCATTGGTATATACAACGACTGCATTATCTTCTTTCGTGTAACTTGTTCCCGGCACGATTTCTGTTTCTACCCCGTCTACAACTAAAGTGACCTGATAGCCTCCCGGCGCTTCTATGCCTGTTTCCGGCACAGTACCAACAAAGCTTTCACTGGTTGCTGCATTAACAATACATAAATTAGCAAAACAAAGATATAATATCAACAGTACTGCCATAGCAGCAGATATAAGACATTTATTATTCTTAATAGTAGTCAATTTTTTACTCCTCCCAATTTCTCCATCTCTAACATAATGTAATAGCTTCTTTACCATTCAGTTACAATCAGTTTCCCGCCAGATGCCAATGTATAGGTTCCGCTTACGCTCCCGTAGCTTCAATGGTAACCCCTTCTCCTGCATCAATCTGGGCAATATTTATATCGGCTAAGAAATGAACCTTTGAATCTTTATTGGCTATCCACTTACTTCCTGCATCTATATTCAGGTTAGCATTTAAGATGCCGCCCTTTAATGTTGTCGATACCATGTCTACCCACATGGCTCTTTCGTTATCCTCGTGCAGCAAATCGCCTTCCACTGACATATCTGCGAGACATATGTTTACGCCATAAGCATCTTCATCAACTTTTGTTACTGGTCTGGCCAACGGCTTCCCCCTTACTTTGCATACTTTCAAACGAATATAACACCTCACTTGTCTTGATTTTTTGTTAGATTTTTAATGATTTTAGTATACATTTAAATTTTTACACAATTTTTTAATAATGTGAATACAATTTTTTGTGAAAAAAGTGCTTATTTTTATTAAAAGCACTGTATCTTACGCACTTCCTCCATAATCACATTACCAATTATTCTCGGCGTGTTCAGTGAATGCCATTAAGTCCTTAATCATAAGCTCTTTCCCATCGTCAAGGCGGACTTTTCCGGAAAATCGCCCAAAAACCTGATGGCAGTGATTGTTGACAAAGAGAACCTTTGTTTCCGTATAGCGGTCATACACGGGATGGAAATCCATTTCGAAGCGGCCGTCGTCCGAGGAAAAGTGTTTAGGACTCATATATCCATCAGCTGAAAGGTCAAATATAACATCTCCAAGCTTATGTACCATACCATCATAAAAGGGCATGTTTTCTGATGCCGCAGAGGTATCACCAAAACCATATCCGATGTTAAATCCAAACGGGATGCCCTCTACCAGGCCGCTGCCATTACCCCAGAACCATTCTGAATGGAAGGGCCAAACGCCCCGCCCCCAGTCAAGCAAACCAAATGCCGAATCAGGATGGAAGCTAAAACGTTCTTCGCCAACCTTAATAAACCCATCTGCTCTCATACAGTTGATTTTTTCATTGTAGTAAAATGCATGCTCATATTCATGAAAAGGTGTTGCAATGACTAATGACGTATCATGGGTATGCTCAAGCATAATTTCGCTTTCCATTGCTGGAATGTCACCTTTCTGAGTAGTTTTACATCGTAGGATGCGCCGTCCCGGTTCAACCTCAAATGAGATGTCCACGCCACTGCGAGTGACCTTGATGCCTTTGCCGGACGAATCCGGCATATTAAGAGAGCCAAAGGGGAGTGCTAATATCGCTGTACGGTCATGGCGCAAGCTGCCGTCCAAGCGAAAAAACGTCACCGTTAGCATCCCTGCATAAGAAGCGTGTCCTATCGTAAACTGGACACAATAATCGTCATTAGAAACCTGATAGAAGTCCCACTCTTTTATACGCCATGGCGGTGCCTTAATATCGCCCCGCCGATAAGCGAGTAAAGGTTTTTGGGAATAGCCACACTGAGTTAATACACCTTGTTTATCCAACAGCAGACCTGGGGTTGTGATTTCTTTTTGTGGTTTCATTCAGCCTTCCTCCTCGCTAATACTTTTTAATCATCCTCAATATCACTCACCTGCGTATACACAGTTGCTGAAAGCCCACGCTTTACATTAGGCAGAACCTCATTTTCGTAAAGCTAATAATAACGCATAGACTCAATCTTAATATGCTTACGCAACATACTAAAGCCCATCTGTTTAATTTTAGTAAGCTCCCACACGATAGCCTCATCGCTTGCCATCAGCGTTATGTATCATACCAAATTCACGCATACCAAAGTAGCTTTCTACCTCGTCCTCTCCGGCAATGATTTTTACCGTATACAAAAATGGATCATCAGGGCTCCAGCCTCCAATCCTTAAAGCGGACATTTCGTTGATACCAGAGCGTCTGTCCGGGTAAAAGCTGCCGTTCTACGCCAGAAAGCAGAGATTCCGGTGAAAAGGGTACTACAATCTCACCATCGTATGTATCAGGTTCATTTCCAGGTTTTCTATCTCTGATTGCGTATTGCCATAAACCATTCAGACACATCCAATTTTCACGTTTTAACTGGGACCGTGGGCATAATAGCATTTACCGGCAAAGTAAAGGGGTATAAATGCCAGCATCAATAAAATTGCCGCCCATAAATAAATTGATTCGGTAGGAATATTTTCAGTAATACCATATTCATTAACAACGCTGCCTGCTCCATTTTTAACGATAATGTTGCCAATCACTGTACCGATAAGCATTGGAATCAGTGTAAAAAACAGAACACGAATCCCTTCAAACTGCCCCCTGCTCTCTTCGGGATATAATTGCCTGACCCACATGGTCATCGCCTGCATAATCAAAATATAACCCCCTCCGGCTAAAAACACCCCCAAAAGCAGCGGGATATTCACCACCGAGAAGACCGAGACCGTATCTACAGCACCAGGTTTTGCAAAAATATATATTGTCCATAAACCAATCGTATTAATGATAATAGCGGCTGCGGCTACAAGAGGTGTTTTATTCTTATTAATTAGAGAAATCGCCGGGATAACTAAAAGCATGGCAGCGATAAGGCCTGCGCCCTGAACCAGCCCCATGGAATCTGCAGTAAAACCAATATAATAAATCAACCAGTTCCCCATATGCACAAAATAAATGTTGAATGGGATAAAAAATGCCGCCGCAGTTACACATGCAAGCATTAGCTCACGTTGTCTAAAAAAACTGCGGAAATCAAATACCAGACGAAACTGATGCCAAAATCTCTCTTCTTTATGAGGTTTAAGATTGGGTGCATCCTGCATGGCCAGTAAAGAAAGGCTACCCATTGCAATAACAAACAGCCCCATCACCCAGAACAGACGCTGATAGTTATCATTGCTGCCAATGAGAATACCTCCTAACACAGTACCGGTAATCGTTCCGATAACCGGCTGAACTGCAATAGCCGCACCAATCTGACCCCGGTTTTGATCTGTAGTCATATCATTTGTCCAGGCACTATAAGATGAATCATTGCCCATAGAGCCAAAAAAACTCATAATACCATCAGCCAGAACCACAAGTGTTCCGGCCAATACGACTGCCTCTCCCGGACCACTGCTGATAAATTCTGTGAAACCAAACATAATCGTAAAAATTCCCCACGCGATATATCCCAGTGACACAAACTTTTTTCGGCTGCCGACCCGATCCGATAGCGTGCCAAAGAAAAAAGTTGAAAATGTTGTGACCAGAGCACTGATTATGACCATTAATGTTACGATTGTAGAATCTTTTGAGATCTTCGCATAAACGAAAGTATTAAACCACTGGTTTTTCACATTCCAACAAAGCTGTCCTGCAAGACCCAGTCCCCAAATCAATGTCCAAAAACGTACCGTTCCCATCGTTTTAGTCTTATTTTTCATGTTTTTTATTTCTCCCCCTTATCTTATAGCAATTTGCGTAATCGGTCTCCTTTGTATGATATGTTTATTATATGATTAATAATAACATAAAAATGTATGTTATTAAAGCGATAAACTCCTAAAAGCATGGGCTTTATGGTAAGATGTACTTACAAAAATTACATTAAAGTGATAGAAACAGCTATGTATGATACGTAATAGTAAATGTACAAGATAATCGTAAGCTTACGAGGAAAGTGGTATATATTTATGAAAATAACGGCAGATAATTTTATTGGACAGCTGAGGGTTCATAATGAGAAGGCACTAGTGTATGTGGTTGAGGAGTATGGCGGATTAATTACGTCCATTGTCAGGAAGCATCTGTATGCTATGCCGGATAGTCAGGAAGAGTGTTTTAATGATATTCTTTTAAATGTGTGGAATCACATAGATTCTTTTAATGAGATAAAAAATTCTTTTAAGAACTGGATTGCCGGGATTGCAAGGTATCGCTCCATTGATTATTTGAGGAAATACAAAAGAGATTTAGACAATGTCAGTTGGGATGATATCGTTGTTGCAAAAGAAGATGCCAATCTGATTCAATTAGTAGATCAAGAGATATCCGAGGAATTGGAAATGATGTTAAGCTGCTTAAAACCAGAGGATCAGGAATTGTTTATGAAGTTATACGTGGAGGAACTGGATGTAAATGAAGTAAGCAGGGATATGTGTATGGATAAGGCTGTTATTTATAACCGGGTTTCCCGGGGAAAAAGAAAAATGAGAAACCAAAGTGCTAAAACGAAAAGGAGGGTCTATTAAATGGATAAAAATATATATGATTTATTAAATGAAGTTGAAACGGATTTTACAGAGTATTCAGAAGATCGCTTATCTGACATAGAAAACAAAATAAATAGTAAGAAACTCCTTAATAAGATTAAGGATAATAGACCCAATCAGAAAATATCATTCTGGAGCAGACATAAGGTTTTAAGAATAGTATCAACTGTTGCGGCGGCATTCGCTGTCATTATCTCAATTGGCAGTATTGCAAATCCGGCATTTGCACGAGAACAGTTTAGTAAAGTTGTGGGGCTGTTGATACAAAGTACTGAGGGAGATAAGTACGAAGAAGACAAAACTCTATATAATCAGGTGGGTGAGAATGCCACTGTCGTGGATGAGGCAGCATTACCTGCAGAATATACGACAACTGCAACAAGTCAGGATACTACCATCTCAATTTCGGATATATATTGCGACGGCTATTACATTTATTATACAATGCATTTAACGAGCACAAATGAAAATCTAAATCTTGCAGACTGGATTAGAGAGGGCAACGGTAGTGCTGTGCATATGATTTTGAATGATTATGATTCTGAGGAGGGTTATATTCGATTTGCTAAAGGTGAAGATGGCTCCTATGTTGGAATTGGAAGTATTGACTTGCTCTATTATGAATTATTTGAAGATTTGACATTTAATGAAGAAGAGGGTATCCTAATTGATTACAGCTTAACTGAACTCGTAGGAAGTAAAAATGAGTGGGATAGCAATGGAGAATATGTAGAGACAGCACGAATTATGGGTGAATGGCACTTTAATTTTCCGGTGGACATCGATTCCTCTAATAATCAAACATGGGAACTGGAACTTCAGGAAAATGGCATCTGTCTAAATAATATTACAAAAACTTCCGCAAATCTGATTATTGAAATAAATTTGCCGGATATGACAAAAGACCCTTATAATGACCCTTATAATGATCCGGCAATGACTCTTTATGACAGCAATTACAATATGATTCCATGGAGTTCTGTGATTGTGGTTCCTAACGATGATGGCAGCAGTACTTGTTATATGACCTGCACCTATTCAGCGGAAACAGATTTTATCCTGCAGGTTGTCAACAAAAATGTTGATAATAGTGTCTTAGCTGACATTGATATAACACTAAACTAAATTTAGCAGCCTTTTACAAATTCAATCCCCGATATCTGTTAAAACATGCAAAAATCTCCTGTTTCCTGGGCATCGCCAGATTGGAAGACAGATAATTATAATGACTAATAGAAGACAAACCTTTCTTTTGTATCCGCTGCAGCAATTCATCAATGATTGTCTGCAGCTCCCTTTTCCCATCTAACAGATTTGTTTCCGCAAACCGGAGCATATGACTCAATGCAGTAGTCTGTTCAATATCAATCAACTGCTCAACATAATGCAAATCTACCGCTTCTTTATTTATCTGAATAGTATCCTTCCCAAAGGTTTTCATTTTCAGACGCCTATCACCTTTTAAAGCAGGATTAGGCTTAGCCACTCTGGCAAAGGAAGGAGACTTAAGCTCTGGTAAAGAAACAGTATTCATCGGAAATGCCTTCGCTTCCTTTTTGGCAAAATCAGTGATGTCTTTTGGGATATAATGATCCATTTGCAAGATGACGTCTGCCATATGAAAATAAGACCCCGAGCTTCCGGCGACGATGATGGAGGATATCCCAAAAGTAGTATAAATATCCTTTACTCTTTCAATAAAAGGTGTAATAGGCTCCTGATTTCGGTGAACGACCCTCTGCATCAATTCATCCCGTATCATAAAATTTGTGGCACTTGTATCTTCGTCAATGAGAAATAATGATGTCTTCGATTCTATTCCTTCTACTACATTGGCCGCCTGAGACGTACTGCCGCTGGCGTCCTGAGTATAAAAGGCGGTCGTATCTGTTTTATTCGGCAGATTATTAATGAACATGGAAATATCTGTTTTTTTGATACTGCGTCCATCCTCGGCACGGATCTTAACAGCCGTATCGTCAGTTATCACATATTCTCTCCCATCGCCTTCAATATGATTATAAACTCCTAATTCCAGGGCTTTTAAAAGGGTGGATTTGCCATGATATCCCCCACCCACAATTAAGGTCACACCTCTGGGAATTCCCATGCCGGTTATTGTTTTACGATGAGGCAGTTGTAAGCTTACTTCGAAGGATTTTGGAGAGACAAAGGGAATCGCTCCCTTCATCGGCTTGGAAGAAACACCGGTCTCCCTTGGAAGAATCGAACCATTGGCTACAAACGCTGTTAACTCCATCTTTGGTAATTGCTCGCGAATATAATATTGGTCTTCGGCTAGAAATATGACAGAATCTATTTTTTTAGAATCTAAGTTCCGATAGAAAAAGGTAGAATTCACACATTCAGGGAGAAAATCAAATAAAATTTTAATCAATCCATCGGCATTAATCGTTCTTCCGTTTGCCGGGAAACCGACTTCTAATCCAATAAGAAGATCGCCGGAAACGGCATCAATGGTACAGGCAGTACGCTCTAATACTTCCTGACCACATTGACTGATTGACAAAAGTCCGCTTTTCCCGGATCCCTTCGCCTTAAAGTTAAATTTCTCGATTCTTTGATAAAACAACCTGATTAAGTAGTCCTGCAGCGCAATTCGTTGATAGGATGCCTCATACACATGAGATGGAAACCCCGCCTTACTCCCCTCTATTTGAACACTTATTTTAGAAGGTGCAGCAAAGGGATCTCCTTGTACATGGTCAATAGATAAAGTATAATCGCCAAACTGATAACTGCCTTTTGTGGATTTATAGGCAGAATAACTTTTGCGGTGAATTGTGTTCAGTAATTGACGTAAATCTGTTGCGTTTTTCATAAAAGCTCTCCAATTCTTACCAAAGAAGGTGAGGACAACAAACGTCCTCACCTTACATATGATAGATTTATTCAATCTTATTTTGATTCCAGAGCTGCCTGTGCTGCCGACAATCTTGCAATTGGAACACGGAACGGTGAGCAGGACACATAGTTAAGTCCTACCTTATGGCAAAATTCAACTGATGATGGATCCCCACCATGTTCTCCACAAATTCCCAGCTTAAGATTAGGTCTTGCAGCTCTACCTTTTTCAGCGGCCATCTCAATAAGTTGTCCAACACCACTTTGATCTAATCTTGCAAATGGATCCGATTCGTAGATTTTAGTTTTATAATAAGCATCTAAAAACTTACCGGCATCATCACGTGAAAAACCAAATGTCATCTGTGTCAAATCGTTTGTACCAAATGAGAAGAATTCAGCTTCTTCGGCAATTTCATTGGCAAGCAATGCGGCACGAGGAATCTCAATCATTGTACCAATATGATAGCCGATATCTGAGCCTTTTTCTTTCTTCACTGCTTCGGCGACTTCAACAACGATATCTTTAACAAATTTCAGCTCTCTCTTTTCGCCAATAAGCGGAATCATGATTTCGGGTACGATATCAAAGCCTTTTTCTTCTTTAACTTCAATAGCGGCTTCCATCACGGCTCTTGTCTGCATTCTGGCAATTTCCGGATAAGTGACGGCCAGACGGCAGCCTCTATGTCCCATCATCGGATTGAATTCATGGAGCGAATCACAAGTAGCCTGTACCTGCTCTACCGTTAATCCCATGTCCTTTGCCAAATCAGCAATATCTTGTGGGTCTGTAGGAACAAATTCATGTAATGGCGGATCTAAGAAACGGATAGTCACCGGTCTTCCTTCCATCACTTCATAAATTGCTTTAAAATCGCCCTTCTGGAAAGGAATTAATTCATTCAAAGCTTTTTCTCTTGCTTCCACTGTTTCTGAAAGAATCATCTTACGAATCTTAGGAATTCTGTCAGGCTCGAAGAACATATGCTCGGTACGGCAAAGGCCGATGCCTTCCGCACCTAATTTAATTGCATTAGCTGCATCTGAAGGGGTATCTGCATTCGTTCTTACTTTTAATACTCTAAACTCATCAGCCCAGTCCATTATTCTTCCAAAGTATCCGCTTACAGAAGCTTCTACTGTTTTGATATCTCCTAAGTAAATATTACCTGTCGAGCCATCAAGTGAAATATAGTCGCCTTCTTTAATTGTTTCGCCGCCAAGTCCAAAATACTTAGCTGCTTCATCAATCTTGATTTCGCCACAGCCTGATACACAAGCAGTCCCCATGCCACGAGCAACAACAGCTGCATGAGAAGTCATACCGCCGCGTACTGTTAAAATACCTTTGGCTGCATGCATACCTTCGATATCTTCCGGTGAAGTTTCAAGACGAACAAGGATAACCCGCTCTCCTTTATCGTGAGCAGCTTTAGCTTCATCTGCGGTAAAGTATACTTTACCGGATGCTGCCCCGGGAGATGCCGGAAGTGCTGAACCAATCACTTTACCGGCTTTAAGTGCATCTTTATCAAATGTCGGATGAAGTAATTGATCTAAAGATTTGGCATCAATTCTCAAAATTGCCTCTTTCGGAGTAATCTTACCCTCATCAACTAAATCGCAGGCAATCTTAATGGCGGCAGGCGCCGTTCTCTTACCACTACGTGTCTGTAAGAAATAAAGCTTTCCTTCCTGAATCGTAAATTCCATATCCTGCATATCACGATAGTGATCTTCTAATTTATGGGCAATTTCCATGAATTGCTTATAGCATTCTGGTAAATCTTGTTCTAATTTTGTGATTGGCTGTGGTGTACGGATACCGGCCACAACATCTTCACCCTGAGCATTGATTAAGTATTCACCGTAGATGCCATTCTCTCCGGTAGATGGGTTACGGGTAAAGGCAACACCGGTTCCTGAAGTGTCTCCCATATTACCGAATACCATGGCTTGAACATTAACAGCTGTGCCCCAGTCTCCGGGGATATCGTTCATTCTTCTATATACAATGGCACGAGGGTTGTCCCATGAACGAAATACAGCCTGAATTGCTTCCATCAACTGAACCTTCGGCTCCTGTGGGAAATCATTGCCCTTTTCCGCTTTGTAAAGTTCTTTGAACTTGATAATAACATCTTTTAAGTCATCAGCGGTTAAGTCGGTATCAAACTCAGCGCCTTTGGCTTCTTTGATTTCATCTAAAACTCTTTCAAATTTAGCTTTACCGATTTCCATAACAACATCTGAAAACATCTGAATAAATCTTCTGTATGAATCATAAGCAAAACGTGGGTTGCCTGTCTTCGCCGCAAAACCTTCAACCGCAACGTCATTAAGTCCTAAGTTGAGAATTGTATCCATCATACCCGGCATGGAGGCTCTTGCGCCTGAACGAACAGATACTAATAATGGATCTTCGGTATCGCCGAATTTCTTTCCCTGGAGTTTTTCCAGTTCTGCAAGTGCATCAAAAATCTGACCTTTGATTTCGTCTGTAATCCGTTCCCCGCTGTTGTAATAGTCTGTACAAGCTTCTGTAGTCACTGTGAAACCTTGTGGTATCGGTAACCCTAAATTAGTCATTTCAGCTAAATTCGCACCTTTACCACCGAGAAGGTTTTTCATATTGGCATTACCTTCTTTGAATAAATAAACCCATTTTGCCATTTGTTTAATTCCTCCTAAATGTATTTATTTTTAATAGACGTAACTATACCACTACATATTATAGCATAATATGTAGTGGTATATCAAACCTTTTCTGCATATATATTCCTGATTAGACAACAAATTTATCAAATAAAGGTGATGTTTTTTGTGCTTTTTGACTAACTCACAAATAGCTCTATCTTAGTACTTTAATTTCTCATCAAAATATGCTTCTAATGCTTCTATTTTTATTCTCTCCTGTGCCATCGTATCTCGGTCACGGACAGTGACCGCACCGTCTTCTTCCGACTCAAAATCATAGGTCACACAATAAGGGGTGCCAATTTCATCCTGTCTGCGATATCGCTTCCCAATATTTCCCCGGTCATCATACTCACAATTGTATTTCCCACTCAGCATCTCATAAATCTTTTCAGCTCCCGCACCAAGCTTCTTAGATAACGGCAGTACGCCTACTTTTACAGGTGCCAGTGCCGGATGGAAATGCAGTACAGTCCTCATATCCCCCGCACCTAAGTCTTCTTCATCATAAGCACTACATAAAAATGCCAGAAGCACACGATCGGCACCAAGGGAAGGTTCAATGACATAAGGTACATATTTTATCTTCTTGCCATCATCAAAATAAGATAAATCTTCGCCTGACACATTCTGATGCTGAGTTAAATCATAATCGGTTCTGTCGGCGATTCCCCATAATTCTCCCCAACCAAAGGGGAATAAATATTCGATGTCTGTTGTTGCCTTTGAATAAAAGGATAGCTCTTCTTTGTCATGGTCTCTGACACGCATCTCATCTTCCTTCATTCCCAGGTTTTTCAGCCAGTCAATACAAAATTGCTTCCAATAAGCAAACCATTCTAAATCCGTATCCGGTTCACAGAAAAACTCTAGCTCCATCTGCTCAAATTCCCTTGTCCGGAACGTGAAATTCCCCGGTGTAATTTCATTTCTGAAGGCTTTTCCAACCTGACCGATACCAAATGGTATTTTCTTGCGAGAGGTTCTCTGTACATTTTTAAAGTTAACAAAAATCCCCTGCGCTGTTTCAGGGCGTAAATATACTGTATTTTTTGCATCTTCAGTCACTCCCTGAAAGGTTTTAAACATCAGGTTAAACTGACGGATATCCGTAAAGTTATGCTTGCCGCAGGTTGGGCAGGGAATTTGATGTGCCTCAACATAAGCGGCCATTTCCTCATTGCTCCATGCATCTACCGCACCTTCGATAGGGATATTATTTTCCTGCATATAATCCTCAATAATCTTATCGGCACGGAATCGCTCGTGGCATTCCTTACAATCCATTAAAGGATCTGAGAAGCTTCCTAAATGCCCGGAAGCCACCCATGTCTGTGGGTTCATTAAAATAGCGCAGTCAACACCCACATTATATGGATTCTCCTGAATAAACTTCTTCCACCATGCTTTCTTAACATTATTCTTAAGCTCCACGCCAAGGTTACCGTAATCCCATGTGTTTGCCAAACCTCCATATATTTCTGAACCGGGATACACAAAGCCTCTGGCTTTTGCCAATGCTACAATTTTATCCATTGTTTTTACCATTATCGCTCCCCTCTGTCTGCTTTAGCAGACGCTTAAATCAAGGTTCTTACCTCATTACAATTTAATTTATTTATATATAATGACAGATAATTCTTCTGCCGTTTTTACATGATTCTTATCAATCAATTCAATATTATTGCTGTAATAGTCTATTTTTCCCTCTACCATCAAATTCAAGGCACTGTCCGTAATGATCGCCTTATATTTATCGCTGTCTTTTAAGGAGAAAACATCTATCTCCTCACCGTTATCCCTTGTTATATAAGTTAATGTCCTTGCCGCTTCCGAAAGTCCTGGAATATCAGTACTCATAAAAATAATACTGTGAAAAGCTTCATAGATCTTTGCATCTGTAAAAAGCATTTCTACTCTGGCCTTTTCGGCGGCTTCTTCCATCGTCCTAATGGTTATTGCCGGCTGGGAATCGGTGTGGTCATTATTAAATCCATCGACAATATCATTGACAAACGCTGTCAAGTCATCAAAAGAATAATAAGACTCCCTAAAATCTTCAATACTAATTTCAGCAATCTCTCCTTCCCTCGTGACAACGACTGTATTTTCCATAAGTCTGCTTATGTCAATTCCTGCAGTACAGGCAGTCACTAAGAGCGCTGTGACTATGACTGTCAGAATCAACACTGCCTTCTGCTTCATATCTATAATCCGCCTTTCTGCGAAAGGCACCGATGGGTCATGAAACATTTCAAACGCCATCTTCCTTTCGCGCTTTTTTTCTGTTATTCTCCTCTTGTAGGCTGCTGGCAAACTACAGAACCTGAGGAGGTGAGTGGTGGGGCTGTATAGCGGCAACCCCGCATA
>Ga0153994_1000277_pt1 | contig 15357 bp, 6 predicted proteins | sample TSNC078MetaG_FD_104735 | JGI IMG/M metagenome (GOLD analysis project Ga0153994, IMG submission 104735) | Attine ant fungus gardens microbial communities from North Carolina, USA - TSNC078 MetaG | ecosystem: Host-associated > Fungi > Mycelium > Unclassified | place: USA: North Carolina, Lumber...
ATTCTCGGTCTCTTTTAGATTTTCTCTCTCCTCTCTTAATGTCGCCTTGCTTTGCTTTTTTCGTTGTGTACCCTCTTCATATGTACCTATTTCCTCCCCCTTTCCGCCCCACTAATCCGGTTTATCTCCTCCAAATGTGGCATATCTTTTTTGTGTTTTTTTTGTTATATCCGTAGCACATAGTATTGTTTCCTTTTTTCTTAGAATTATTTGAACTTGTAAGTGACAACCTTCTGATAATCTGCTTCTTTTTGTTTTTTTGTTTTGTTTTTTGTTTGCTTGCTTGTCAAGTGGATATGGGGGAATGTGTTTTTGGGGATGGTTCTATCTGTAATGACAGATTAAGTTAGGGTAGTAGTAAGGTGAAAAGTTAATGGTGTTGTTATCTTTATTTGATGGTATATATATTTTTGCTTTGATACTTATGTTTATTCCAGAAGAAGGCTCTTTATAGGTGAGGGTTTGGTTTTTTGTTTCTCCTGTTGTTTGGATTGATATAGATATGATATAGCTGTATAGATTAAACAGTAGAATGTATCCTCAAGGATAAAACATACTTTGCAACCTAGAATGAAGTGAATAAGTTTGGCTCTTTGATTAAGATATACATTGTAGTCTTGTAGTCTGTGAACTTTTATATCTTTTTTCCTAAATTTAGTATAAGTACTATATAGTTATATTGTAGTTTCTCAGTTTGTCGATTAAGGTCTATGTATATCTCTATTCTCCTTATTGCTAGGGGTAAGAAAAAATTCCTTTTTTTCTTCTAACATTTTATCTTTCTGAAGTTCTTCCTATATGCTTTTCATAATTGAACTTAGTATATTACTCTATAGTCACATCCTTCTATTATACTTTTGGTTCTACTAGCTATAAGTATCTTTTACTTTACTGCTCTAACTTGTGACTATTATTAATATACTTTTGATCATTTACTATAGAGATTGAGCAGTGAACACTTAACCCTACTCCTTATCCAAGTTAACAAGAAGAGCTCAATAGAGTTCCTGTTAGATTCTTGAGCTACTTATATACAAATACTAACCCTAACCCTAGCTAGTATCTTACATATCCCAATATAACTAACTAACTAAAAACTAAAAGAAAAGAAAAGAATAAGAAAAAAATATAAATATAAATATTGACTTAGCCATTTTGCCAAGTCATAACATTTATCTAGTCTTGAATATATATTTGACAAAAAGCACTATACTTCAGTAAATTTCTAATTAAAAAGAACTACTATAAGAGAATATCCTAGGACCATGTTTAGTAAGTACTAACAGATTTATCTTTATTTAGGATCTAGATCTCTTATTGTATATCTACTCTTCTCTATTCTCTCTTTGTTTAGTTTGTACTCAAGCAATTGTCTATAACTATAATAAAACATTTTGTATTGTTATAGTTAGTGCTTATGTAATTGCATACAGATCATCTCCAGTATAGTGACTTAGCCTAATATAACTTAATTTATCTTTCTTATCTGAATTGACAAAGAGAACTTAATAGAGTTCTCATTCAATTACTACATATTATTTATACATATTTTGGTAGTTACTACTATTTACAAATACAAAGTCTTGTATGCTCCTTTTCATATTTGGTCATTTGCTTAATATTGTCATACCAGATAGCCAATTTTGGTAATAAAGTAATATTTTTCATAATATTTATAATATAATTTAGCTTAAGAAACAAGTCTAGCTCCTTAAAGATAACTACTAGACATCTAGTCATGTTCATACTACTTGAGTAGCAAAATAATGACTATAACTACTATTATCCAGAACTCATAAAAACTGTCTAGGGAATTTTATAACATATTCATAACTAGACTTTCCTCTAAAAGTACTCTTAAGAATGAACAAAACCTTAGAAAACTTGTGTTGTGAAAATAAAGTTGCAAATTGGTTTGTCTTGGAATAGTATATTTTACTATAAACCTGTGAGTACAAACAACAAACTATCAACCTTATATTAAGGAAACAAATATTCTAGAAAGTTCTCAGCCAAATTATGATGCTGACTCAATATTCCAACAACTTGCTTTCTATTATAATAATGTTATATCTTAGTAGCTACTAACCTTTATAAGAGAACTATTAGATTGAGCTTATTATTTCTGATGGATAACTAAAAATAGAATTAGAAGAGAAGATCTTGTGAGAGAACACCAATAACATATAGAAAAGAAAGTTGGAAGTAAAGAATATAAATATAGATGGAGAAGAACAAGATAGAAAAAGTGAAAGTAAGAGCAGAGGAGTTGATTAAAAAGGTAAAAAAGGAGGTAGAAGAAGATAACATACTCAAGAGCAGTTAGACTTATGTTTAGCTCTGCTCTTTGCAAACTCTCAAAAGGCTTAAGAGTAATCATATCAACCAGAGACAAATACTAAAAGAAGAACTAAAGAAATAGAGGACCATTTATTATGACTTGGCAAAATGACTAAGTCAATGTTTATTTTTCTTTTATTTTCTTTTATTTTCTAAAAGATTGGACATACTACAAGAATGTACATAAGTAGTGTATAACAATTGAATAAGGACTCTATTGAGTTCTCCTTGTCAACTTGGACTAGGAGAGTTTCTAAGTTGTTTAGGCTCAGTCACTACACTATTGCCATATAATTGGCAGAGTCTATTTCTCATTATTCTATCCTTGCTACTTTTAGTATTTATATGTTTTTTCTTTTTTTTTGTTGTATCCTTGCTTATAATATAATACTCTAGTAGCATGAAGAGGTACAAAAAAGAAGAACCCCTATTATCTTGTCCTCTATTACTCTAGAGCTAAAAGGCTACTTTGAGTGATTAAGACTTTATTTTTACTTTCTACTTTATAAGAACTCTACAAAACTTCTCTTAAGAAATACTTGACTCTGAGAAAAACTTGGGCATTTGCCTAGACTAGAAGTCTAACTACTTACTATATAAGAGAACTCTATTGTTTTTACTTCTGACATACTAGTTTAGGCCACTAGAGTGATCTTGCACTGCTTAAATATTACATAGTAATTGTAGCAACTTAGCCTAAGACAACTTAATCACCCGTTGTTATGTTGCCAGTGAATTTGTGGTGGAAAGTAACATTTAGATACATTTTATACCAACAAATTCCCAATCAGAATTCACTCTAGAACCCATTATTAGTCCTTAGAACATACCAAAGTAATTATATGAAATAGTAAGCAGGTCAAATTGGACCTAGAGCTCATGCAAATTACCTTATGAGAGATAGCATACTTGTACTCTAGAACTAGCAAGTATACTGATGATAGACTTAGACGAACATGCCACTAATTACAAATAAGCACTGATGGTATCAGATTAGATATATTTAAATAAATGACACTTAGGATGTGGCTTAGAGATTTGGAGACTGTGGTTGAAGCTTACTAATATTTGACAGATAACTAAGGAGTTCTAAATCACAAGCCAATAACAGAGAGAAGAATATCAAAGGATGAAAAAGACTTAGAAGAAAACAGTGAGGGAGATGTGTCATTGATGGGAAGGAGTTAGAAGAGGGACATGTAATTAGTAAGATTTTGGGAGGACTTAGAGCAAGAAAGAGTCAAGGGAATTCTAAAAATAGTAATAGTTTCCTTTTTATATTTTATTCCTTTAGTTTCAGGGCTTTGTAATAACTTTAATATAGTATTTAGGGCAGGATGAGGAGAAAAGAGAGAACCTCTTAGCACTTATCTCCATTATTACTGCCTCTGGAATCATGAAATGCAAAACTACTGAGTGTAAGAGCTTGGAGTTAGTAGAATGTCTTGAAAAGAACACAGAATATACCCAGAACTCAATCTAGAGAGGAATAGCAGATATAACTCAGACAAGCTTTAGAGAGGACAACAGGCTAGGAAAGCTTGGCTAGGTGTACACTTGAATTGTATCACACCTGTAAGGTTCAGTGTTAGGGGTACAGACAAGGGGGTAACTGAGTGTGGAGGGTCTATGAGTGATCAACTAACTGTATTTTTCAGAGGAGCTTTTGTCATAGTGTGTAAAGGTTGACATCTTAGGAAGGCTATGCAACAATAATCTAGGGAGATCTTATATTCATTTCATAACAACCAACCTATATTTTACTAGAGCTGCATATAATTTCTATTTTCTAATTATTTATAACCTTCATCTTTGATTATCTCCCCTCAAACCTTTAGCATGCAATTGGGAGCTGGTACTATATCTTATTATTTGTTCTAGTATGCAATTTCATTTTGTACTCTTTCAGCAGTTGAGGGATTTCTCTCTATTCCAAGTTATGAGCATAGTTCTTTTATAAATCTCAACACAAACTGTGGTTCTTAGTCACTGATGACCTTTTGGGAAATTCCTATATCCTTGAAAACTCAATCCCAAGATATCTTGGCTACTCCTTGTACCGTGATGTTCATATTGATTGGTATATAACAAGCTATCTTGGAGAAGTGATCTATTACTACTAATATTCCATCATATTTTACTAACTCTGGTAGTGGTCCTATTAAATTGATACTGATAATTTCCCATAGATTTTGTGATACCTTGTTAGAGTGAAGATGATTTCTCTTGGGTTGTCAATTTGGTTTGTTTGCTTAACACTTTTCATATTCTATTGTTATGCTACTAGAGAATTTTCTGCAAAAATATAGCATGGGATACACATTATACCCTGGATTTCACTATGGGAACCCACTCTAGAGACCTCTTACAAGCCCCAGATATAATCTAGACCTAAGATTGGGTACTTCTATTAGGTGATTGCCAAGCTGCTACATGCTAGAATAGCATATACCTTGGGAGGCAAGACTAATGAGCTAACATCAGGTTTCTCAGAGACAGACTATTAATATCAATACTCTAGAACTCAAAGGCTCAAGAATATCTTTGGAATACAATATAATTTCAATCTAGAGCAGACTTAGACTAATATAATACCAAGATAACAGATCAAAAGTCTATCAGTGACTAGTGATCCTATCATTGCTGGACTCAGTCAGGAAGTAGATATACCATAGAGTGACAGGAATATCGATGACCTTTGTATGCACTTGCATGAGTTTCTAGATTGTATTCAGAGTAGAAGGAAGCTAGTTCAGAGGTTAGGGGATGTTGGACAAGAGTGAAGTATAAAGATGAAGTAGAAGCACATGTTATGAACATTGAGTGGGACTACAACTATTATCAGCCATGGTCTGATAATGAGTGGCTAGTAGATGAGATGTTGGCAATGCTAGACAAGGACATTATTATGCAGTAATACATTGAATGTCTAAGGACTCTAAGAGACAATGGACTCACAGAATGGACAGGACTTTTCAGAGAAATCTTGGACTATCTTTCTCTTTCTATATTTGGACTTGTGCTAAATAGGACAACATTGAACTAACCCATTATTAGACATTAACTCGACTTGTCACCCTTATTACTTCTGTCATTGGACTGTCACTTAACTAGTCACCCATAGTTACAACTAGTGTTACCACATTGTAATGTAGTCACAATACCTAGTTAGAATAAATACAGACCAGAAAGAAAAGAGAACAATAAGTTCTCTCTTTCTGTATTTCCTCTGTAAAATCTTACTCTGAGGAATTGGTACTCTTACTTGTTTTAGGACAATCTCAAGGGTGCTACTCAAAGTCTTGTTAATATCTTTCCTCTGATATAACTTCACTGAAAACCTTAACTGGATCCTTTAACAAGGAGTGTGAAGATATCAAGTGTTAGATATAGGCTTTAAGTTGAAACACATATTCAACTGTAAGGTCTAGAGTCTTAACAGCACATGGCTATGGCTAGTAGGCATGGAGGATAGAGAAGTGACATTTGTTATGTTCACATGATGATGTCATGGAGGAGAGAAGTAAGAGAGACTAAAAGAAGAAGAAGTTTCCTTTTTTATTTATTTTAATTGAGTCTCATCAGTTTATACTTTTAATATAATACTCAGAGAGCCCAAGAGGAAGGCAATAGAATCTTAATACCTGCCATTATCTCAAGGGCTTGAGAGTTGTCTTATGGCACTTTTTTGAGTTTTAAGTAAAGTAGTTAGGTTGTTGAGGAGACTAGAACTCTATACCCTACTTAGTCAAGAGACAAGATGTAGTAGTTGCTTGGACAACCTTCTATGGAGTAGCAGACCTGAAAAGCCTAGCTAATTATTGACTTAGATTGTATCATACCCATAAGATTTAGTGCGAGGGTGTAGATAAGGGCTTGATTGAGTGTAGTAAGGCCTATGAGTAGTTTACTGACTACTTTGATAGTGAGCTTGTTATAGTATGTAAAGGTGGACACCTTAGGAACATTATGCAAGGAGAATCTAGATTGAGCTTACAATCCTTTCAAACATTTTTACTTTAATTATTACACTAAGTTTCTATATTCTCTTTTTAATACCTTTATTCTTGATTTATCTCCATAAACTCTTTAGCATGTGCATCTTTAGCTTGTGCCAAGCTAATAGTTTCTTTTGCCTCCTTCATCGTAATACATTGTTTAATGTCTTTTAGCATCCTTGGCCACCAGTAATTTTTTGTTATCAGCTTATATGTTTTAGTGTATTTTGGGTGACCAGCTAATTTGAAGTTGTGATGTTTAGTGATAATTTCTTCTTGAAAAGTAGCTGAGTTGGGAACATAGATCCTTTCTTTCCAAAATAGTACTTTTCCCTTTTGTCTCCAACCTTCCTCTTCATGTTCTACTACTCCTCTTACTTCTTCTATAGATTTCTTTGCTTCTTCCACCTTCTTCCAAAATTTGTCTTCCTGAGTTACAATATTCTTGAACCATTCTTCTTTTAGCAGTGTTTGATCCTCATTGTTGTCTTTGCCTTGAGTATGGTCTGGTCTATGAGATAATATATCTACTTTCTTTTGAGAACTGCGTAGCTTGTGTATCAGCTGGAAGTTGTATTTTTGCAATTTTGTCATTCATTGAGCTTGATGACAATTGAGTTTCTGTGGTTTCTTAAAGTATCCTAAATTCTTGTAATCAGTCTATATTTCAAACTAATTACTTCCTATGAGATACTGTTGCTGTTAAGACTCTAGACCTTAGTTAAATATGCATTTTAACTTAAGCCTATATCTAACACTTGATATTTTCACACTTCTTGTAAAAAGATCTGGTTAAGGTTTTCAATAAAGTTATATTAGAGAAGAGATATCAATGAGACTTTGAGTAGCACCCTTGAGGTTATCCTAAAACAGATAACAGTACTGATCACTCGAAATAGTAAGAATACAAGAAGGAATATAGAAAGAGAGAACTTGTTATTCCCTTCTCTTTCTGGTCTATATTTATTCTAACTAGGTATTGTGACTATGTTATAATGTGATAACACTAGTTGTGACTATGGGTGACTAGTTAAGTGATAGTCCAGTGACAGAAGCAATGAAGGTGACAAGTTGAGTCAGTGTCTAATAATGGATTAGTCCAATATTGTCCCATTTAGCACAAGTCCAAAGATAGATGTCAGAAAAGCTAACTCTAAGCCAGAATTGAGCCAACTGCTCTTTATCAGCATTAGACAAAGAGAACTCGTTAGAGTCCTTGCTGTATTGGGTTAATCTACTTATACTAATTCTAGTTGGTCTATACACTCTTTACTCATACTCCTAGCTAAACTCTTGTGACATTCATGTGACATAACTTATATGACTTTTTTTTGATATCACATCCTGTCACAAAGTGTGACATGACTTTCCCATGCTATTTATAGAAAATAAATAAAAATAAAATAAAAATAAAAATAAAAAGTCTTGGTGAGGTGATTCATAACAATAGAAGAGGAAATAGTTTGAGATTTCTCCAAAGAGTCTTGTCCATTCTGTGAGTTTATTGTCTCTTAGAGTCCTTAGACATTCAATGTATTTACTGCATAGTAATGTCCTTGTCTAGTATTACCAATATCCTATTTACTAACCACTCATTATCAGACCATGACTGATAATAGTTGTAGTCCCACTCGATGTTCATAACAGTTGCCACTGTTTAAGCTCTTCCATAATTGCTAGCAATTCTCAATCATATATTTCATAATTTTTTTCTGTCTTGTTCATTATTTTTAATAGGTAAGCAATGGATCTCCAGGAATTGTCTTCTTGTTGTTGAGACAATACTCCTTTGATGGCATATCCTGACACATCAGTTTCTAATTGCATCTTTCTTTTATTATCTGGAATTACTAATATAGGAGGGTTCATCATCTTGTTTTTAAGTTTCTTAAAGGTATTTTTCTTCTTGTCTTTCTATTTTCACTCCCTCTTCTGTTAGTAGCTTGGTGACTTTAGTGAACCTAGGAATAAATCTACAATAGAAATTAAAAAACCCCAGGAACTGTCATACTTTTCTTTTGTTGTAGAGTTCTGGCTAATTAGCTACTTCTTTTGTCTTTGTGGGATCAGCTTCTATACTATCTTGTGATATGATGACTCCCAGATAGTCAATCTTGGTCTGATGGAATTTGCATTTTTTTGGATGGAGTAATAGTTTGTTGTCAGCCAATATTTATAAGACCTACTTTACTATAGCTCTATGCTTGTTCATTGTTTGAGTGAAGATCAAGATATCATCCATGTAAATCACAATTTTCCCTTTCATGATTAGTTTGTGAAATAAGGTATTTATCATAAGTTGAAAGGTCATGAGGGAGTTATACATGCCAAAGTACATCACTAAAGGTTCAAATAGTCTCTGATTCGTCCTGAAGACTGCTTTCTACTCATTACCTTCTTGTATTCTTATATTATTATATCCCTATTGGATATTGAGTTTAGAGAAGTATTGAGCTTCTCAAACTTTATTAATCAACTCTTGAATTAACAGTAATGGGTATTTGTTCTTAATTGTTGCTTTATTGAGTTGTCAATAATCTTGTACTAGTTAAAGGGATCTGTCCTTCTTTTTGATGAAGAAGAAAGGAGCTGTACAAGGCAACTTAAAGGGTCTAATTTATCCCAATTTTAAATGTTCTTTAAGGAATTTGTTGAGTTTCTCTTGTTTCTTGGTGTTTAGTAGGTAAACCTTGCAGTTTTTCAACATCATGTTGGGTATTAGTTTGATTGCATAGTTCTACTTGGATTAGTTTGGTAATTGATCAAACACTACTTTATTGAACACTTGATTATTAAAACTTTGGGTATTCCTTCTTCTTCTCTTTCTACATTTTTGCCTCTACTTCTGATATTCATTTTCTCTCTTCTCTATGCTTTTTCTTCTAGGTTAACAAATAATATCTTTTCTCTTTCTTCTATTATTTCTTTCTCAGTATCTTCCTCTTTTACTTCTTCTAGTTCTTTTGGTATGTAGACCTTTCTGTACTACTGTTGACAGTTTCATAGACTGATTAAGAAAAATTTCCAATCAATGGATAGATTATGCTTCTATAACCAGTCATATCCTAGGAATAGGTTGTGGTTACCAAGATTTATTACTGATAGTTGAATAAGTTCTTAGTGGTCACCTATAGTCATATTCATTTTGACAACTTCTATAATACTACTATTTTTGTTTGCAGTTCTATCAGTGTTGGAACAGGTAATTAGGAATGGTAATTAGATTATGTCAAGATTGTTTTCTTTTATGAACCTCCAGCTTATACATGAACTCGTACTTCCTGAAATTGACCAGTGCCTGTTTGTAGAACATTTTGTAAGTGTCTATTGTTATTAATTTGACTTGGATGTTTAGCTACTTATATTTCATTTTTCTAAGTACCAATGGTTCTTCTAGTGCTCCTAAGGCCAATAAGACTTCATTGTCTATCATCCCATTTAATTCTTCTAGTTTCTCCTCTGTACATTCTTTTACTTTCAAGCTATGAGCCCATATCTTTAATATGCTGACTATTTCCTCTTTGCTACTCTATCAAATTTTCTTTGCTATCTATTCTACTAAGTATCCTTTATTTGTCTTGTATTGTCTTATACCAAAATAATCCAAAAAGTCTTTTATTGATTTCTTAGGTAATCAAATCTTTGAATCTATGAGGGCAGGTGAGTTGGTACTTACTCCCTGTCTGAGGAAAAATCCTCCTTTATGATTCTTACTTCTTTTCTTCTTTTTTTCCTTGGTTTGAAGCACCTTGCAGCAAGATGATCTATTTCTCCACAATTATAATATCTTCTCATCTCTCTGTGTTTGTCCACTTCTATTGCATTGGGATCTCATCTCAGAATGTCTAGAACCAATTTTTTCTTTATCTCTCCTGAACCTTCCAAGTTTTTCCTCCCTCCGAACTCTTTAATCATTTCTCTTCTCAACCTCTTAAAACTTAATACCTTTTCATACCAGTCATCCAATGAGTCTGAATTTCTTAATTGACTAATCTCGACTAGTTTTTGTGCCAGTGCTGGGTAAATCTCCTTTTTGAATAATCTTACTAGTGCTATCTCATTATAACTAGAGAGTTCCTTCCAAGTGACAAATTCTGACCAGAAATATTCAAGTAACTGATTTTCTTGCTTTAGCTTGGTTAATTTGTTGATTGCATGAGTTTGGGTTTCTGTTGATATGAAGAACTATGCCATTTTATTGGCCATTTCTTCCTATGTTTCAAATAGAGGCTTGCTAGTCATGATTGTCAGAATGGCTAACTCCTAAGCTAGAATAAAGCTAACTGCTCCTTTATCAGTACTTAACAAGGAGAACTCGATAGAGTCCTCATATATTTCTTATACACTACTTATACAATTACTATATGGTCTGTGCACTACTTTCCCATGGTTATCATATGGCTTGATTTGTGTGATATCACACTATGACATCTGTTCTGTGATATGTGACATTGACATGTGACACTTTCCCACACTCCTTCCTTGTATAGTAAGTCCAAAAGAAAAAGAAAAGAAAAGAAATATAAATAATGACTTAGCCATTTTGCTAAGTCATGACAATGATCAATATATCTAAATCTCTACTAGTCTTCTTCCATTCCTTTTGGAAGAGTAGAAACTTCCTAATCTTTGTATCTGCCTATTGTTAGGCCTAGTTTTCTTTTTCTTCTTTGATTTTTTCTAAAGCTAATTTAATCCTCTTCTATTTGTTTGAGATACCATTACTTTGGAAAAATAATATCATTCTTTTATACCAGGCCCTTACTTTGTCCAGATTTCCTTTGAAGTTGTTTGGTTCTTTCATTTATCTCTTGGCCAGTTTGTCAGCAAAGTCTTTCTTGACTTCTTCTACAAAGTTTTGGATACTGGAGGTATAAGCTTTTTTGGTTTTGGCCCTCAGATCTGTCTAGGCATTGAATAGGGAGTTAAAAAACAAGGTTATGATTGTGGTTTAGAATGTCATAATAATAGTGAGTGAAATCATGATGGTGGAATGAGGTTTGTATATATATTGATAGTTTCATTCTTATGTTATGATCTCTCTCTAAACCCGGTATTTGAGTTAAGAAAATAATGTATTAACCAGAACAAAACTAAGTCTCAACTATTCTACTGTTTGCTATATATACTACTTCTAACCCTGTATCCTCCTCGATGTATGACATTATGCTTCCTTTGTCATACCTACATTATAGCTATAGAGCAAACACAAGGTAAACTTGTTATAGTCTAGGGATAGATATTTAAAGAGCAAGTATATCATGAATATTATTAGTAAGTTAGTTTTTATGAGATTTTGTATGCCAGATCTAAAGACAAGCTATAGTACCTACTAAGGTCATTTCTAGATCATAAAGTAGTATAGTTGCCAAGCTTTATAATTCAGGTAAGAAGGATATAATTATGTTCTTAATTACTTTGTTGGTAATTTTTGAATCTAGGGCTCTGGTATCAGACTACTTGTTGTATATATTAATGATAAAGTCATTGAAGTCAATACAATTAGAGTAAGTGGAATTTTACAAGATCTATTTTGCATTTAATTATGCTATGTTAGATGCCTTCTCATAGGTATTTATGTATGAAGTCCAGACCTTAGCTATAGTGCTGTCAATGTTGATTCCTAGTCCAGCTGGGTTCTTTGTGTTGATTAAAAGTAGGCCTAAAGTCCAAGCATCTTATGCTCTCTATTCTTTTGGGGATAGTGTTTCTGAGTCCCAGGGTTTTTTTGGTAAGGAGTACATTATCTGGTAAAGTAAAGAGTTGTTTAATTGATCCATAAAGGTAACCAAAAGCTCCTTCTAACATAGCTATTATGCAAATAAGTTTTCTCTATGATGCCCAGTTAGTGTCATTAAGTTTGTCTGATTCAGAAAAAGTAGAAGTGATTAATGACATAGTAAGTTTACTTAATATCAATTTTCTGGTGATATTAATTGAGTACTTATGTCATGACCTGGTAAAATGGCCAAGTTAATTTTTATTTTTCTTTTAGTTAGTTATTTTTCTTTTAGTTAGTTAGTTAGTTAGTTAGTTATATTATTAGGATGTGTGGGATACCAGCTAGGGTTAGGGTTAGTATTGTGTATAAGTAGTTCACCAAATCTAAAAAGAACTCCATCAAGTTCTTTTTATCAACTTGGATAAGGAGTAGATCTAAGTCCTTATAGCTAAGGTCTTATAGCTTGGGCCCATAATTTATCAGATATATAAGCTAAATACATCAGTAAACTATTAATACAGGGAAATATAGTAAACATCTCACCTCAGATATCATAGGATAATGTTAAGACTCTAGACCTCATAGTTGAATATATTCAACTTGAAGTCTATATCTAATACTTGATATCTTCATGCTCCTCATTAGAGGGTCTGGTTAAGGTTTTCAGTGAAGTTATATTAGAGGAAAGATGTCAAAGTAGTACTCTTGAGGTTGTCCTAAGACAATAAGAGTACCAGTTCCTCAATATAAAGATTTACAGGGAAAAACACAAAAAGAGAGAACTTGCCATTCCCTTCTCTTTTTGGTCTGTATTTATTCTAACTAGGTATGTAACAGTCATTACAATGTGGTAACACTACTTGTAACTCTAAGTGACTAGTTAAGTAATAGATTAGTAGCAAAGGTAACAAGTTGAGTCAGAGTTGAGTCAATGTCTAATAATGGGTTAGTCTGGTATTGTTCCATTTAGTCCAGTCCAAAGATAGAAAGAGAAATAGTCTGAGATTTCTCCAAAGAGTCCTGTTCATACCATGAGTCCAATGTTTGAGTCCAAGACATTCAATGCATTACTGTATTGTAATGTCTTCATCCAACAATGCTAACATTTTGTCAACTAACCACTCATTATCAGACCATGGTTGATAATAGTGGTAGTCTCACTTGAGGTTCATAACAATAAGGTAGATGACTGAGAGAAAAGAAAAGGGCAATAGTTGTTAAATAGGTTATTAGAGAAAGAAAATATGTACTGAATTAGTGAGTACCATATGCATCATAGACTGGGGTATGAGTACCATCCCAGTCTGGCAATGATATAGATAATGATTCTTTACATAAATGAGATGTTACTAGACTGCTTCAATAGTATATAGTGTAGATTATTCCTCTAGGAGCCTTATCCTATACTCTGCTCTAGTTGCCCTTACACACTATGTGTTTTTAGAGTGAAGCTTCTAGTCATATGGTTAGTTGAAGTACAGCTTACATAAGAGCAACAGGAGATCTAAGTAGAACTGCTATACCAATGGCAAACTAGTCTACTAGACTAGTATTGGGAGGGTAGTGTCATAGTATGAGATGAATGTATACCCTAGAGATCCAAATTAGTGAAAGTGTACTTGGGTGGAAACTAAAAACATCTTTTATTCCATAGGTTTTTACTGAATCTTATTTTTATTATTTGTAAGCTCTCTATTATTTACCTCCCCTGTGCTTACTTGTTTGTGTACAACTGTGAAGCAGCTTGGAGATTCTGCTTGTCTGACCTGTTTTATTCACCCTTGTACATTTTCTTCTCTATTAATGTTGCCCTTACAACTACCTTATATTAGCTGCAAAAGACACTTTTATCAGGGTTACAGTTGACTATGACCTTATGGTTGCACTTAACCCACTAGCTTCAACTCCTGTTAATGAAGTCTAACTATATAGTATACATGTATACCATATATGCTTGGTCTCTCACATCTCATAAACCAGTGCCCATTGGTCCATGTACATTACCTACAATCTGTTTTCAATTTTTTTTCCCACTGTTCTTTGATGTTTTTCTAAAATCTTTTTTTTTTTGAAATAGAGTAGACATTCAATTTTCAGATCTTATATAGAACCTACTTAAGTAGATGTTATCTACCCTTACATTGAAGGTGGGATATTGATACCCGTGACCTGGACTTCTTGGATCCACTGTCAAACTTCTGGAATGTCAATGGGTGCTATTTGGTCGGGGAGGGGCCATTGTTTAGGGTCCAATGTTGCGTCTAGGGAATGAATGTAAGATGATGGTGTATGACAAGCAATTAAACAACGCACCATCTGGTAGGAGTGGAGCACTCGGAAAATTGGAAGGCTGCACACCAGCAGTGTGAGTGCTAGCAAGGTCGTCAGTGGTGGCACTAGCGGCATTTCCATTGATGCTATAGAGGGGAACGGCGGTGAGGTTAGTTGGAAGGAGCGAGAAGGAAAGGTGACTTTGGACGCGGTGGAGGCGACGGCATTGCTGGGAGACGAGGCAGCAAATACTTGGCGAGCATGGACAGAGTCATCTGTATGGGCAGTAACAATCGGAACGACTGCAACGGCGACGAGCGCAAGTCTCATGACTGGTAGAGGAAAAAAAGAAGTGGAATTCTGATTCGGCCTTTGTTGTTGTACATATCCAAAACTATTTTTGACCAACATCTCCTTACTTAAAAGTGGAGAACGTTGGCCCAATAAAGAGCAGAGCATTGGTTATGGTCGAGTACTAAAAAACAGCTGTGTAGACTCCACACGGGAAGTGAGGTAGAAAAACTTACAAGAGCCTGTATGCTTCGCGACTTGTGGTGGGGATGTGCTCGTGCCTCTCGGTGAACTTGAAGTAGCAGACACGACAACAGTCTGTCAGACGGAGATAGTTGCCGAAGCAATCCTGCCATTATTTATTTCATGGAACCGTTTGATTGAGGTCCTGAACCTGATGTTCAGCCAACAACCGCAATACCGCGGGGATATCTTGGTCCACCTGGACATCCATTCTTTGGAGGATAGTGGAATGCACTTGCGAAAACATCATATAAAACCTCCAAAGTTTCCAAGAGAGAAATTATCGAGCAAAAGATCAGTGAGGCAACCAAAGAATTTCGAAAGCGAGTTCTTGAGGAACCACGAAGCATGGTGGTTCCGTTAATATTTAAGCGAGTAAGAGTAGTTTCAATTTGACGTTGGTAAGATGCGTTCGTGAGACTTTATTGAACACAAACTCAGTGTGTACTCGGAACTTTAAAATATAACAACACACGGTCGTAGCAGCCTATA
>Ga0153994_1000278_pt1 | contig 15331 bp, 15 predicted proteins | sample TSNC078MetaG_FD_104735 | JGI IMG/M metagenome (GOLD analysis project Ga0153994, IMG submission 104735) | Attine ant fungus gardens microbial communities from North Carolina, USA - TSNC078 MetaG | ecosystem: Host-associated > Fungi > Mycelium > Unclassified | place: USA: North Carolina, Lumber...
ATGGCTAAAACAACGATACCATGTACCAGCTGCCGTTATTGTATGGATTGTCCGTCGGGTGTGGACATACCGGGGATGTTTCATTTATATAATGAGTACTTAATAGGGAAGTTCGTGCCTGGGTATCGTGATGGATATAATGCCTTGGGAGATAAAAGTGCAAAGTCCTGTGTAGGTTGTCAGAAATGTATGGAGCATTGCCCGCAGAAGATTGATATTGCCGGAAAAATGAAAGAAATATGCAACATAAGCGCAGTGCTATAAAGTTTGGAGGACCTTACCTATGCCCATTAATAAAGTGATGCGAGAAGCATTAAAGGCTTTATCATATCCAGATATACATTTAAAGAAGAATTATAAAATTGTTCGAAGCATTCACACGATGACCCATCCCAAAGGACCTTCATCTGAGTATAAGGCGTGGAATCATAAGGTGGTGGCAGGAGATCATGTGATACCGGTACGGATATTTTCCAGTGACGATGACGTAAAGCACCCGGTGCTGTTGTTTTTCCATGGCGGCGGCTGGGTCACAGGAAATATTGACAGTTATACTAAGGTATGCTCAAGGCTTGCGAAGTTTACCGGACATACTGTTATATCCGTAGATTACCGGCTGGCTCCGGAACACAAATTCCCGGCAGCACCGGAAGATTGTTATGCCGTCGCAAAAGAAATATTTTTGAATTCAAGAAAACATTTTGACATTGGACCAGAAGACATAACACTGATTGGCGATAGCGCCGGCGGGAATCTGGCCGCCGCAGTTTCCCTGATGGCAAAGGACAGAGGTGAGTTCATGCCTAAGCGGCAGGTGCTTATATACCCGGCGGTAAATAATGATTTTTCGGAAAATTCCCAATTCAAATCAATCATAGATAATGGAGAGGACTACTTGCTGACCAGAACCCGTTTGTGTGATTACATGGATTTATATAAAAGCAGTGATGAAGATTTAAGCAACCCATATTTTGCCCCGATATTGGCAGAGGATTTATCAGGACTTCCCGATACATTACTTATTACTGCTGAATTTGATCCCCTCAGGGATGAAGGGGAAGCTTTCGGGGAAAAATTAAAATCATTTGGAAATAAGGTGATAGCCTATCGGATTCCGGATGTACTCCACGGATTTTTTGCATTGTCTCCCAAGTATCCTCCGGTAGAATATTGCTATGAAAAGATTAATTGCTTTGTGAATGGAAGAGAAGAGGCTCCTGATGAATAAAAAAAAGCATAAACCGCAATGGCATCGTTTAGATCATGCGGCTAAAATTTATCCTGTGGCCAGCAATCGAAGTGATACAAAGGTTTTCCGGTTTGCCTGCCAGTTATTTGAACCGATTGACCAGACTGCGCTTGAAAATGCGCTATATAAAACCTTAGATGAATATCCTATGTTTCGTTCTGTGATTAAGCGGGGTTTTTTCTGGTACTATTTAGAAAGCAGTCGGTTAGAGCCTGCTGTGAGAGAAGAATATGCCCAGCCTTGCAGGGAAATGTTTGATAGAAATGAAAAGCGTCTTTTATATGAAGTGACTTATTATCGGAAAAGAATCAACTTAGAAGTTTATCATGCCTTGACAGATGGTGCGGGTGCACTCTTGTTTTTCAGGACTTTAATCATGTATTATCTACACAATAAACATGAAGAACTTAAAAATGTGCCGGTACAATTGGATTATGGTGCGTCGGCAACGGAGAAGCTAGATGACAGCTTCAACAGGTATTTTGATAAATCGAAGGTGGATGAATTACAGAAGAAAAAGCGGCCGAAATCAGTATACACTTTTAAAGGGCTGCGCCTTAGCGGGTACCGGCTTAGAATCATCGAAGGAACGATGCCTTTTAAAGAGCTTCATGACAGGGCACATGAATATCATACGACAATTACTATTTTTTTGACCGCTCTTATTATTTGTGCTATCAATGATGAGATGACATTAAAAGATATTAAAAAACCGGTAGTTATTAAGGTTCCGGTTGATTTAAGGAGTTATTTTTCCTCATTGACAGCCAGGAATTTCTTTGGGCTTATGAATATTACTTATGACTTTAACTGTAAAAGTGGTAGGCTTGAGGATGTTATCGGCTATGTCGCCGAGGTATTTAAGAGTGAATTGACGAAGGAACAATTATCTCTTCGGATGAATTCTCTGGAAGCATTGGAGCAAAATGCATTTCTTCGCAGTATGCCATTGGTTATTAAGGACTTTTTTATGAAAATAGGATACAATATCAGCAATAGTAAATCTACTTTTACGATTTCTAATGTTGGAAATATTAAGATGCCCGAAGCTTTTAGGCAGTATATAGATATGTTTGATGTGTTTCTGAGTACAGATAAACAGCAGGCTTGCGTGTGCTCCTATGGCGGCAAATTGAGAATTAGTTTTGCAACACCTTTTGTAAATACGCAGTTACAGAAAAATTTTTTTAGAAGATTATCTAATATGGGGGTTGACATTACGGTAGAAACCAATCCCATAGCAGAGGATTAGAGGTGAGACGATGAAGTATTGCAGCCAGTGCAAAGTGAAAGTGATCGGTGAAGATGATCGGTGTCCCCTTTGTCAAAATAAACTTATACGAGTCGTGGGGGGAGAAGAAACACCAGAAAGTGCTTTTCCTTATGTACCTGACTTAACTGAACGATATCAATTTGTTTTGCGCATCATGATTTTTTTATCCATTGTTGTTATCGTCCTATCCTTTACGGCTAATTTTATATGGCCCGGCAAAGGCTGGTGGTCTTTGTTCGTCGTTTTCGCTGTCATTTGTATCTGGATATCCTTAGCTATTGCATTTAAGAAAAGAAAGAATATATCTAAAAATATATTATGGCAGATGCTTTTGATTTCGGCAATTAGCTTGCTTGGAGATAGGTTTACCGGCGGTCGGGGCTGGTCTATTGATTATGTTCTGCCGGTTTTATATATGTCCGTGATGTTGGTGCTGGTCGTCGTTAATAAGGTGCTGAAGCTAGATCCATTCGATTATATGATTTATACATTGTTGGGAGGAATCTTTGGTATTATTCCTATTTTATTTCTGATTTTTGGAATCTTGAATAATGTTTATCCATCGTTATTCTGCGTGGCGGGAAGTATTATATTTTTGTCAGCTGTTTTAGTGTTTCAGGGTGGTGATATGATTGCAGAACTTAAGCGCAGATTTCACTGGTAAAAGTCGAATTCTGTCGATAAGTTTTTAAAAAAGCATCTTGATATTTTGGAAAATAAAGTATAAAATGAGACTATATTTCTTTTATATCTCTTATACCCCCCATTGACAATGTACTACACGGTTTTGAAACAACAATTTTTCATTCTGCTTCGTTACTGTCAATCAGCGTACGTCCAGTACGCTTCAATCCAGTGCCTTACAGAATGAAAAATTGATGCTTCAAAACTCTTCGACCTCAGCCCTCTGTTTTTGTTGATTTACAAGGCAGAGGAGAGAGGCGTACTGGACGTACGCCGATTGACGATAACGCAGTAAATCAGCAAAAACACAGGGCTTGAGGCGTGTAGTACATTGTCAATGGGGGGTAGGGCTGTGGTCACATCCTGTTTTTCAAATTTTCCGTTTAGACGTTATAATGTTGGGAGGTGTGGTATGGATATTAATGTGGGTGATATCGTAAAGTTAAAGAAAAAGCATCCATGTGGAAGTTTCGAATGGGAAGTTCTAAGAATTGGTGCAGATTTCCGACTGCAGTGTATGGGCTGCCGGCATCAGATTATGATTCCAAGAAAGCAGGTAGAGAAGAAGTTACGCGGTCTTCGTAAGACTGATGAAAAAAATAGTTGAAAATAATATTGTTTAACACATAAAATCTACATAAAATCATTGAAAACACTTGATTTTGTTCAGTAGATATGCTATCCTTTTTAATTGTGATATAGAAAAGTATATCTATTTCCTTGCTCTTTGTCCGCCATGATTAATGGCGGTGTGTAAAGGGCCAGAGACCAGAAGGAGGTGCGAAAAGCATGAACAAGTATGAATTGACTGTAGTAGTTAATGCAAAGCTTGAAGACGAAGCAAGAGGTGCTGTTATTGAGCAAATCAAAGGCTATATTACCCGTTTTGGAGGAACTGTTTCCGGCATTGATGAATGGGGTAAGAAGAGATTGGCCTATGAGATTCAGAAGATGAAAGAGGGCTACTACTACTTTATTACTTTCGAGTCAAATCCAGATTGTCCGAATGAAGTGGAGCAACGTATCCGCATCATGGAGAATGTCATCAGATACTTATGTGTTAGACAAGACGCTTAGTTAAGAGAGGAAGGTCTACATGAATAAAGTTATTTTAATGGGAAGATTAACCAGAGATCCGGAAATCAGGTATTCTCAGGGAGAGAAAGCAACTGCAGTGGCAAGATATACCCTGGCGGTCACCAAATCCTTCAAGAGAGAAGGGGAGCCAGATGCAGATTTCATCAACTGCGTTACTTTTGGACGCAGCGCAGAATTTGCGGAGAAGTATTTCAGGCAAGGAATTCGTATCGTTGTTTGCGGAAGAATCCAAACCGGAAGTTATGTTAACAAAGACGGTGTCAAAGTCTACACGACCGATATCGTTGTAGATGAACAGGAATTTGCAGAAAGTAAAGCGGCAAGTCAAAACAATGCGGCTAATTATGCCGGCAATAATTTTTCAGAAAATAAACCGGTTCCCAGTGCGGCAGCAGGAGACGGATTTATGAATATTCCCGATGGGATAGACGAAGAATTACCGTTTAGTTAATATAGGACAAGCAGTTATATAATTGAGTAAAGGAGGTTTAATATGGCTTTCAATAAAGATAGAAACGATGGCCCGATGAGAAGAAGAGGCGGGCGCAGAAGGAAAAAAGTATGTGTATACTGTGCAGATAAGAATGCTGTCATTGATTATAAAGATGTAAACAAGCTTAAAAGATACGTATCTGAAAGAGGCAAAATTCTTCCGAGAAGAATCACCGGAAACTGTGCAAAACATCAGAGAGCTCTTACAGTAGCCATTAAGAGAGCAAGACATATTGCAATAATGCCTTATGTTATGGATTAGGCAATGTAATTAAATAAGAAACCGTCATTGAAGTCTATTGATCAGTGGCGGTTTTTATAATTCTAAACCTTTAATGATAAAATATCAGAGCGGTACCGCAATTTCTGATGAGAGCCTTAGATTTTCACTATATGTTCTTGACACTGGCTAAGGTTGATATATAATAAGACTAAAGACTTCATACCCTCTATCAATGGCAAATAGAATTGATGACACCCCAGTTCATAAGGCGATTCGAGAGGCATTGGCTAATTGTTTAATTAATGCAGACTATTATGGTCGTCAGGGTATTGTTATTAAGAAAGAACAGGATTGTATTATCATGGAAAATCCAGGAGATGTACGTACTGGTAAAAAACAAATGTTACGTGGTGGTGTATCAGATCCACGAAATAAGGCTTTGATGAAGATGTTTAATATGATTAATGTTGGTGAACGTGCTGGTAGTGGAGTCCCTGATATCTATGCCGTATGGGAAAGGGAAGGGTGGCAAGCACCAGTAATCGAAGAAAAATATAATCCGGACCGAACGATACTTACTTTATCGCTCTTAAAAAAAGAAACGATAAAAAGTGGCGATAAAAAAGTGGCGATAAAAAGTGGCGATAAAAAAGTGGCAATAAAAGTATCAGAAAAAACACAACAGCAGTATGATAAAATTATTAAGTTTATGGAATCAGGAAGAGAATACAAAGCAAGTGATTTTGAAATATTGCTTGACGTGAAGTCTTCTAGAGTTAGAAAGCTGTTGGGAGAATTGATTGCTATGGAAAAGATTAAGAAAATTGGAAGCAATAGAGGTAGAAGATATAAGTTAAATAGATAGAGTTATTTACCAGAAAGGAGTGAGCTATTATGTGGAAATGTGAAAAATGCGGACGTGAATTTAAGAATATCAATCAGAATCACTATTGCGGCGACGCTCCCGCGACTATTGATGAGTACATTGCAGCCCAACCCGAGGCTGTACACCCACTACTTACAAAAGTACGCGAAATCATCCGTGCCGCTGCGCCGGACGCTGTAGAGAAAATCTCGTGGCGGATGCCGACCTTTTGGCAGGGTGAAAATCTGATTCACTTCGCGGCATCCAAAAAACATCTGGGCATTTATCCTGGGGACCTTACACGGACACCGTTTGCCGATAAATTGACGGGCTATCACACGTCCAAAGGCGCAATACAGTTTCCGTATGACAAGCCTATTCCATATGATTTGATTGCTGAAATTACGGCATTTCGGGTGAAAGCGGCGGGCGAACATAAATGACTCCAGGCTTTGAAATGAGTATGGTGTAATCCACACTAGTCAGTTCAGCCGCGGCTTACGCCGCCGTTGTTCTTCACTGTCACGCATAACGGCCGCACTGTAATATTCCAAAATATGAAAAGAATAGAGCAAGTGGAAAGTAACTTCGGTATTACCAAGATCAATCCCAAGTAAATCATTAATCTTACTGATGCGATAGTTCATGGTGTTCCGGTGGATATAAAGTACAGAAGCAGCTTTTGCTACGTTTTTGTGATATACCAGATATGCCTGTAGACTTTCCAACATATCTGTTTCATGCTCTCGGTCATACTCTGCCAGTATGAAAATAGCCGAGTGGCAAAATTGCAAGAGGTCAGTGGTAGTCCCACAGATTTCTAAAGAATGAAAAACAGCATAACTATCGTAATAATACAAGTTTTTCTCAGGGTGAAGCAGTTTACCTAACTGTAATGCCTTCTCAGCTTGTCTATTAAAATAGGCAAAGTCACGTTTATTGGTAAAAGGGCGGCTGACACCGGCAGATAGACCTTCCAAAAGAAGCTGCTCCTTTAATCTCGCCATTGAATCGGATTCCACAGCTGTATGACGGGTAGCAGGAACAATGATTTTAATATCTGATCCATAAACAAATAGCGTAAAAGTCGGATAAGAGGCAGAGAGTCGCTGCTGTAGATTCTTAAGACGTTTTATGCTATTTGTGGCATCAGGGGTATCTAGATGGGCGGTTAAGATACACAAAGAACCTTTGAAATTCCAGTGAAAATAGCGAAAACGTTCCTCAATCAAATGCTCATCGCTTATGCGTCCGGTTATTAAATCGGCAATAAAAAATTCCAACAGATTTTCTGAAGAATCTACATATCCCAAATCTCTCTGCATACAAATGGCACACAAATCGCCAATCAGGTCAAATATATCACATTCTTCTTCTGAGAAAGAACCACTGTAACAGGGTGAATCGAGGTAACCAACCAACTTATCCTGAACGGTCAGGGACTTGCGGAGGAAAGACAAATAACCTTTAGGTGCGGAATCTAAAACAGGACGGTTTTCTGATTTTGAACGCAGATAACAATCACTGATTGAAGCATGATCTGCCCATATCAAAGGAACACCGCCCTGATTCTTGATGTTAAGCCAGTTGGGATCGGTGAGGTGGGCTTCATTGGTGATGGCCAATACCTTGTGGGTTAAGTCAGTCAAAATCAGAGGATTATTTATCATTGTACGTCCCGCATCCAGGATATTCTGTAAATCTCTGCATTTTAGCAGTTTGCTTATAGAGGAAATTTTTTTATTGGAATTCAAATCAGACATATCTTACATCCTTTACATATCATATCTTGCTATAATCATATCACTGTCGACTCAGGCTTCCCTGCTTTATGCAATTTAGTATAGCATATTTCACAAAAGCATACCAATGATTTTTTACCATTTGAGCAAAACGACTATAATTATTAAAAACCTTGTGCGTCGTGTATGATGTGCAGGAGAAGCTCACCTGTTATAATTTAAACAAAGTATTACGTAAGACTTGTATATTAGGAGGAATTGCAGATGGAAAAGTTTAAGGGAATACCCAAAGTGGAATCGTCACCTATGCCAGAGCGAGGTCTGTTGGAGGTTGATGTAGTTATCATTGGTGCCGGCGGTGCCGGTATTCCGGCGGCCGTATCTGCCTTTGAGAACGGAGCAAAATCAGTTGTGCTGTTGGAAAAGCAGAGTCGTGCCGGCGGCAACTCTATTATGGCCAGAGGGATATTCGGTTGTGAGAGCAGTGTGCTTAGAAATGCTATGGTATATACTGATAAAGATGAAATCTTCACAAATGCCATGAGGTGGCACCATTATAGCCGTGTAAATGGTAAGTTACTGCGTGCATATATCAATCAGTCGGGAGATACCATTGAGTGGCTGACCGGCAAAGGTGTGGATTTCTTCGTAAATACCACTACCCGCATGAATTATAATCAGGATCCAACCTGGCATTGCGTAAAAAACGGGAATATGGCTCTTGCCATGGGTAAGTTGTTTAATGAGGCTTTAGAACTTGGTTTACAATTTTATGCAGATACCATGGTAAGTGAAATTCTAATGGAGTCCGGTCGCGTATGTGGTGTGAAAGCCAAGCATCAGGGAGAGTCTCTGACGGTCAGGGGCAAAAGCATTATCGTTACCACAGGTGGATTTCTCGCCAATAAAGAAAAAGTAAAGCAATATTTTCCTTACTATGATAAGGAGAAATTTGGTGGATTTCAGGCCCCAAATATGGGTGAAGGTATTGCCCTGCTGGAACAGACAGGTGCTGCATTGGAGCCGGATTGTACATTGATACGTGAGGCTTGTGCTGCCTCAGATAAAGCCCCCCGCCTTCTGAGTGAATTTACCAGAGAACCTTATTTGTTGTGGGTTAATAAAAAGGGAAGGCGCTTTGTAGATGAAACGGCAGGTGCGGAGCTGCAAATTTGTACCAATGCCTTGATGATGCAGCCGGATATGCGTGCTTATGCCATATTTGATGAGGGAACACTGCACTATATGATGGATAAAGGCTTTGAACTGAGTAAAGGTGATGAGTACCGTGGGAGAGCTTTGCCTGACCTTAAAGAGGAATTAGAATCTATTATGGAAAAGGCTCCAGACAGCCTTCACATTGCAGATACATTGGCGGAAATCGCTGTCTGGATTGGCTGTGAAGCCGGTGATTTGATAGATGAGATTAAGAGGTATAACGGCTTTAGTCAAAGTGGTTATGATGCTGACTTCAACAAACCACGCCGCTATCTGCCTCCCTGCCACAAAGGACCATTTTATGCGATTATGCACATGGGTATTGCTGTAGATACGGCGGGACCAATACGGATAGACCATGAGACGCATGTATTGAATGAGGAGTTTGATCCGATTCCCGGTCTTTACTGCGCCGGCGTCCTAAGTGCCGGTTGGCAGTCAAATGATTACTGCGGACAATATTTGTTTGGAAGTGCCCTTTCATACTCCATTAATTCCGGTCGCATCGCAGGCAGAAATGCTGCCAGAGAAATTTATAACGAGAAAGGGTAAGTCAATGCGGAAAATGATAACAGATATTGCCATCATTGGTGCAGGTGCTGCAGGTATTCCTGCTGCTATTGAAGCAGGTCAGGCGGGAATGAAAGTGGATGTGTTTGAGCAGGCAGACCATGTTGGCGGCAGTTGTAACGGCGGTAACGGCGTGTTTGCGGTGGGTACCAGGATGCAGAAAGAGCGGCAGTTTACCTATACTAAGAAGGAAATCATTGATTACTGGATGCAATATACTCATAACACAGTAGATATGCGTCTTGTCAGTGAATTTGTTAACCGATCAGCGGATACGGTAGAATGGCTGGCGGGACATGGGGTGGAATTTTCTGACTTGATTGCTTATTATCCCGGAGCCATGTACGTTTGGCATTTCAGGCGGGAGGGATCCCCTTTTATTACTGATTTGCTCTTACCGGTCAGTAAGGTGGCAGGTGCTGATTATCATCTTAATACTGCTGTCGAACGGCTCATCATGCAGGAGGGAAGATGTGTTGGCTTTATCGGAAGAGATACTGAGGGAGAACTGGAGATTAAAGCAAAATCAGTGATTATTGCCTCCGGAGGGGCAGGAAAGCGGGTTAATTTTGTTAAGGAGCAGACAGGTTGGGAGCTGGGTAAGGATATTACGGTCTTTCCCGGAATGTTGTATGACAAATCAGATATCGCACCTAAATTGGGAATTGAACTGGCATGGGAGATTGGTGCCGCCCATACGAATCTGATGATTGACTCTTTTGCCTCTATACCTGACCCTAATTTCGGTCCTGGTGGGGTTCCGGCGCAGCTGCCATGGTTTCGTCAGCCGCAAAACATTTGTGTGAATCTTCACGGTGAACGCTTCATCAGTGAAGCTGAGATGAAGAACGGGGCTTTCATGGGTAATGCTATTGCTATCCAGAAAGAGAGTACCGCATTCATGATTTTTGATCAGGCGATGCGAGACTATTATGAGAATGTCGGTATGGATTATATCATAGGCAATGTTCATTTTATGGATAACCTGACCCCTGATGAATACCTGGAAATGAATTGGAAACGCGGAAACAGGGATATTATTGTTGCCGACACCCTGGAAGAGCTTTGCCAGGCAACGGGTATTGATAAACAGCTCATCAAAACAGTGGCGGCATATAATAATGCGATTGAACACCGGGGCAACGATCCGGTCTTTTATAAGGAAAATGAATATCTTATGCCAATCAAAGGACCTACTTTCTATTGTGCCAAATTCCGCCGCCATGCCTATGGTGTAATGGGCGGTCTTCGCATCAACCATCGGGCCGAAGTACTGGATACATTTGGCGATAAAATCCCCGGCTTGTATGCCGCTGGGAATGATGCCAATGCCATTTACGGAGATACATATCCTTTTGCCCTTTCCGGAAACACATCGAGCTTTGCGGTTAATACGGGGCGTATTGCCGGTGAAAAGGCAGCAGTTTATGTAAAGGATATCAAAGAACCCCTCTAAATGAGGATATAAGGAGGATTTGAAAAATGAGTCATACAAATAAAAATATTGTTAATTCTAAAGATCGGGTTGGTGTCGCCCAAAAGCTTTCCTATTCCATCGGCTTTGCCGGAAAAGACGGATTTACAACGATTGTTAACAGCTATCTGATGTTATTCCTTATGACAATCGGCGGTCTGGCCCCGACATTTATTGGCTTAATGATGTTGGGAGCCCGAATCTGGGATGCTGTTAATGATCCGATTCTAGGTTCGATTGCCGATCATACAAATACCAAATGGGGAAAGTTCCGCCCTTATATGTTTTCCGCAATTCCCATGGCAATTATTTTTGCCGCCCTGTTCTTTGTGCCGGATCTAAGCAATACCGGTCGAATGGTTTATTACACGATTGTCTATGTACTCTACGGAATGTGTTTTACGGTGCTTGAAATTCCATATTTTGGGCTGGTTTCGGCAATGACGAAAGATCCTGAGGAACGGGCTTCCATTACCGCCTGGTCACGAATAATTTCTCGTATCCCGGCAATCGCACTCCCCTTGGCTCTTGCATATTTGACGGTTCAATTAGGAGAAGAAAAAGGATATTTTGTTAATGCGATTATTATTGGTGCTATTGCAGTTATTGCTGCCTTCATTTCATTCTTTGGCTGCAAGGAAAAGGCACTGATAAAATCGGAACCTGCAGCGCAAAAAGCATCAAGCTTTCAAGATTTTCTGAATGTAATTAAGGGAAACCGTGCCTTGCTAATCGTTATGCTTGTACAGTTGTTCTTTACCTTTAACACGATTCTTGCTGATATGCTGAATACATATTATGTAACCTATTCTCTGGGTTCTCCCGGACTTATCACCGGCCTTGCCGTATCTTTAGTGGCTGTAGGTGCCTGCATAGGGCAGTTTGCCTACCCTTATGTACTGCGGTATGTAAAAAGCTGCAAGAGACTGATGATGATTGGGATACCTATATATGCAGCGTTGTTGGCGCTTTGCTATATCAGTGGAAATATCTCAATTCCGATGTATTTGGTATTTTTAGTTGCCTCAAATCTCTTTACAGGAGCACTTCAAATCAATGTAATCAACCTTTGCTTTGAGGTCTGTGATGTGTTAGAATATAAAAATGGCGTTCGTGCAGATGCGACAGTATTCGCTGTTGTTTCTTTCCTGATGAAACTAGCCGCCGGGTTTGCCTCTACCATTGCCGGCTGGGGTCTTGCGTTAGTTGGATTTACAGGCGGACTTGGTCCGGTACAAGGAGAAGTTACCCAGGCCATGGCAAATGGTGTTGCGATTCTTCGATTTGCCCTTCCCGGAGGCTTGGCATTGATTTCTTTACTATTGGTATTTTTATATCCGATTACCAAAAATCAAATCGAGGATGTCCGTATAGAATTGCTCAAACGCCACAATGAGGAATAATCTAAAGGAGAAATTATATGAGGTACAAAAAGTTACTTTCCCCGTTGGTCATTCGTGGAAATGTTCTAAAAAATCGTATGGAGTCAGCAAATTCCCTGCCTCACTTTTTGCAGGGACCGGAATCATTTCCGGCAGATTCTGTAATTACTCATTATGCGAACCGTGCTAAAAGCGGTGCCGCAATCGTTACTTGTATGGGAATTAATAACTTCAGCCGGGGTGCGGGTATGCCGATGGATATGGACGCATCACATTTTCCGGATCTTGATTTGTATGATCCGCCCAGTCAAAATTATTTAATGCAGCTAGCCGACGCTATTCATTATTATGATGCTATTGCCTGTATGGGAATTAATGTTCCCCCCCACGGAGGTTATCCGCTGCTTAAAAAGGATGGCACCATGGAGGTGCTTAAAATTGATAATCCAATGGGTCCATTTCCCGGTTCAACGCCGCCACAGATTGAGGAATTTTATGAACATTGCCGGGCGGTGATTGCCGGCTATGACGAGGAAAAGCTGAGTAAAATAGCTGACAGTTATGCACAGCAATGTGGATTGCTTAAAAAATTGGGTTTCGATATGGTATCGATACATTTGTGCTACCGGGGACAGCTGCCAACGAAGTTCCTTTCGCCGGTAACAAACAATAGAGCGGACCAATATGGCGGCACTTTGGAAAACCGTGCCCGCTTCCCCCTGATGATTTTGGAACGGATTCGCGAGGCAGTGGGCTCTGACACCATTATCGAGTTGCTTTTTTCAGGAGAAGAAGAGGAAGGCGGCTATACCCGAGATGATGCGGTGGCTTTTCTTAAACTGGCGGAGCCCTACGCTGATATTGTACAGGTGCGGGCAGCCGAGGCCGATCCCAATCATCCCACCGGCTTTAACTTAGAAGAGACTCCTTTCTTAGATCTTGCAGCATATATCAAAGAGAGCGGATTAAAGATGTTGGTAGCCAGCGTTGGGGGATGGCAGAATCCCGAAACCGCTGAAAAAGCTTTAGCAGAAGGGAAAATTGATATTGTTTCTATGGCCAGGGCATGGATATCCAATCCCAATTATGGAAATTTGGTTTATGAAGGACGTGGGGAGGATATTGTGCCATGTTTAAGATGTAACAAATGTCACGGTCAGAAATTAGATGGCCCATTTATCAGCGTATGTTCAGTTAACCCGCTGATTGGAATAGAACATCGTCTCACCCATCTGCTGACACCCCCTGATACCGCAAAGAAGGTGGCAGTTATTGGTGGCGGACCTGCCGGCATGAAGGTGGCGATTGAATTACATGACAGAGGCCATAAGGTGACTTTGTATGAGGCAGCGGATGCTTTGGGTGGTATGATTAAGCACGCTGATTGCGTTGATTTTAAGTGGCCGCTGCGGGACTTTAAGGCATACCTTATCCGACAAGTGAAAAAAAGAGATATTGATGTGCAGTTAAATACCACGGCCACACCAAAACTGCTTGATAATCAGGACTATGATGCCGTGGTTGCCGCATTGGGTGCAGTTCCTGTCCTGCCGCCAATACCGGGTGCCAACAGGGAAAATATCGTCTTTGCTGTTGATGCGTTAATGAACCCGGATAGTCTGGGTTCGCGGGTCGTAGTGATTGGCGGCGGCGAAGTAGGCGTGGAAACAGGGATGGCTCTTGCCGGAAAAGGCCGGGAGGTTACTGTACTGGAAATGCGCAATGAGCTGGCAGCCGATTCAGGTATGATACACTACCGTTCCATGTTTCAGGAGGCATGGGAGGCCCTGCCAAACTTCCATGGTATTGTGAATGCCCGTTGTACTGCAATCAAGGCCAAAGAGGTATGTTATGTAGATTCTGAGGGCAAAGAACAGGCGATTACTGCGGACAGTGTTGTTATCTCTGCTGGTGTAAAAGCAAAGCAAGAAGAAGCACTTGCCTTTTACGGTGTTGGCGAACATCTCTACCTTGCCGGAGACTGCAAAAAACCTGCGACTGTACAGCAGGCCATGCGTTCAGCATTTGCGGTGGCTTCGGAAATTTGATATAGATATGAAAGAGAAGGGACTGCCGCATTAGTGATTGAATAATGACTGGTGCGAACCCCCTTTTTATGGTCTGTATAATGGGGTAAACATTAAACGTATCCCGGAACAGCCTGCGGCACAGAGGAATGAGTGCCACCTATAAAATCCGAGTAACGGTTGAAAAGTCGACTAGTCAAATGAAGGATAGCTTTGGTATTGTGAAACGTAAGATACAGAACGAAAAAACGCTTCAATGCTGATCTGATACTCACAGATATCACATAGTTAATAATCGTCATGGTTGCGGATAAAATACACAAGCATCAATATATCAGAAGTCTAAAGCCGCGTATTGCTTGAGTTATCAATAAATTCCATTGCTTCTCCTTTGAAAAAATAAAAGTTATCCACAATTTAGTTGAAAATCATTTCGTAATTTCTTAGAATTATGTAAAAAAGTGGGTTGAGTAGACTTATCTCGTATATTAGGAAATTCCTCCTGTCGGAGAAATTTGTAAAAAAACAGCCCGCTAAAAGCGGGTATGAGAAACAGACGATGCCTTAGAAGATATAAAACCCTTCTTCAAATTTATCATCAAAATCATCATCCGCAGTCAGGAAGCAGAAAATGTCAAGCAAGTCAGAATCAGTCGTGTCTTTTACTAGTTTGGTAGTCACACTTTCCGGATGATTTTTGATATATTTTTGCCTGAGTTCCTCTAATTGTTTTGAATCCATTGTAGTGCCTCTGATAAAACGCTTTATAAGGCGGAACATCCGTCCAAATATAGAGTTTTTCTGGATTTTATTTTAGGGAACGTCTATTAACTATGAATAGTATAATCTCTTTTTGGTTTTTTCTTTCCACCATACGAAAAAAGACACTTTTTTCCTGTATAGTGGCAATATTTTATTCTGATTTGCTACTAAAATGTGCATAAAACCCACAAAAGGGCAGACTCTCCCTATGAAATTGTGGATAACTTCCTTTGACGTGACAGAAATGCAAATCTGCTTATGTTATACGCCAA
>Ga0153994_1000280_pt1 | contig 15201 bp, 14 predicted proteins | sample TSNC078MetaG_FD_104735 | JGI IMG/M metagenome (GOLD analysis project Ga0153994, IMG submission 104735) | Attine ant fungus gardens microbial communities from North Carolina, USA - TSNC078 MetaG | ecosystem: Host-associated > Fungi > Mycelium > Unclassified | place: USA: North Carolina, Lumber...
AGTTTCTATATTCTCTTTTTAATACCTTTATTCTTGATTCATCCCCACAAACTCTTTAGCATGCAATTGGGACCTGGTACCACATCTTTAGCTCGTGCTAGGCTAATAGTCTCTTTCACCCCCTTCAGCAAAGCAATAAGAGTTGGCAACTACAACTTTAGCAAACGTTGTCACTTGTGATGAAGAAGAAAGTTCTCTCTTAATTGTTAAGACTCTAGACCTCATAGTTGAATATGTGTTTCAACTTAAAGCCTATATCTAACACTTGATATCTTCATGCTCCTTGTCAGAGGATCCAGTTAAGGTTTTCAGTGAAGTTATATCGGAGGAGAGATGTCAACAAGACTTTGAGTAGTACCCTTGAGATTGTCCTAAGACAAGTAAGAGTACCAATTCCTTAGAGTAGGATTTTACAAAGGGAATACAGAAAGAGAGAACTTGCTATTCTCTTCTCTTTCTGGTCTGTATTTATTCTAACTAGGTATTGTGACTACGTTACAATATGGTAACACTAGTTGTAACTATGAGTGACTAGTTAAGTAATAGTCCAGTGACAGAAGCAATGGAGGTAACAAGTTGAGTCAGTGTTTAATAATGGGTTAGTCCGATATTGTCCCATTTAGCACAAGTCCAAAAATAGAGGAAAGAGATAGTCTGAGATTTCTCCAAAGAGTCTTGTTCATTCTGTGAGTCTATTGTGTTTTTAGAGTCCTCAGACATTTAATGCATTTACTGTATAATAATGTTCTTGTCTAGTATTGCCAACATCCCGTCTACTAACCATTCATTATCAGACCATGGCTAATAATAATTGTAGTCCCACTCGATGTTCATAACATTAGATGCTTAGAAGTATAGAGGCATTTCCTAAAAGAAGCAACAGTTAAATTTGAGATTTGGACAGATCACAAGAATCTTGAATACTTCATAAAGGTGCAAAAATTAAATTGGAGACAAGCAAGATGGGCTTTATATTTATCTAGGTTTAGTTTGAGTAGAAGACTAAACTAGAAGATTGGAGTAGAAAGAGATAACAAAAATGAGACATTGGTAAAGCTTGAATGGCTAGAAGTAAAAAGAACAAAGATGGTGAAAATCATAGTGAAAGGAGTAGACCTGCTAGAAAGGTCAGGCAGTTAAGTGTAAAAGATGATGAGGTAATAAAAGCTATAAAAGAGATGAAGCAAGCAGAGGTGAAAATGTTAAGAGATGAGGAGTAGAAAGAAGTAGATAGTGTAATGTATAAGGAGAGAAAAGTATATGTGCCAAAAGATAATAAATTGAGAACAAAAATTATTAGGCTATATTACAATACATTAGTAGGAGGACATAAAGGACAGTAAAAGACAATAGAACTAGTTACCTGGAACTTTTGATAGCCAAGAGTAACTAAAGAAGTAAAGCAGTATGTGGAGAGGTGTGATGCCTGCCAATATAATAAAAATTGCATGGAGTAACCAGTGGGTAAGTTAATGCCCAATTCAATACCCAAGACACCTTGAACACACATATTAGCAGACTTTATCACAAAATTGCCTTTAGCTCAAGAATACAATTCTCTCTTAGTAGTAGTAGATCAGTTAACAAAAATAGTCCACTTCATACTAACTACAGAGAAAACACCAGTAAAAGGGCTAGCATAGTTGTTCAAAGATAATGTATAAAAGTTGCATAATCTACCTAAAAACATTATTTCAGATAGAGGGCCCTAATTAACCCTTAATAAGAGAGTAAAATGAAATGTTGGGGATTGAAAGTAAATTATCAATGGTATTCCACCCTTAGACAGATAGGCAAATGGAGAAGGTCAATCAGGAGTTAGAATAGTACTTAAGGATGTTTATCAATCATAGGCAAGAATAGTATCATAACTTGGCAAAATGGCTAAGTCATTATTTAATATTTCTTTTCTTTTTTTTCTTTTCTTTTAGATTATTACTAAGGTAGAGTATGGGAAAATATCATGTGATAGTCATAGAGTTACAAAATGTGTGACAGAGGTCACAGAATGGTCATGTCACACAGAGTCACAAATCACAGTTACAGCATATGACAAAGAAGTCAGTTAACGAGTAACATAAGGACTATGGGAGACAAAGTATATAGCCATGGTAGTAATTGTATATATAGTATAGCAAATCTAATAGGGACTCTTGTCACAGAAACCTAGTCGCACATTGGTTTGACTTGGAATAAGGTGTATTCTGTTGCAAACCAATGAGTAGATATAACTAATTACAAACTTATATACTAATAAAATATTCCAGAAGTTTCCACTAGATCACGGCATCAGCTTGATTCCCCAACAACTCTATCAAGTTCTCTTTATCAATTGCTGAACAAAGAGCAGTTAGCTTTATTCTGGCTTGGAGTTTAGCAACCTTACAGTATGGCCTAGAAAAGGGCAAACACATAGCCACCTATCTCCAAATCCTTGTTTTCTCTTCCCCTATTCTTTCTTTCTTTTTCTTTTTCTCTTTATTATAGTCTCTCATATCTAAGTAGATCCTTTATATCTATCATGGCCTGCCTACAAGCCCCATGTAATAAATTGTTGATTTAAAAAAAAGAAAAAAAGAGATCAATTAGAGAGAAATAAGAGAAATCTAGGCAAAGCAACATTCTCCAACCACCATCATCTCCTCCCTTGAGTCCATGGGGGGATCCCTATTCTACTGAACCTCTACCACTAATATCATCATGATTTCACCTTCCATCTTTATGTCTGCTTCATTTGTTTATTTATGTCTAACTCGTGATCATGTGTTGCATGCATTGTACTAGTTGAGGCTCTTGTTGGTGGAGCTTTTCTTGCTTTAGTTTCCTAGAGAGTGGCATCCAAAATGCAGATGGTAGTCCAAAAGGATTGTGCTGAGTTAACACCGCTGTCTAGGTGGTTTTGTAATCCCCTAATCAAAAACCCAATGGTAAAGCCCCAACACTCAAAACATGGGTGGGCTGTCTTTGCTTCACCTTTACCATTGCAGGAAGTCACATAGGTTGGGCTTTGACAAAGAATAGGGAACATGCCATTGATAGAATAAACTGATACAGGCCCTTCTCATAGAGCTTCAGCTCACTGAGAAGTCACCAGTACCTACCTGAAAAGGGGTCTGACTGGAGTACCTGTTTCAGTGTCCATTTACAAGTGTTATGTGCAAGGAGGGTTGGTCTAGTTGCAAGGTATGGGGGGCTAGGGAGAGGATTGAGACATTGGCAGGAGCATATTTTGGACACTGGTATCTGTCATTTAGTGTATAATTTCTCTACTTAGGCTACTGACTACAGTTGGGGTCTGGGAGGCACACTTACAACATGTGCTGGGGGTGTGTAGCTACCTTTTACATAGTGCCACGGTCTGCCTATGTGCTCCGTGTAATAAATTGATGATTTAAAAAAAAAAAAAAAAGGGAAATCTAGGTAATGGCTGATACCAGGACGTCAAAGATGTCAGAAAGGCTGTTAAAATATAGCTAATAATTGATCTAGTGAAACCATTTGTAATGTCAATGATCATCAAATAGTTCATCCCCTGATTTCAAGTCAGAAGGTCCAAGACAATACATCAAAGTTGCTTTTCTCTGGACTAATATTAGTCAAGTTATTAACATGAAGGATACAATGCTCACAGCAAGCGGATACAATCTTGAATATGATTTCTCTGTCGTCTAAGAGCCTCAAGACATGCTAATCTATTGGCTTTCTCACCACCCGTGATCGGAGAGTCCGCGATGAGGGTAAAGTCCACTCGAGGTTGTGCGGACTCTGGAAGATTTCCAATATCTAACTCGAAGAGAAGACTAGAGTCGGCATTAACATTAGTGTGTTGCGAAGGCATATCTGCCTGAGGCGTGGTGACCGCAGGAACCTGATCGCTGGTCGGAAACATCGAACAAGTTGTACGCTGGTTCACAGGTAGATCAGGATATTCGGAAAGCCGCGCATCATCGATCTGCTCTATCGCAGAATGTGTTTGTGAAAGGAATGAAAGCACTGAAGGTGAGAAAACATCTGCAATTGTGGTTAATATCCTTAGTCCTCAAATGCAACCATAACACATACAATTCTCGTCACTCAAAGGCTTAGAGAAAAGTGTAGAGCCGAAGAGAGACAGGTCCATCGATTGATCAATTGTATGGTTGCAGATGGCAGACTGGGGGGTTTCGAACGACAATTGGGAAGAATCTTCCACATGAAGGCCTGGGAAGCTTGACTGTGATATCGGAGATTCAGTGGTTGTATTATCTGTCATAACTAGTTCAACTAAAGATGTGGGCTAGGTGGAGGTTGAAGTCGCTGTCGTGATCGATATAGGAAGCATATTAGGCTGGGTTGTCGGCGAACCGACGTTCGCCGGAGAAGAAGGATGATTAGTCGAATCACAAGTTGGTCGCAGATCGCATAAATCGGAAGACTGTGGTGACGTTTTTACTTCAACTGTCCGCAAAGCATCCGGGGGGGATGGTATGGGAGATGGTATCCCGCCTCCAGAAGTGAGGACCGTAGTTTCAACCCTGCCTCGGATGAGAAGGGCAATAATCTTCAAGTAATTTGGCTCACCTAACACGTTTGGAGCTTCTCGAGGGAACAGAGCAACTCGAGAAAGCATCCTCAGATCTTGATCGTTTTCGTTTGACCTGTGAAACATTTTCCGAAACCCGACATGCAGTGGGTGATTCTACGCGCCGAAGAACTGGGGAGACACGCTCAGGTGACTGGCATGGAGAAGGATAAGACCAGACTGGCTGGGGCTGATGAGCCCTTTGTTCTGAGCGTCTGGGAACTACTTTGGATAGCATTCCGCTTTCAAAAAACTTCCCAGCATATAGGCCTTTAGCGGATACCTCCATTGCAGTAAGTTCATGCATGAGCTCTAGTGAGATATTTCCTTTCTCTCTGAAGAAAGATGTCGCCGCATCAACGAGAGGTTTTCGTCTATTCTGAAAATAGACCCGCTTCATTTTGGACCATCCCATGCGCTTGCGAATATCCGTGAACCATCCATCGATGTGTTTGACTGATGAGCCTGACGTTTGGGCGATGGATTCCTTTATCTGTCTTGAGGGATAGGGATTATGGAGATTGTCGAGCAACCATGCATATGCAGATTGAATGTAAGAGGGTAAGCGCGAGTCACCTGATCTAAAAATCATTATAAAAATCAGGATTGTCCAACGGCTCCCTTACCATTATCATTGGTCCCGTTCCCAAGTTCTACGCCGCCTGAAATGGGCGATCTCCCAAGCAACTGATCCAGGTCTCTGCCAAGTTCGTCCGACAAGTCCTGAGCTACTTTGTCGAATTCTTCAAATGCTTCAGCAATAGTGGTTATGCGCGTGGATACAATATAGGCAAGTTCAGCGACTTCCTGAGTGAGACACCCCGCTGACTGAGCACACTGTATGTCATGCTGAAGTGAGGTCCAAGAGAGAGAGAAAGAAGTCAAGGCGCTTTCATCGGCTTCGAGAGCCACCAAAAAATCATCTTCTGCAGTCAGCAGGCGGGAATGAAGGGAACTTGCATTTACAGTAGAAGGACACATGGATGTGGATGAGAGATGAGAGTCTGGATGTAGATGAGAGTATGAATATGGATGAGAGTCTGGATGTGGATGGGTCACTTTGTGAGCCATGCGGAGTTTGAAACTCATTTTCTCTTTTATGGTTCCAACTCCCACCACTCTGGAATATTTTCACTTGAATCATTCAGCTCATGTTATGCCTCTCGTCAAACGCACCATGATTCATCGCAATGATCATAACTGTGCCGATCCTGCACCAATAGCCCCCTCCCTTTCGGATATTAGACTCCCCTCACCCCCGTCAATAACATCTATCCTGAATTCCCGTGCAATGTCCAATCTTCAAACCACAAGATTGATCTTCACGTATGAACGGCATATATCCGAGTTGCGTGCTTGTACCGAGACACAGATTCGCAACATCATCTCTGTGCTTAGAGATGGGAAACACCCATCTCATGTTATCAGGGATAATGTTTCTCGTTGCATAGCAATCTATGAAAAACACTTGGACCACTGGTACCAACTGTTCATAGTGCAACTTGACAAAAGTGATATCATAGTTGAGCCAGCCAAGTTCGATCCTGTGCGTCCCCTCTTTTGTCTGATTTCTTATTGCTATATTCACATTTTTTAGACACACGTATCTCTTCTAAAGCATTTTTTCGATCATAATCCATATCCTTCAGCTGACAAAATCTCTAACCTTGCTCATAAAACGGGGAATTCCCCACGTCAAATATCCACCTGGGTGAAAATTACCTATTTAAGTAGTACCTGACTGCAGCTCAACTATTTGCATTCTCCTAGTTTCAAAACCGACGCCGTCGTCTGCGGACAAGAGGTCAAGATCTCAGGCGAGTTGACCCTCGTCTTTCGGTATCTGAATGTTCCGTTGAACCTTCGCCTCGTCCTGGAAAGCGGAGGCGGATCGCTCCATAATCTATTATCGACGCCGTCAATGAGCCTTTTAGTAAGTTTCTCATGCTTTCCATTGATGAGTGCTGCTGACCACACGTAGCTTTCGCACGCCCGTTGCGACTTTGTTGATTGCAAGATTTTGAATAGTAGGCATTTCTCTACACCGTCGGATTGCCAGAAGCATCCCAGAAGCAACCTTCTCGTTCAGCTCCTTTCTGTACTCATTGTGTTCTCAAACACAACCGGAGGATAGCGAACTTTCCAACAGTATTGATTTTGATCAATTCTGCTCCTCTAGTCTTCTGACATCTCCCTGCCATGACTAGACATCTCCCTACCACATCGATTGCGCTAGATCTAGAAGAGCAATCAATCACTGATCCTATGATCTATATATTGCTTATACTCAGTCTTCGGACATAGTCAGCATATTTATATTTGTGACCAGCACCACAAATGATCCTCTTGAGCATTGATTCTTTATACAGTTTCCAAAAGCAATAGGTCATGCAGCAAGGCAGTTGTACCAAGAGCATGCTCTCTTAAATTCTTGAATGTTATAGGTCTAGATTCTAGCAATATTTATGTAAAAAAATAGATCTTGGGGGCCTGTTGTTGTGTTACTCTCAACTTGCTTTGCTTAGCTCCAGTCATCTATGTACATTGTTTCAGATTTTTCTTGTTATATGATTTAAAACATACCTGAGCCATCTGTCAAGCCTTGATCCTCAGGTTGTTGGGCTAGACCTCAACCAATCAGGTTTTGTCTCCCTCTATGCTTGCCCACAAGTATTGAAGAGCTAGTATAATTAAGGAGTATGATTTACAAGGAGGAGGCTTAGGTAATAACAAAGCTAGAACTCTACTGACAACTTGGCTGGGTAGTCTAGGATAACGAGTCACAATGGTGTAGTTATTAGTAAGCTGGTGGTAAGCCAAAATCAGAGAAGCAATGCTGTTATGTCACAAGGTGTCACAACCCTGTGACACCATCTGACCTACTTATTACTCAAGTATATATTATTTTCTGACTTTGATAATCAAGCCAACAAGGGCTAAATGTAGTAGTTGAATATCTTATTCCTTTTTGTTATAAGAGCCCCAAAAAGGAAATAACTTCCCATGAACAGTTGATTCACAATCTCAAGATATATTGTTACAAACTTTATTCGGTCATATCTCCATCAATTCTTCAACGATTCTCACAGTCTCAAAAGCTACAGAAAGCCCTCAAAAAGACCTTTTGATCGACACCAGTCACATCTCGAGACAATCAATATTGGCCAAGATATTAAGCAGATCAACTAGTAACCACTATGTTACTATTTATTAAATCACTAATATCTTGGAAACCGCCATGATCAATGCTTCCGTTCTAGGCTCAGCAGAAGCCTTCTTTATAGCGCTCAGAATGAGCCTAGAACAACCTCAAGGTGATTAATATTAGTGGAGATATGAAGGCCTCAATATTTGTACATAGACTTTATTAATTACCCATAGATAGTCATCTGTCCTTTTCTTAGAACAAAGGACAGCCTCCATATAGTTAGGTTATCACTATTTCTAGCACAAAGGCACTACCATATATAGAACAATAGGTAGTAGCATGTGATGATCTGTCCTAGTGCACAAACCATCACAATTATGTATATAAGAACTCATAGTCTGAGGATTAGACCTTAGACTTAACAACATCTTTTGTCACTGTCTAAACTTTGTATTTTTGAACCTTTCAAGATTCTAAAGCACCAATCACAAATAAGTAAATGACCATTTGTGATACATATAATAGGATAAAACTATAAATAGCATGGGAAACTTAAGTAAACCACATCATGTGATTAGGTCAGGTGATTGTAGAACATTCTGGAAAAACATATGACTAAGAGACTTTTATGCACAGACTATGTAAAAGTAGTATAAGTAGTATATAGAATACAATAGGGAACTCTATCGAGTTCTTCTTGAACATCCACCTAGGGTAATTACTAAGAACTATCACAGTCCTTCGATAACACTTTTACTATCACCATTTCCTAGGGCAAGATGATCCCCAGGGTTGTACTCTACCCAACACCTCTCACTAATATTGTCATAACATCACCTATCTACTTTATTTCTCATTGTCCTTTGGGATAGCACATTTGTGCATTTATGCATTGGGGGTATGACTACCACAGCATGTTCCCTTTGTACCTTATAACAATAGTAAGTTTATTTATCTCAGACATCAACTAGCATATCGACAGCTCTACCTATAACAATAGTAAGTCTATTTGTCTTAGATGTTATCTTGTAAGTAATTGATTATCTTATCCTATAATAAAGTCTCAGACATCAACTAGCGTGTCAGTGGCTGAGGTACCTCCTATTTTGCCAGGGTTCTTATACCATCCTCTTTATATGCTTGGTAACCTAGTTACCAGCTCTATCTACTGCAGTTCAGTTATTGTCAAGTCTACAGTGGGTATAGTAGAAAATTGGTCATAAATGGTGGTGGATATAGACAGAGATTGGTAATAATTGGTGGAAGTAATTGAAGTTGGAGTAGTGGTACTGGGTGGTGATTGGTTGCCTTAGTATCCTGCCTTGGGCATTATCCCCTATATATTGGAGGAGGATTGACCCAAATATAATACACCTGCTCTTTGCTAAGGCTAGAAAAGGGCACTATCTGGGGACTGAACTAATGGCTGGAGAGAATTCACTCTTGAAAAGAATCCTATGAACACTCTGTCACTAAATGACATCCATATAGAAGAGCTCCCTATAGCTTACCACAAATACACATGTTCCTTTACAAAATCTGGGTATCACCTTTGGGAAGTATTTTAGGGCATAGTAGATACAAAGATAAACTGATTTGAGCTCTCTCTCAGGGTAGGATATCCCTGAGAGAATCACTAGTACCCTTGAAAAGAGGTTTGATAAGAGTACTTGTCTTAGTGTCTATTACCTAATCCCAATGGAATTGTTCTATGATGATCAAGTTCTATGACAGGGGCTAAAGGCTAGGGTAAGGCAGTAAATATTGTGAATGGAAGGGATGGGAAAGTCTTTAGGTAGATAAATGTTTTTAGAAGACAGATATTTGGCAGTAAAAAGTCTATTATTTAATGTAGTTTTCTCATTCTTTACTGCCTAGGCTACTAACTATATATTGGTACTTAAGAGATATGCTTACAACATATGCCATAAGGTCTGCTATTGTGTTCCTAATTGTCTCTTGCTCATTTGTATTTAGAGTAGTTGGTTTTATAATTAATGATTTTTTTTTAAAAAAAGGGAGGGCTAAATGCAGTTGTTAGTGACTCACTTAAGCATGCTTCTTTTACTCTTACTTCCATCATTGATGGTAATGCCCAAGTATAATATAGCAAATCCCAGTTTTCCAATCCTGCTATGAATCATGAGTACACCCATGAGAGACCTGCTAACACTACTGTCAATATACAGTGGGGTAGACCAATATCTTGCATCAGCATAGGAGAACCATGTAGCACCTCCTCATCCCCTATAGACTCCTCTCTGCCCTCCAAAATGGATTATGCTGAATGTGTTCAACTACAAAATAACATGGATGTTAAAGAAGACAACAAACCTATCCCTCTAGTCCAAAGTGGCCCAGTTAGAACAGCTAACCCTATCTTTCCAGCACCTTAACCCACATGTGATGATAGCATGGAGATACTAAACATTATCCTGACTGCCTAGTATAAAAACTTCACAGAACCCTCTCTCCTAGCCATTATTCTATATAGTGCCAATGTCCCAGCTGACCCTAACCTCTGGGATGGCAAATTCAAATCCATATTTCTCTTTAGCACCAACAAGTTTCTCCAAAGTGATGTTTGTAACATGGTCTGCTCTTTGTAGCAAATGGCTTTCTTCCTCAGACAACAAAACCTTGAGGACTGCAATGGTAATGACATCTCCCAACTTGCCTTGTTTGGGGATTCTGCTTGAACATTCATATTTACCATATTTGAATCTGGCTGGAATAGGCTTCTCACCTCAGGTAACATCTCCTTTTGAGGCATCATTTCATTACAGTTTGTAAGGACCATGAACACTTCCCCTAACACCAATCCAAGTAACCCTAACAGCCACCCAGTCAAAAGGGTCCCACCCCCTATCCTATCTTGTTCTTCCAAGGAACAACTCAAGAAGTCAAAAAACTATCAAACCAATTGCATAACCAAGGATACTAGCAGAACAAACTCCATGAAGTCTTTTGCACAGGTCACAGCATTGGCAGTCTGTCACAGAAAAGTGACTACTAAATAGTATTATGGAGGTATAACAAAATACCTGTTCAAATAAACTACATAAATAGCTGGACCCTTGTTAGCAAGTAGCCTTGCTAACGTTACCCTTTTTGTGTAGTAGTAAACCATACAGTATGTGACTACTGGTCCATAGCACAACTGTAACACAGTCAATATCTTCAAGATTAAGGAAGCTTTCCCTGTCCTCCCAGTGTCATGCTGGACAGCCATTTAGGCAAAACAAGTAACTATTTTCACTATAATAATGAGAATAACCAGCTCAAGAGAAGAGTTTGGCCTTCCAGAGATATTCCTTAGATGCCCAGTCATAGACTCAAGCACACCACTTGAGTAACAGGGTAATGGCTGTAACTACTGCTACAAATACCTCATAGATGCTTGCCCAGGCACCCTATATTAGATTTATAATGGATTTCTCTTCTAGAGTGCTCTTAAGGATAGAGGTGAACTTTAAAGATTAATCCTTACTAGAGTAATGTTGTAGCTCAGTGGCTAGCAGTACTATATTCAGAAGAGTTACTATTAGATCTGAGCTATTATCACTGATAGCTGATTATATCAAGATCAAGAGAGCCGAGTTGATGTGGAGTTGTATCACAACTATAGTAGGTATTAGTGACTGACTTAAGAGCCTAGACTAGAGCTTAGTTCAGGTAACTCTTTAGGGTTAAAAGAGAACTCAATAGAGTTCTCACTTTATTCTACTACACTACTTATACATCTGCATTATTTATCCTTATTTATTCTACAAGTTCCTACTAGTCCATTGTTCAGTTTCAGTCTATGTCATATCTTTTAGTTATGGTCAAGGCAACTTATGATAGTAAGAGAAAAGATAAGGAAGTTAGGAAGAGAGATAGAAGAGAGGATTGATGAAGATAACAGACTTGAGGACAAGATAACTCGAGATCACCATCTTCTTCTACTACCTAGCAAGAGGCTTGAGAGTCACTGATTGTATAGGAAAGAACCCCAGGAGTAGGACTAGAAGAGTGAGAAGTGGTCACCAAGTGCTTAGAAGAGGTACCACCTCATCAGGTTAGCCTTACTATATTTGGGAATTTGGAGATTTTCTTTGTTTCACTTTTTTTGTCTTATTGCTTTGTAATCTTAATAAATACTCTAGGGTATAGAAGAAAACTCAAGCATCATACCTCTATCATTATCTCTTTCTGTTGCTCTAGAGCTTAATAGCTATTTGAGTGACTAAGTCTCATTTTTCTGAGTGTTTCTCTTTACTTTCTAAAAACTACCAAAACCTCTCCCTTAAACAGAAATTCAAGCCCCAATAGACTTGGGCATTTACTTATGCTAGGAGTTAACTGCTCACTACATGTTTTTGAAGTAGGCTTCTAGTTGTATGGTCAGCTGAAAAAGAGTTTACACGATGGCACAGAAGTTCTAGGTAAATCTGCTATATTGATGGCAAGCCAAACTACTAGACTAGATAAGGGCAGTAGTGTTACTATTACAAATGGCCACTTACTAATTTGTGATTGGTTGGTTTGATATTCAAAAGGCTCAAAAAAGTGAAGTTTAGACAAGCAGCAAAGATGTTGTTAAGTCTGAGGTCTAATTCTCAGACTATGAGTTCTTATATATATAATTGTGATGGTCTGTGTACTAGTATAGATCATCACCTGATTACTACCTATTGTTCTACATATGGTAGTGTCTTTGTACTGGAAATAGTGATAACCTAACTATATGGAGGTTGTCCTTTGTTCTAAGAAAAGAACAGATGACTATCTATAGGTAATTAATAAAGTCTATGTACAAATATTGAGGCCTTCATATCTTCACTAATATTAATTGCCTTGAGGTTGTTCTAGGCTCATTCTGAGCATTATGAAGAAGGCTTCTACTGAGCCTAGAACCAAAGCATCAATTGTGGTGGTTTCCGAGATATTAGCGATTTAATAAATGGTAACATGGTGGTTACCAGTTGATCTGCTTAATATCTTGGCCATTATTGATTGCCTCAAGACATGACTAGTATTGATCGAAAGGTCTTCTTAAGGGCTTTAAGCTGGCCTTGAGACCGTGGAAATCATCAAAGAATTGGTAGAGATATGACCAAATGAAGTTTGTGATACAAAGCACAAACAGACAATCAATATTTTTGCTAAAGAAGAATATAAATGGGAAAATTATCAGAGCCATAATAATATATCCACCAGCCCAAGCCCTAAAGAGTCTAGAACAATAAAAGATAGCAATTACAGCAGTTGGACAAGAATACAAGTAGACTAATATCTGCTATGACTACAGGACAGGTTCAGGAATAACCTATGAAGGAATGGGCAAACTAATGGAAATAGGACGACAACAGAATAATAGACAAGGACACCATCACCAGGAAAACAGTTGAAGAAAAAGGAATACTCATCAAATCACTCCCAAAACCATTTGATGTATATAACTTAGATGGATCAAGAAATGGAGAAAAAACAATCAAAGAATTTGTACTCTTAGAAATCAACTCAAATGGACACATCAAACAAATTGATGCAGTGGTATCAGAAATCAAGGAAACAGATCTATTCCTAGGACATGACTAGCTAGTAGAACACAACCCAGAAGTAGACTAGAAAGAAGGAGTCATATGATTTACAAGATGCCCAGAACACTGCAAAATAGAATATGAATCCATATGATTCACCCCATGGTCAAGGAGACTATTACCAAAGGAAAAAGAAGAATCAAAGGGAGGAGACAAGGAACTTGACCTAACAAATCCTAAAGATTTTCCAAAATACATCTAACTGTTCATGCACTTATTCAATAAGAAGAAATTTGAAAAACTACCTGATCAACGAGAATGGGACCACAAAATCAATCTAATAGAAAAAGTACCAAAGGAACTCAATGCAAAGGCCTATCTAATAACACTCAAAGAAGAAGAAATACTTAGTCAATGGCTAGATGAACAACTAAAGGCAAGACTCATTGTAAAATCAAATTCAAGATATGTGGCACTATGTTTCTTCATACCAAAGAAAAATGGAACACTACAATTAGTACAAGATTATAGACAGTTAAATCAACACACAATCAAGAACAAAATGCCATTACCCCTGATCAATAAAGTAATCGATAAACTTAAAGATGCAAAATACTTCAACAAATTGAACTTAATCTGGGAATACAACAATGTATGGATAAAAGAAGGCAATAAATGGAAAGTGGCCTTTTTGACAAACAAAGAACTATTCAAACCAAAAGTGATGTACTTTGGACTATACAACTCACTAGGAACATTCTAACGAATGATGACAAGTATCTTCTGAGAACTACTACACGAAGGAACCCTTACAAACTACATGAATGACTTTGTGATCCTGGCAAAGACAGAAAAAGAACTAGAAGAATGCACAATTAGGTTCCTCAAAATAGCAAAGAAACATAACTTGTGTTTTAAACAGTCAAAATGCAATTTTAATACCACAGAAATACCCATACTGGGAGTATGTTATCACTAAGTCTTGATGACTCAAGGACCACTCGAGATGAGTGTTTAGGAAGAACTCAATAGAGTTCCTCGTTGAATTGACTACCTACTTATACTACTTTTACAAGTGGCTGTACCCTACTAGTTCACGATCACATGTCCTTCTAGAATAATCTACAGTTACATGACCTTGTTACATGATATGATTACTTAGTTTCCCACACTATTTATATCTTGTCTGCATTATATGACTTGATGTTTGCAATCAAGTATTTGAACACGTTGTTACACTGCAAATGAATTTTCTACAGAAGATAATATTTGATACGCTTTATACTAACGAATTCTTAATTAGAGTTCACTCTAGAGCCCTTTCTATACCCTCAGAACGTAATACCATATGATAAGGACATTAAGCAAGTGATAACTAAACTAGAGCTCATGTCGAGACCTTGGAAAGCAAGTAGGATAAGCTGGCATCAGATTTAGAAAGAAAGTCATAAAAGGACTACGCTCTAGATCTATCATAGGATGGAACCGACTTAGAAATACAGTGAATTGGGACTCTAGAACTAGTAGTGTTTGAATGACAGACTTAGATAAATAGACTCTGGTTACAATTAAGCATTGATAGCATCAGATCAATTATATTTAGATAAATGAGCACTAGGATGTGACTCGGAGATACTAAACATTGAGTGGGGTTTACTAACTACTTAATAGGTAACCAAGGAGGTCCTTCAAAGCAACACCAAAGAGAGTGATAGGAGATCAGGAAGAATATTCTAGAGAGAAGCGACGATGAAAACGCATCATCTTTGATAGGAAAGATTTGATGAAGAGGATGTGTCACCATAAGGACACGTCATCACTGGGGATTAGGATGGACTTAGCATGAGAAGAGGTCAAAGGAACATCAAAAGTAGTAATAGTTTCCTTTTTATATTTTATTCCTTGAGTTTCAGGGCTTTGTAATCATTTTAATATAGTATCCAGTGTGCAGTTGGATAGGAGAGGAA
>Ga0153994_1000281_pt1 | contig 15188 bp, 8 predicted proteins | sample TSNC078MetaG_FD_104735 | JGI IMG/M metagenome (GOLD analysis project Ga0153994, IMG submission 104735) | Attine ant fungus gardens microbial communities from North Carolina, USA - TSNC078 MetaG | ecosystem: Host-associated > Fungi > Mycelium > Unclassified | place: USA: North Carolina, Lumber...
CTACTCTCCTCCTATTCTGGACTTCCTATAAGTACTGAGTAGTTACAGTGTAATTTCTCAGTCTGTAAATTAACATCAATTAGTCCTAATCATATCTTATCCTCTCCAACTCCTCCACTTGACCGCTTAGGACCTCTGTCTTGATGACTTCCACTACTCCGAAATACGTAACCAACCTCATGACTGGAGACCAGGGCACAACACATAAGTTGAAGCCAAGGTCGTTCAACAAGTCGTTCTCCGCTCCGACGTCCTTGACAGTCCGCCGGAGCCTTCTTTCTGGTTTTGCGATCACTGTTAAGTACTACCTATTCTCCAAGATAGTTTAGTACATCATTCCGGAGTATAACTCTATTATTACTCCGTTCCTCCACACTCCGTCTGTCTGTCCTTGACACTACTTCAGAAATTCTCCTTTAGACAGCTCTCAAGTCTCTTGCTAGGCTGTAAAGAGAGGCAGCAGTCTCAAGCTATCTTGCTCTCGAACATGTTATTTTCATCAAACCTTTCTTCTATCTCTCTCCTTGACTTCCTTACTCTTCTTACTACATCTTCTACACTTTCTCACTTCTCCAGGTTCTAGTTTTCTTCTACTGTGATTGCAATATGACTTTACATCAACTCATCTCCCTTAAGCTTGCTATAATTAGCTATTAGTGATGACAGCTCAGATCTGATAGTAACTGGTCTAGATATAGCATAGCTAGTTGCTGAGATATAATGTCATTCTGCTAAAAGTTAGCCTTTGAAGTTTCTCTCCATTCTTGAGAGCACTTTAGAAGGGAGTTCTGTTATAAATCCGATATAGGGGCACCTGGGCAAGCATCTATGAGGTCTCTGTGGTGGTGGTCATAGCCACTACTTTGCTACTTAAGTGGTGTGCTTGAGTCCATGACTGGGTATCTAGAAAACATCTCTAGGGGGCCAAACTCATCTCTCAAGCCAGTTGTTATCATTATGAGAATGGAAAATAGTCACTTATTTTGCCTAAATGGCTGTCTGGCATTGTTATGCTGCCAGCAAATTTGCAGTAGAAAGTAGCATTTAATACATATTATACCAACAAATTCCTAATTATAATTTACTCTAAAACCCATTATTAGTTCTTGGAACGTACCAAAGTGTTATGTAAAATAGTGAGCAAGTAAAACTAGACCTAGAGCTCATGCAAATACCTCAGGAGGCAAGTAAGATGAGCTGGCATCAGGTTATAAACAGAGTTATTGGATGAGAACATTCTAGATCCACTTTGTATAGGATATACCTTGATAGAGATGGGGCCCTTGTCCTCTAGAACTAGTAGTATACCAGTGACAGACTTAGACTATTGATTGTAAATAAGTATTGATGGTATCAGATCAGTTATATTTAGATAAATGATACCTAGGATGTGACTTAGAGATTTGGGACTGTGGTTGGAGCTTACTAACACTTGACAGGTAACTAAGGAGTTCAAAATCATAAGGCAATAACAGAGAGAAGACCAATGAAGAATGAAGAAGATTCTAAAAGGAAATAGCGATAGGAACATATCATTGATGGAAAAGAGACAGAAGAGGGACACATAATCAGTAGGATTTTAGGAGTACTTAGGACAAGAAAGAGTCAAGAGAATCCTAAAAGTAGTAATAGTTTCCTTTTTATATTTTATTCCTTGAGTTTTAGGACTTTGTAATAATTTTAATATAGTATCTGGGACAGAATGAGAAAAAAGAGAGAACCTCTTAGCACTTACCTCTATCATTACTGTCTCTGAAATTATGAAATGTAAGACTTTTGAGTGTAAGAGTTCAAAGTCAGTAGGATGTCTTGAGAAAAACACAGAATATACTCAGAACTCTATCATAAACTTTATTTGGCCATATTTCCATCAATTCTTTGATGATTCTCACAGTCTCAATGGCCACAGAAAGCCCTCAAAAAGACCTTTTGATTGATGCCAGTCATGTCTCGAGGCAATCAATATTGGCTGAGATATCAGGCAGATCAACTGGTAACCACCATAGTACTGTTTATTAAATCACTAATATCTTGAAAACTGCCATGATTGATGCTTCGGTTCTAGGCTCATCAAAAGCCCTCTTCATACTGCTTAGAATGAGCCTAGAATGACCTCAAGACAATTGTTATCAGTGGAGATATGAAGGCCTCAATGTTTGTACATAGACTTTATTAATTACCCATAGATAGTCATCTGTCCTTTTCTTAGAACAAAGGACAGCCTCCATAAGGTTAAGTTATCACTATTTACAGCACAAAGGCACTACCATATATAGAACAATAGGTAGTAGCATGTAATGATCTGTCCTTGTACACAGACCATCACAATTCTGGATTTAAGAACTCATAGTCTAAGGATTAGACTTCAGACTTAACAACATCTTTTGTCATTGTCTAAACCTTGCTTTTGAACTCTTTTGAAGAATACTCTCTCAAATCACAAATCAAGTAAGTGACTATTTATAATAAACTCGATCTAGAGAGGAATAGCAGATACAACTTAGATAGGCTTCAGAGAGAACAGCAGACTGGGAAAGCTTGGCTAGATGCACACTTGGATTGTATCACACCTGTAAGGTTTGGTGTTGGAGGTGCAGACAAGAGAGCAACTGAGTGTGGAGAGTCCATGAGTGATTAACTAACTGTATTTTTCAGAGGAGCTTTTGTCACAGTATGTAAAGGTTGGCATCTTAGAGAGGCTATGTGACAATAATCTAGGGAGATCTTACCTTCATTTCATAACAACCAACCTATATTTTACTAGAGCTGCATATAATTTCTATTTTCTAATTATTTATAACCTTTATCTTTGATTATCTCTCCTCTATCAATAGAGAGTGCCACATCAGTCATGACAACCTGAAAGGTTGCCTGATCGCTACATCATTTCTCTCTCCATTTACTCTTATGTCTATTTAGATACCTCTCACCTGTGGAAGTACTCATTTTCTATATCTTAAAATCCCTTTACTATGTAAGACCACCTCATTCGTACATCTTGCAGTGATATCTGAGGTAGGTACAACTAAACCTTGGTTCTGCCAACTCATACTTATTTGTATGTAGTTTACATTGACTTACTATAGGTTATGAGCCTAGCACTCTAAGATTTTTAACCAATAAACATCTAGACCACATACATTACCAACTTAACATGTCTTCTACTAGAGGAAGCTCATCACCCATCTTCTTAGACAATGAGAAATTCAATGGGACAAACTAGATAACCTAAAGAGAGGACCTTACTATCACTATGCGAATGAGAGGAGCCTATGGTTATCTAATTGGCACGATCAAACGACCTGTTTCCATTACCACAACTTTCACCACGTTTACTATTACTGACACCAAATCCACTTTACCTCAAACTGCAACATCTGCCCCTGTAGCAACTATATCAGCCCTGAATAAAATTAAAACTAAATAGCAATCACTTACCCCATTGGAAGAAGAATGGGACTCTCGTGATAATTGGGTTAGAGGACTTCTGTTATACAATACGAAAAACCCATAGGCCTTGGAATAAAGACTAGGGGAACTGCAGCAGATGTATGGACATCTTAGTCAAAAGATATGAGGTAGCCACCAAAATGACTAGGTTAGCTGCTAAATAGGATCTGAAAAACTCCAAGTATTCTGATGGTGAAAACTTTCCTACCTTTATCACTGTCATGAGAAACAAATGGACTAAAGCCAACTCACTGGAATTATTGATTGACAATGATGACTTCAAATCTATCTTGTTAACTTTACTACTCTCCTCATAGACACCTATTGTTGCTATTTGTCTCAAAGATGGTACTTCAACTGAAACCATCTCCTTACTCAAAACATAGTTGCTCCATGTTAGGACATAGTCACTTAGAGGCAGCTAATCCTAATGCTAGGTAAGAGTCCCGGAAGCAAAGATAATATTTGAGTGAAGCTAAATTTAACTACACAAGCAGTCTTATATACTAAAACCAATGGTCTGTGTGCCATAGTCACATGAGCACTAACTATTAATACCACTGTTCTATTTATAGATCAACAAGCACATCAAGGCGGACTTAAGAGAGAAGGCAAGGAGAGTATAGAAGAGCATCTTACGAATTCTTAGAATAGTCTCTTAGGTGGGAGCCTTACTCATGATCTAGGCTGTTTCCTAGGATATTCCCTTACACTCTACTTCAGTCAGAATAAATCCTCCAACCTGGTCACTGCACTTCAAGTCTCCAGACTTCCTCAAAGGAATCAAGATCAACTCCTGTGTGTAAACCCCAACTGCAACTGCTGAGGCCATACAATCAAAACATGCTACTGGCCAGGTGGTGGAAAGGAGGGGCAATTCCCTCCTGGATTTGGAAAACGTGGTGGTACCAGAAGAACTGTGTTAAATACTCATAGGGGAGGTTTTTGTCCACAAGTATTATCTGCAAATATAGTGACTGCCCCTATTGATAATGAAGAACCAGTCTTTGCATGTGTAACCTCTATTGGCCATAATCATAAGGTACTGACCTCCCTACCCCCTCATACCACTCATCTTTCTAACAACACTCTGATTCCTAGTGACAATAATACAACAGATCGTGCACATGGATTGTCAGGAGTGTATGTAGGGAGGAGGTAGACTAGAGAAGACATTATCATCTAGCATACAGATACAGACTATCCATTAGACAAACTTACCTTAATTAACTCAGGTGCCAGTAACCACTGTTTTGTGGATAAGTCTTTCTTCACAACATATAAGACACTGAAACAACCATCAGTTGGATTATCGGCCAACAAAGGAGCAACATTTTCTATTATAGAAAAGGGGAACATTGAAATAATAACTGATATAAAAAGTATAAGAAGGAAAGTGAAATTTGAAAACATGTTACACACCCCAGAGATGAGATCCAACCTGATTTTTCTTTTGAGACTTGAAGATAAGAGAGCACATTTTGAGATTGGCAGGGGTAAAGTCCTAGTTAAATCATCAGAAGAAAAAGACATCATGACAGGAGCATGTTTTGGCCAGTTATATGCAGTCAGTGTACATAATCCCAACACGACTGTATTTGTAGTACATTTGAAGCACAAAGCAGTCAACTTTGATACCTAGCATCGATGTCTTGTGCATGCTAATGCAGATACTATCCAGATGATGTTTTCAAAGGGGCTCATTGATAGGTTGAACATTCAGGGAAATCTTGAGATTAGTAGCCTATGCAAGGACTATATCTTTGACAAACATACAGTCCATCCTTACAATGACAACGGCGTCAGAGAGAGGGACTTACTCGAAAGAATACACATAGATATATGGGGTCCAGCTCCAGTGCAGTCATCAGAAGGAGCATTATACTTTATGCTGATCATGGATAGATATTCTTCATATTGTCAAGTTACGTTCCCAAGCTCAAAGTCTGCAGAGGCTACTCTGAAAGTATTCAGAAATTACCATGTAGAGACCAAATACCACACAGGGAGAAAACTGCAAAACATGCATCTAGACATAAGGAAAGAATGGTTAAACAGTGTATGAGAAATGTATGCAAAGGCACATGGAATCAAACTCAATTTTACAACACCATATGCACACCAACAAAATGGTGTGGCAGAAAAAAGCATATATCTTCTTCTCAATGGAGCATGATCAGTTCTGGCAGAATCAGATCTACCAATCAAATATTGGGCAGATGCAGTAAACACAGTAACTGATGTTCAAAATTTCATTCTGTTGATGGGGATCAAAGGGGATTGATCACAGACAAAGATGAAAACAAATGAGAATTTAAAAAGTCTCTGAGATGTCTCACAATTGTGCGCTAACAAGTAGGCACTGGGGAGATGATCAAATATAAAAAGAGAGCTTAAAGATAATGGGGGATAGGAGGGGAGACTTGAATAGCCGAAAGAAATAATAATAAAGTATTTATGAATCCACTTGAGGTAGGTCTCACCATAATAGGATCTCTAAGACATGCTGTTACACTGCAAATGAATTTTCCACAGAAGATAATATTTGATATGCTTTATACTAATGAATTCTTAATTAGAGTTTACTCTAGAACCCTTTCTATATCCTCAGAACATACTACCATATAATAAAGACATTGAGCAAGGGAGAACCAAACCAGAGCTCATGTTGATACCTTGGGAAGCAAGCAGGATGAGCTGGCATCAGGTTTAGGAAGAAAGTCATAGAAAAACTACGCTCTAGATCCATTATGGAATGGAACCAACTTAGAGATATGGTGGACTGGGACTCTAGAACCAGTAGTGTTTGGATGACGGACTTAGATAAATAGACTCTGGTTGCAATTAAGTATTGATGGCATTAGATCAATTATATTTAGATAAATGAGCCCTAGGACGTGACTCAGAGATACTAGACATTGAGTGGGGTTTACTAACTACTTAATAGGTAACCAAGAAGGGTCTTCTTACAAAGCAATATCAAAGGGAGTGATGGGAGATCAAGAAGAATATTCTAGAGAGAAGTGACAATGAAGATGCATTATCTTTGATGAAAAAGATTTGATGAGGAGAACGCATTACTATAAGGACACGTTATCACTGGGAATTGGGGTGGACTTAGCATGAGAAGAGCTTGAAGGAACATCAAAAGTAGTAATAGTTTCCTTTTTATATTTTATTTCTTGAGTTTTAGGGCTTTGTAATCATTTTAATATAGTATCTAGTGTGCAGTTGGAAGGGAAGAGAAACCTCTTGACTCCTACCTCCATCTACACTGCCTCTGGAATTGTAAATGTGAATCTATTAAGAGTAAGAAGACTAGGACTAGTAGGGTATCTTGAGAAGAACACAGAATATACCCAGAACTCGATCTAGGGAGAAGATGCAGATGCAACTTGGACAGGCTTTGGAGAGGACAGCAGGCTGAGAAAGCTTGGCTAGGTGCACACTTGGATTGCATCACACCCGTAAGGTTCAGTGTTGGGGGTGTAGACAAGGGGACAGCTGAGTGTGGAGGGTCCATGAGTGATCAACTAACTGTATTTTCCAGAGGAGCTTTTATCACAGTATGTAAAGGTTGACACCTTAGAGAGGCTATGCGACAACGATCTAGAGAGATCTTACAATCCTTTCACAACCACCAATGTATATTTTATTAGAACTGCATATAATCCTTATTTTCTAATTGTTTATAAACTGTCACAAACTTCATTCGGCCATATCTCCATCAATTCTTCAACAATTCTCATGGTCTCAACGGCTACGGAAAGCCCTTGAAAAGACCTTTTGATCAATACCAGTCATGTCTCGAGGCAATCAATAATGGCCGAGATATTAGGCAGATCAACTGGTAACCACCATGGTACCATTTATTAAATCGCCAATATCTCGGAAACCACCATGATCTAAGCTTTGCTTTTAGGCATCAGAGAAGCTCTTTTCATACTGCTCAGAATAAGCCTAAAATGGCGCCAAGGCAATTAATATTAGTGGAGATATGAAGGCCTCAATGTTTGCACATGGACTTCATTAATTACCTATAGATAGTCATCTGTCCTTTTTTTAGAACAAAGGACAGCCTCCATATGATTAAGTTATCACTATTTTAAGTACAAAGGTACTATCATATGTAGAACAATAGGTAGTAGCATGTGATAATCTGTCCTAGTGCACAGACCATCACTTTTCTGTATATAAGGATTCATAGTCTGAGGATTAGACCTCAGACTTAATAACATCTCTTGTCGCTTGTCTAACTCTGCCCATAAGCACTTTTGAATCTATATTTCAACCAATCACAAAACAAGTAAGTGACCTTTTGTGATATAAACCTTCATCTTTGATTATCTCCCCTCAGACCTTTAGCACGCAATTGGGAGCTGGCACAGTATGGTTTTGTTTGTCCCAGTGTGCAATTCCCTTTTGCACCCTTTTAATGTGTTTGTCTCGCACTATGACACTACTGCCCTTACCTAGTTTAACAGTCTGGCTTGCCGTCGATACAGCAAAACTACCTAGAACTCCTGTGCTGTCATGTAGGCTCTTCTTCGGCTGACCATACAACTGGAAGCCAACTCCAATGACACGTAGTGAGCTATTAACTCCTAGTGCAAGCAAATGCCCAAGTCCGTTGGGGCTCAAATTTCCGTTAAGGGAAAGGTTTGGTGGGTTTTAGAAAGTAAAAGAGAACACTTAAAAACTTAGAAATTTAGTCACTCAAGAATAGCCGTTAAGCTCTAGAGCAACAGAGAGGGATGATGATGGGGGTATGATGCTTGATCGCAATAATGAGACAGCGCCCCTTCTGAATACTGGCTAACTGCTTCCCACTCTTCTAGTCCTACTCCAGTAACCTTCCCTCATACGATGCTCAAGCCTCTTGCCAGGCCATAGATAGAGACGGCAATCTCAAGTCGTCTTGTTCTCAAGTATGTTACCTTCATCTAGCCTTTCTGCTGCCTCTCTCCTTAGCTTCCCTGTTCTTTTCTTTATCTCTTCTATGTCTTCTCACTCCTCCGGATTCCAATTTCCTTCCACTGCTGTTGTGATGTGACTCTGTGGTAGCTCAACTATCTTGATCTTGCTATAATTAGCCATTAGTAATGATGGCTTGGATCTGATTATAACTCTTCTATAAATAACGCTGCTGGCTACTGAGGTATGATGTCGCTCAGGTCATGTTAACCCGTCTAAGTTCGCTTTTGTCCTCGAGAACACTTCTAGAAGGGAAATCTGTTGGAAATCCAATACAAGGTGCCTGGGCAAGCATCTATGAGATGTATGTAGTGGTGGTCACACCCACTACTCTGCTACTCAAGCTAGGTGCTCGAGCCCATGACTGGGCATCTAGAGAACATCTTTAGAGAGACCAAGCTCTTCTCTCAAGCTGGTTATTCTGGTTATTTGGGTGCAAATTGTCACTTATTTTGCCTAAATGTTTGTACGGCGTGATACTGTCAATGAGGCACCCAGGATCAATACCAGCTGAGCTTTGGTATAGCTGTAGGCAGGATATCTCTTACCTCTGGACTTTTGGTACAATAGCTTATACACATATTCCCCTGGACTTAGGATTATCTAAACTGAGCCCAAGATTGACACAAGTTACCTTAATTGGCTATTTTGGACATGGAAGTTACAAATTGCTTAATAGGATGACTGGAGCTATTTTCAGATCTAGAGATGTAATATTCAAAGAAGGAATGACTCACTTGGCCAAACAACACCCACAGTATTTTCGGAAAAAGACAATCCCTTCTGTAAGGGTGACTAGGGCACAAGACTCCAGAAGAATCCTCAGTTAATATTACAGTTTGTAGTTATGATACAACTCACCTCCAGGAGAATCCTCAAAGATTAGGATGAGGCTCCTGAAAGGATCTTCTATATTATATATTAAGTTTACATTCCTTGTGTCAGGGTCAGTGTGATCAGAGCTATACTAGTGTGTTTAAGTATTACTTTAGTAATACTTGAACAGGCTTAGATCGCTCCAGAGCATTGTTATGCAGTTCTGGGGTAGAAATAGAGCTATCCCCTTATACCTTCCTATTGAAGCCAGATCAAATGTCAAAGAACACAACCAAATCTTTGTCCAAACATATAGAAAATCAACCTCTCTAACTGGAAATAGCCCCAAGACCAATGATAATACAAGATTTACACTATGATAATGTCCCATTATCAGGAGAGAAACTGACTCAAGCACAAATATAAGGCAAAGTGCCAAACATGGATGAAGAACTGCCTATTGCAATTCAAAGGAGAAAACGAGATCCAAAACCATCTAATCAGTTGAAAGAATCTCTTGAATACCTAAGTTGACCAGTTTCTAATACTGCTAATACTAATTTGGATACATGAACTCCAAAGACATACAAAGATGCTATAAAGAGGCCCAATTTGTGGTGGGAGCCAATAGAACATGAGTTAGAAATGTTGAAGGAGAAAGAAGTGTTTGAAGTGGTACCAAGACCCTAAGGGAAGAATGTAATTGGGTTGAAGTTGGTATATGCAGTAAAGTGGAAGGAAGATGGAGTGGTAGAAAGGAGAAAGGCAAGAACAGTGGTGAAGAGCTTTACACAGGTGATTGGTGAAGACTATAATGAGACTTATGCTTCAGTAGTACATCTGGAGTCTGTTTGCTTGGTATGTGCAATAGCAGCCTCCCAAGGCTTAAGATTATGGCAAGTCAATTTTGTTTCAGCCTTTCTCAACAGTGACAATGCCTATGAGATGTATATGGAGCAACCAAAAGGATTTGAGGAAGGAAGAGCTGACTTCATATGGAAACTGCACAAAACGCTTTATAGGACTATGCAAGGTGTCCATGACTGGGCAGAGAACCTCAATAAAATGTTTGAAGGGCATGGCTACTATAGGTTATCTGTAAGGGGACAGCTCTATTTTTACCCTGGAACTGCATAATAATGCTCTGGAGCAACCTAAGCCTATTCAAGTATTACTAAAGTAATACTTAAACACACTAGTATAGCTCTGATCACACTGATCCTGACACAAGGAATGTAAACCTAGTATATAATGTAGAATATCCCTTTAGGAGCCTCATCCTAATCTCTGAGGATTCTCCTGGAGGTGAGTTGTATCATAACTACAAACTGTAATATTAACTGAGGATTCTTCTGGAGTCTGGTGCCCTAGTTGCCCTTACATCATCTGCTGATCCCCAAATCTGTTCAAAAGTTATAGATGATAAACTCATCATAACGTCGACTTGGACAAATGATATCTTAGGTGCCTCATTTACTTTAGAAGGAGAGTTATCAGTGAAAGCACAACTTAGTAGCAGCTATGAGATCAAGAACCTCAGGGAAGCAAAACTAATATTAGGGATATGAATCACTAGGAATAATTCAGGAGATATCACATTGTCCCAACAAGCATACTGCAAATGAATGATTGAGTGCTTCAACATGAGAAGGTGCACACTTGCATCTACTCTACTTCCTCCTGGGCTTATTCTTGAAAATGACGATTGCCCAACAAATGCCCAAAACATAGATGAAATGAAGAACATACCATATCATAAGGCACTTAGCTTGTTTATGTGGCTCCAAGTAGCCACTAGACCAGACCTATCATTCACAGTTAACATCTTATCTAGGTTTGCTCATAACCCTGGGTATCAGACTAGCTAACTGCAAAGCCGGAATTAAGCCAACTGCTCCTTTATCAGCGTTTGACAAGGAAAACTCAATAGAGTTCTTGTTAGATTCTCTATATTACTTGTATAACTACTACATGTGCACTTCTTTCCCACACCTATCATATGACATCATGTGATGTGACACTGTGACTTTGTGATACTTGTGATGTGACACTTTCCCATACTTCTTTCTGTATAGTAAGTCCAAGATAAAAGAAAAGAAATATAAATAATAACTTAGCCATTTTGCTAAGTCATAACACTAGGAAGCCTCACTGGAATGTACTCAAGCATACACTAGCTTACATTAAAGCTATAACTCACTATAAGGTCATATTTAAAGCAGGAGGTAACCTAGACCCCATTGGCTATGTTAATTCTGATTTTGTGGGCTATAAAGAGTCAAGGTGATCAACAGAAGGCAATATCTTCATTGTTATAAGAAGACTAGTCTCTTGGGAGAGTAAATGCCAGAAAACAGTGGCACTATCAACAGTTGAGGTAGAATATATGGCTTTTACTAGAGCTATGTCCCAAGCTATATAGCTGAGTAAATTCTTTGATGAAGTAGGCCTTCAAATCAACAGACCAATACTCATCTATGGCGACAATGCAGGATCAATTGCAAATACCATTAATGACAAGAATCATCACAGAACCAAGCACATAGATGTCAAGTACCATTTCATTAAAGAGCACACTAAATTGGGACAAGTAAAATTCAAGTACACACCATCTACTGAAAATATTGCTAACCTTTTCACAAAACTCTTACCATGAGACACAGTATGAAAACTCATAGCCCGACTTAACCTGACCCATAATGCACCACTCCAGGGAGAGTATTGATAGGGAGTGCCACATCAGTCATAACAACCTGAAAGGTTGCCTGATCGCTACATCATTTCTCTCTTCATTTACTCTTATGCCTATTTAGATACCTCTCACCTGTGGAAGTACTTATTTTCTATATAAGACCACCTCATTCGTACACCTTGCAGTGATATCTGAGATGGGTACAACTAAACCTTGGTCCTGCCAACTCATACTTATTTGTATGTAGTTTACATTGACTTACTATAGGTAAATGAATAGAATTCGTCTATCTTGCAGTAACGTCTGAGTTTACATTGACTTACTATACCCTCAAACCTTTAGCATGCAATTGGGAACTGGTACTGCATCTTATTGTTTGTCCCAGTATGCAATTCCCTTTTGCACCCTTTCAGCATGACAGCATTAGCTGTCTTCTCTTACATCCTCCTCAAAGCAGAATATGTGAAACTTGATCTTTGTAGTATTAAAATTGTTCAATATCTAAAGCCAAGCTTACTTATGATAATCTCTTCATTTCATATCAACAGTTCATTTTGCTGTATTTATCATACAAAAGCATTGTCAACCTCAAACTTTACTTCTTGTTGAAATGTATTTTGCAATTGAAGTTGCAAGGACAGCAGTCTATAAAATTTCTAAGAGATCACATAACTAAATCTTCTCTACTTCATTAACCTGTACTATATATTCTTTTGGATCCATGCAAATTACTCTTTTAATTCTTTCTTCTGACCATCCTTCAACATCCACCTCGAAATTACAGTCATATATCTCAGGGTATTTGAATCAACTATTTCCTTCTAACCAAATTCTAATTCCAGAGTCTATCTTCCCAGATTCAATGGCCAGCACTAATTTCACTATAACCTCTAATCCACCCATACCATTTGTCACAATGGTGACACCATGATGTGCACTGTGTGTGTGCATGGCTTAGTCACCTGACTATCAGCCACCCTGGAATCTTCCAAATTATTTAATAATCCCATTTATTGTAATTTACCTTAGTTTCGTTCTCCCTTGGGAAAACTCCACTCTGCTTGTTACTCTTACTTCTTTCTCTTAAATATAATCCTACTGAAATCCAAAAGGGGCAAGTGTAGAGGTGGGCACAACTTGTCATTGAGATCAAGCCCCCCTAAAGCAAATTTCTCTCCTAGAGTCATTCCTGACACCATTTGAGATAAATGCTTATAAGCATATGAATGTTGGGGTGGGTCATCAGCAGTGAGCTGGCCAAAAAGATGAATGGATAAAAAGGAAAATGATGATTGGGATCTGATAGAATATCATATTCCATATCTCTAATTACCCCAGCTAGCAAAGATGCGAATTGAGAAGGCAGAGGATTGAGTACAGCTGCAGACCGAGTCAACATGATGTACTTTGCACTTAGATTAATAAACAAACTTAGCTTTTTCGATTTTGGGACTAGTGGATGACTTCTACAAAGAGCCTATCAGGCTAACTAGTGGAAAAACCAGTGGAGATAGACATGCAAATGTGTTGACCATTTGAGTGGGTAGCATTTTTTGAGTCACACATTGTCCAGAGCTTTGCTGTGGTGTCAAGGATAGAGCAGACAAAGGACAGAGGAGTAGAGTAAATAGAAGTATACTCCAGAATAATGTACTGCACTACTTTGGAGGATAAATAGTACTTAGCAATAATGGAGAAATCAAAATGATGGCTCTAGCAGACAGAATAAGATGTCAGAGCAGAGTATGACTTTGATGAATGACCTTGGCTTCGACTTATGTGTTGTGTCCCAGTCTCCAGTCCTGAGGTTGGTCGCTTATTTCAGAGTGGAGGGAAGTTGTCAGAATAGAGGTCCTAAGGAAGTAGAATAGAAACCAGAGTGAACAAGGATAGGATTAGGACCAGATGACATTAATTTACAAACTGAGGAAATACACTGTAACTACTCAGTACTTATAGGAAGTCTGGAATAGGAGAGGAGTAGTCTACTATGCTACTCTACTATTTATAATTTCAGGAGAATTATTAGGAGAAATAAATTATGTAATTGTCATTGGGTAACAATGAAAGAGACCACACGACTGCAAAGTGACCACATCTGAATTCATCCAGAATAACAACCAAGATAACTGGAAGACATTGATGTCTCGAATTTCATATCTAAGTCCCATGAATCAGAGTTAGGATCAGCATAGGAGAACAGCTGTGTCATGCATTCCCTCTCCGCGTCTTGGTTTGCTTGTTGCGGAATACAAACGCTGAATCCAAAAAAAAAAAGCCATGTCACGCCTCTCTTGTCTAATTGTCCAACATGATTTGATCTGCCTAGGCTACCACACTGCTTGAATCTAACTGAACTGAACCCAATCAGCTCAAGAGTGTTTCATAACTCGGAACTGTTGAGTTACACTTCAGATAAGCCCAATCGGTGCATCGAGTGCACATGCATACACAATACTATACTCTCCTTCAACAATATGACATTGACCAATTCATGACGAATATTAGGCAATCACCGGGTCATCTCGCTAACAAGGTCACTAAATATCTTTTTATCTTCCATGAGAAGAGCTTTATAGGCACTCTGAAAAGGTGTAGATGTTCTGAGTGAATGGCCAAATGGCAGACCAAGTGACAGATCTCAGATATATTAGGATAAGCGGAGGAGAGCTTGGGCATAATTTCTCGTAGAATATTTTGTAATTCCACATCTGGACAAATTCATTCATGAGGACTAGACACATCAAGATGACTTACCTATTCTATGAGAATCACAATCAACCCAGCATTGAGCCACACTGTCCAATATCATAAACTTCTATCCTTCCATACAACAGGATGCTCTGCCCAATAATCATCTAAGATGGTCATTGGTGGAATGACGGACAAGAGTAATGGTTGAGTCAGTGGAATTACACAAAATGACACAGCTGCTTATGGAAATATTCTTGACAACCCAAGCAAGAACACTCCAAATTCCAGGATAATTCTTCCATACTTGCTCCTCATAATAATCTTGCACAGCATTAGGTCTACCTGCAGGGCATGCAAGCTTCTTTCTAGTTTTGATGTTGAGGTGCAGATGTGGATTGGAGGAAAAAACTGTTCGGAGATTTTTGGATAGGATCTGACATAGCAAGGCAGTAGTAGGCTGGCTGATTTGAGGAAGTGAGAATCTCTAGTTGAAGTAAGAGTTATCAAGAGCTATTACAAGTCACATGCGGAAATGATACCGAAAGCGAGATGTTGCATCGCA